>Ga0316189_10000875_pt1 | contig 30186 bp, 22 predicted proteins | sample LowCovwburrow_MG_FD_204930 | JGI IMG/M metagenome (GOLD analysis project Ga0316189, IMG submission 204930) | Coastal sediment microbial communities from Maine, United States - Lowes Cove worm burrow | ecosystem: Environmental > Aquatic > Marine > Coastal > Sediment | place: USA: Maine...
ACGAGTAACGCATCAGAGCTTGAAGGCGCCCAGCCGGGGTCTTTGTAACCAGTTCCCGGGACTCCAAACCGCGCCCGATTCCGCAATATGCAAGGTAAAAGCATGCCTGGAAGCGTCTGACAGGTTCTGTGAGCTGTAATGGGGCATGCGGTCGTTGAACAACACGGCGCTGCCGGCCGGGACTTCCATCGCCTCAGCAACGCCAACCGTCCAGGCAGTTTCATCCAAAGTGCGCAGCGTACCGGTGCGTGATGACCAATCCACCTGGTAGATTTCCCGCAAAGGAGAGTGGTGTTGACCGGGTTGCATCCACAGGCAGCCGTTGTCGCGGGTCGCATCCTCGATGGCGATCCAGACGCCGGTCACGCCGGGGGCCGCCGAATTCAGGTAACTGGCATCCTGGTGCCAGCGCACCTCACCGCCAATGCCCGGCTGCTTGAAGATGTACATGGTCTGCCACAACTGCGGTGCCTGGTAGCCAATATCACGCAGGGCCTGGCCAATGACCGGCAGCCGGCAAAAATCGGTGAATTCCGGCACCCGGTCATGCATGGCATGGCCGATCTTGTTGATCGCCAGTTCTTTCAGCCGGTTCAACTCGCCGTGCTCGTCCAGCGCGCCTTCCTCCAGGAAACAATGCACGGCTTCGGCAGAATCGAAAAAGTACTCATCCCGTCCGGCATCCCGGTCTTTGGTCGTGAACACGCTGCGGTGCCGGCTGACGTCGAACTCACTGACAATGCCCAGGGCCGCCTGTTTCAGGGTGTCGATCTCTTGCTCAGAGAACACATTGCTGAGCACCAGGTAACCCTGTTGATGGTACTGCCTGACCTGTTCTTCACTCAGCATGTTTAATCACACAAAAGGATTATTCTGCCACATTGGGGGTGTGTTCCCTTCAGATCGGAATATATGCGTGACTATTGCGTGATCTATCACGCTTCTGTTATGCTTCGCTCATGAAAACACCAATCACTCAAGAACAGACCCTTGCGCTGGCCTTCGCTGCCAGTTGGAATCGCCTGGAAAAGCGGCTGGACAGCGTCCTGAGCTCCATTCGCGGAATCAGCTTCGCCGAGTACCGGCTGTTGCGGACCCTGTCGGACGCGCCCAACTCCTGGGCCAGCCGGGTGGACCTGGCGCATTCAGTCGGGCTGACGCCTTCGGGGGTGACCCGCGCCTTGCGACCGATGGAAAAGATGGGATATGTCACCACAGCAAAGAGCAAGCGTGACGCGCGGCTGGCACTGGCCTCACTGACACCGCACGGTCAGGACCTGGTCAATGACGCCTCGGGCGTTGTGAACGACATCATGAAAACCATCCTGGAGCGCTCCCGCAAAACGCCGCCGCAGGTCGATGAAATGATCGAACTGCTGGAGGAATTTGGCCGCTAGACCTCTTTATAGCCGATCTCTATCCAGCCGCTGCTCGGCGATGGTCCGAGTTTTCGACGTAATCTCGTCACCCGTATGAAGTGTTGATTTGCGCTCAACCAGCAGGAGGTGACACTCCTCGGCGGCTACCGGATTATGGCGCACACCTTTCGGAACCACGAACATTTCGCCCTCACGCAGTTCAACCACGTGGTCTTCCATTTCGATGCGCAGCTGCCCTTTTAATACCAGGAACAATTCATCCTCATCATCATGGCTGTGCCAGGTTAACTCGCCCTTAATCTTGGCGACCTTAATGTAAGCATCATCGACCTCTGCAATGATGCGTGGAGACCAGAGCTCACTTAGTGATGCGGCGATCTCTTTTGGCGATACAGTCTCCGACATAACTTCTCCTGCCCCCTTACCCAATGGTCTGACCGAATAAATGCAGCCAGTTCTGCCCCAGAAGACGCTCGATATTGCCTTCGCTCCAGCCGCGGCCTTGCAGAACGTTTACGACGTTACGGAATCGATCGGTGTTGTCCAGTTCGGGTATCCACGGCGGCCAGCGCACCTCGTAACTTGGCTTGAAGTATTCCAGGCGGGGTTCATACCACTCTTCCTTTGTCGCCCAGGGCGAAATACCCTGCGGTGGAAAATCGGTGGATAGCGCGACGTGTTCATGACCGGCAACCGAAACGGCGTGCTCGATGTGGTCGACGTAGTGCTCAATCGTCGTTTCGCCGCCCGGGTCGGGGCCGATGAAATAACCCAACGCACAGATGCCTGTGACACCACCTTTTTCGGCACAGGCTTTCAGTGCTTCGTCGGTTTTGGCGCGGGGATGCTCACGAATCGCTGCACAGAACGTGTGTGTCATGGCCACGGGTTTATTTGAGAGTTCAATGCCATCCAGCGTTGTCTGCCGCCCGCAATGAGAGAGGTCTACCATCACACCGACCCGGTTCATCCGCTCGACCACTTCAACCCCGAAATCCGAGAGGCCTGCGTTGGTCCGTTCCAGGCAACCGTCGCCAAGCAGGTTGCGGTAGTTGTAGGTGAGCTGGAAGCTGCGCATGCCAAGTGCGTGCAATGCCTCTACGTTGTCGGCGTCGCCTTCCAGCATGACCGCATCCTGGAAATTCATCATCACGGCCGTGCGACCACTCGCCTTGGCCCGCTCAAAATCGGAAGCAGACAGGGCCAGCAACAATTGCTCGCTGTGTTCCTCAACCCGCTTGCGCCACATCACAAGTTGGTCAATTGCTGTCTGCAAGTTTTGCCGGTCCAGGCTTTCAATGATCCCTGAGTAGCCAGCCTCCCTGAGCGCGGTGAACACCTCATCGCCCCAGTCCCTGCCGAAGCAAAGTGCATCGATCACCAGTGATCGCTCGTATAAACCTCCGTCAGCATGTGCTGAAACCGGCGGAAATGTCGCCGCCGCTGCGGCAGCAGCCAGCCATTGCAGGGTTTGTCTTCTGGTTACCATTCAGGGGCTCCTTGATTCAGGCCTGCAGGAATACAGATGCAAGGCATTGGGTTTGATCTTAAACTGGAAACCTCATGAGTGCAGCAAACCCCTATTTCGACAGGTTCTTCATTAAACCTCTCCAGGCATTAGTGCTAACCGCTTTTCTTTTCCCGCTTCAGGGGTGCGCACCTGAAATCGAGCCGGGCGCGATAAAGCACCCCAACGTACTCTTCATTTCACTCGACGACATGAACGATTGGGCAGGGCCACTGGCGGGCCATGCCCAGGCCCTGACCCCCAACCTGGACCGCTTTGCGGAGCAAGGCGTGAACTTCACCCGGAATTACGCACCCAGCCCGGGCTGCAACCCATCCCGTTCGGCGACGCTCACAGGCCTTCATACCTATACGTCGGGCATGTATTCAAATTACCAGGAATGGCGAAAAGTGCCTGAATTGCAGAGGGTTCAGACTATCGGTCAGCAATTCCGAAGCAACGGATACTACACGGCTGGCGCGGGCAAAATTTTCCACTACAACCAGGTCGATACCCTTGGCTGGGATGACTATTACCCCAGCATCGAAAACCCGATGCCGGAAGATGACGCACCCGAGGTTGTCCCCGCCAACATGCCTGTGTTCCAGTACATGTACGATAAGTTCGACTGGAGCGGCTTACCCGTTTCCGATGAGGATACCGCCGACTTTGAAACCGTTGCATACATCAGTGAGCAGCTCGGCAGGGACCACGACAAACCGTTTTTCCTGGCGGCCGGAATTTACCGTCCACACCTGCCCTGGTATGTTCCGCAAAAATACTTCGACCGGTTTCCGCTGGAAGACATCCAGCTTCCTGACGTGCTGCCGGACGATCTTTTGGACCTGGGACCGGTCGCACATGAACTCATTACCAGGGGCGGAAATTACCATAAGCACGTCGTTGAGGCCGGCCAGTGGGAAAAAGCCGTGCAGGGCTACCTGGCATCCATCGCGTATGCTGATGAAATGGTAGGGAGGCTGCTGGAAGCACTCGAAAACAGTCCCTACGCCGACAATACCATTGTTGTTATCTGGTCCGATCATGGCTGGCAACTGGGTGAGAAAATGCACTGGCGCAAGTTTGCGTTGTGGGAAAACGTTATACGTACCGTAATGATGGTAAAGGTGCCGGAAGGCCTTGAAAAAATGCCCGGCGGAAGTGCCAACGGCCTGGCGACGGACAACCTGACATCACTGCTGGATATCTACCCCACGCTCGTGGATTTGTGCAATCTTTCCGGAAGAGACGATTTTGACGGCGTCAGCCTGAGGTCCATGCTGGCCAACCCATTGGAAAAAGTTTCCCGGCCAGTGATCACCACCTATGACTACGGCAGTTACTCCATTCGTTTTGAAAACTGGCACTACATCCGCTACCTGGATGACTCTGAAGAGCTGTATGACCTCAAGACGGACCCCGAAGAATGGCATAACCTGGCGTCGGCTCTGGAGTTCACCGAAATTAAGGCCCAATTAGCGGGCCATATCCCGACAGATCCAATCGATCTTCCCGAAGTTTCACTCCTTGAGTTAATGGACCATCACGTACCGCCGTTTCGGTCCAAAGCCTATTTCTTCAGCGATGAACGCAAAGAGTGGATGAAACGTTTCAAGCAAGTTCCAGATCAATTGCCGCGCGAACAAAATTCAATAAAATAGTCAATGCGAGCACCACCGTAGCCCTATCATCAGAATTACCGGAGAAATCCATGCTCCTCTACAACCCTAAGACCTACCGCGGTCAACACCCCGACGACCATACCAACGAGATGCTGCAGGCCGTCACCGCCTGGTTTGAAGCCAAAGGCCTGAAGAGCCTGAAGCAGGACTGGCATGACAAAACCTGGAACCATGATTTTGTTGCCTTCATGAAGTCACAGCAGGTGCTGGCCACGCTGATGACACCGCAGGGTTACGGAGAAAACGCAGCCTGGAACACACTGCGCAACGTGGAGTTTGCCGAGATTACCGGCTTTTACGGCATCACTTACTGGTACACCTTCCAGGTGTCCATGCTGGGGCTGGGGCCGATCTTCAACGGCGACAACGAGCAGGCCAAACAGCGCGCGGCAGAACTGCTCAAGGACGGAAAGGTATTCGCCTTCGGTTTGTCGGAGCGGGAACATGGAGCAGATATCTATTCTTCCAGCATGGAGCTGGTTCCGCAGGCTGACGGCAGCTATCGGGCCCGCGGCAGCAAGTACTACATCGGCAATGGCAACGAGGCGGCGCTGGTCTCCACTTTTGGTAAGAACAGCGAAACCGGCGACTACGTATTCTTCGTCGTCGATTCGAAACACGAAAAGTATGAATGCGTGAAAAACACCGTCAATGCGCAGAACTACGTGGCCGAGTACCGCCTGCACGATTACCCGGTCAGTGAAGCTGACATCCTGAGCGTGGGCCGCAAAGCCTGGGACGACATGCTCAACACCATCAACTACTGCAAGTTCAACCTCGGTTTTGGCTCAATCGGTCTGTGCACCCATGCGCTTTACGAGTCGATTAACCACGCAGCCAACCGTGTGCTTTACGGCAAGCAGGTCACCGACTTCCCGCAGGTTAAACGCCTGTTCACCGACGCTTATTGCCGGCTGGTTGCAATGAAGATGTTTTCCTACCGTGCGGTGGACTACCTGCGCAGCGCTTCGGGCGAGGACCGGCGCTACCTGCTGTTTAACCCGATCGTGAAAATGAAGGTCACGATGCAGGGTGAAAAAGTCATCGACGATCTGTGGGACGTGATCGCCGCCAAGGGTTTTGAGGCCGAGCCGTTCTTCGAAATTGCCGCCGTGGAAATCCGCGCATTGCCGAAGCTGGAAGGCACGGCACACGTAAACATGGCGCTGATCGTCAAGTTCATGAAGAACTACCTGTTTGCCCAGGTCGACTACCCTGAAATCCCCCGGCGCACCGATAGTGCCGACGATACTTTCCTGTTTCACCAGGGGCCGACCAAAGGCCTCGGTGAAATCCACTTCCATGATTACAACCTTACCTACAGCCGGTTCGACCTGCCCAATATCGAAGTGTTCAAAGCCCAGATCAAGGCCTTCCGCAAATTGCTGATGATGGCCGGGCCGGATGAGCAACAGATCCGCGATATCGATTACATGCTGAGCATGGGCGAGCTGTTCACGCTGGTCGTATACAGCCATCTGATCCTGGAAAAAGCCCTGATGGACGACACCGACACGGACCTGCTGAACCAGTTATTCGACGTGTTTGTGCGTGATTTTTCAGCCTATGCCACTGACCTGCACGGCAAGCCGGGTAATACCCACGAGCAACGCACGCTGATCCGCGAACTGATCATGGCGCCCGCTGCAAATCCGGACCAGTTCGAGCGGGTCTGGCGTGAGCAGGTGTACGCGCTCAACGGTCAATACGAAATGACGGACTGACAGCCCTGCTATTTGGGGCGCTGAGTGCGCACCCTTGAACAGGCAGGTTTTTCGTTTTCGGCTATGCTTTGTGGGTAACCCACAAGGCGAACCTATGCGAAATACATTTTCGGCCCTGCTTTTACTGCTCCTCTCACCCCTGGCCCACGCCACAGAACCCACCACGGCAGCTACGCTATTCGACCCCGACCACCTGATCCAGGTTGAGGTCACTATGGCGCCGGAAGACTGGCGGGAACTGCGTATCAGCCACCGGGTGACCGGGGAAAATTTCTCACAAATCGTCGAGAAGCCCTACGAGTACTATCCAGCCAATATCGTGATTAACGGACAGGCGATTCAGTCCGTTGGCATCCGCAAGAAGGGCTTTTTTGGCTCGGCTATCTCCACCCGTCCGTCGCTGAAATTCAAGTTGGACAAGTACGTGGATGATCAGAAGTTCGCCGGCCAGGACATGCTGACTTTCAACAACAACAACCAGGACCCCACCATGGCGCAATCGGTCCTGGTGTACGGGTTCATGAACGAGGCAGGCGCCAAGTCTCCGCGCGCCAACCTGGGCCGGATCATCGTCAATGGAGAGGATCTGGGGGTTTACACCCACGTGGAGTCGGTCCGCAAACCCTTCATTAAGCGGCTATTCGGGAAATCCAAGGGGGATCTGTGGGAAGGCTACGCCGGGGACTTCACCGAAAGCGATTACAACCGCATCGTTCACAAATGGGGTAAAGACGACGACAGCGAAACCCTGCAGGCGTTGTATGACCTGCTGCAAAGCCCGGAACCTATTCCATTGGCTGCCTTTGAAAAACTGATCGCGCTCGACGCATTCATCACCCTGTGGGCCAGCGAAGTCCTGATCGGCCACTGGGACGGCTACGCCAGCAACCGCAATAACTTTTATATCTTTCGCGCTAAAAAGTCGGGCTTGTTTTATTTCACACCCTGGGGTCCCGATTCCGCTTTCTGGGACCCTGGCCCGTTTCTGCCGGAAGGGCTGCCCAAGTCGTTCAAGGCCCGCGGCTACCTGTGTGAGCGGCTGTGGGAACTCCCGGAAGTGCGGACCCGCTACCGGGCCGAGATGCAGCGCCTGCTGAATGATGTCTGGGATGAAAAGAGGATGCTGACCCAGTTGCAGAAGGTCCGTACCCTGGCCGGACCCTACAGCACGGTATCCCCGGCAGCGGTGGAGAAAGGCAGCCTGTCCATCGCCAAATATATCGATACCCGGCGCGCCGAAGTGCAGGCCGAGCTGGATTTACCGGCGGTCGACTGGCCCAACCCCAGCGCGGCTGCGGATCATGGGCCGGGCACGGACCTGGAGGTCAGCGGTGAGTTTACTTCGGTGTTCACAGTGCCCACCGCGGAAACCGCAGACAATGAACTAAGCGATAGCGAGTCCGCACTGTTTGCAACCATCCCGGACAGCCTGCTCGGAACCGGCGGCGCGAACATCGAATTCACGATAGATGGTGCTGCGAATCAACCGTTCACCCAGTACGGTGTGCGCACCACGCCGGGCAACCCGGACTTTATCCGCAAGGGCTACCCGGTGATCGAAATCATTGCCCATTCAGAGTCGGGCCACCCGCCGTGGCGGCTGTCGCTGATCATGGACCCGCATCAACTGGCGGAGGGCAGGAACGAACTGGAAATTGATCATTTCACGGTTTGGGCCCAGCTGACCCAGGGCGAGCCGGATTCTGAAGAGGTAAAAACCAAGGCATTTGGTGTCAGCGGTACGCTGGTGCTGGATGAATTCTCGCTGGAGCCCGGCGCCCCGGTTTCCGGCCGGTTCACTTTGAAAACCGGGGGCTTTTAATCGTAGTGCACGGCCAGCCAGACAGTTTCCTGTGACTCATCCGTCCACGCAACCCGGTGCTTCACATGCGCCGGGATTTCAAGCCAGTCCCCGGGCCGCATTTCTACCTCCCGCCCGTCATCGAATTCCAGTCGCGCAGCGCCTTTTAACACCAAAACAAACTCATTTCGTTGCTCGTCATACCAACCCTGTCCGGGCGAAGTGTGCCCCTTCGAGACGATGCGCTCAATCTGAACATTGTCCGACTCAACCAGCGAATCGAACTGTTCTTTCGGGATATGGCTTTCAATATTTCTATACAGATTTTTCATTCCGGCAGTCCTGCGGTGTCTGGAAAAACGACAAATTGACATGCTAGTATCATCACGAACCAGGCAATCATCACCTAACCCGGGATTTCATGAATACCATACTACTGGTTCACTCCACGAATGCTTTGGCAGCCTTACCCCTCGCTGCTGACATTTCCGCTGCCTCAGGAACACAGCTGGTGCTACTGTGCGTCAAGCCGGATCCGGTCCACTCGCTGGAAGAGATTCCTGTAGAACAGGAAGAGAAAAGTGAGCTGGCCGGGGCAGCCTTTGAGGCGGCTGGCAAGCTGGAGAGCACCCGTATCACCGTCTATGAATGCACCGGCCCGCATTTACGCCGGGCGGTGCTGAATGCACTGGCCGATCTGGACGTCAAGCAGTTGATTCTGAATGAACTGTTTGAGTTAAGGTCATCTGCCAGGTCCAGGCTGGTTCGGCAAATAGAACGCGCGGCACCCTATGACCTGGTCTCGCTCGATGTTGAAGACTCACCGCGTAAACCAAACCGTATCCTGGTCACCCAGGCCGGCGGTAGTGGGGAGTTCGCGATGAGCTATGCCCTGAGCACTTTTGCTGCGGGTGGAACACCCACGCTGGTCATTCCCGACCCAAAGGCAACCAAAAAATCGGCACGCGCGGTTAAGAAAATTCAGGACCACCTGAACGAAAAGCTGCAGGACTCTTTGCAGATCATGCCGGCGGCGGAATCCATTGATACCGCACTTGAAGAAACCGTCATGGCAGGGGACCTCGTCTTATTCGATGCAGCAGATGGGAGGAAGGTCAAACACCTGCTTGGCCATCTGAAGAGCCTGCTGGAAGCCAAGCCGGATCTGGATTTCGCCATTGGCATCACCCGGGCAGCGCATGCGGCCGGTCCCGGGACGATTGAACGGGCGATGGAGCGATTTCACATGCGCGTTCCCAAACTTAACCGGGATGAGCGCCGCGACTTGTATGAGCAGTTGGAAAAAGGCGGGCGCCTGTCAGTTGATTTCATGATCATGCTGATGGTCAGCTCAGCCATTGCCGCGCTGGGCCTGATCCAGAATTCAACTGCGGTGGTAATTGGCGGCATGCTGGTTGCACCGCTGATGACGCCTCTGCTGGCGGCAGGAATGGCCCTGGTTCAAGGAAATACGCAGATGATGCGCATATCGAGCCGGGCCATGGTCATCGGAATCACGGGAGCGCTGGTGTCATCAATGCTCATCGGCTTGTTGAGCCCATGGGATGATCTGTCAACACAGATTGTCGCGAGGGGTGGCCCAAACATATTTGACCTGGGTATTGCGTTTCTGTCGGGAATCGCTGCCGCCTACGCACTGGCCCGTCCGGGATTGACCGGCACGCTGGTGGGGGTTGCAGTTGCGGTCGCGCTGGTTCCACCATTGGCTTCCGCCGGAATCGCTCTGGTCAAGTTTGAATTCCAAATTGCACTTGGCGCTGCCGTCCTGTTCATCACCAATTTCCTGGCCATCGTGTTGGGGGCCGCGCTGGTTTTCCGCTTTTTTGGAATGGACATTTCCCTGAAGGGAAACCAGGCTCCTGCCTGGGTTCGGGTCACGACCATACTGTTGATCGTAGCGTTGGTGCCGACCACAGCTGTGCTTTGGGAAAACCTGCAGTTGCAAAAACACGAGGGAGTCCATCGCCCATACGCCCGGCCACTACCCCCACCGGTTCGTGAAGCCATCCTGGTCAGGGTCCGCCAGGAACGCGGCGCTGACATCGTGTTTATGGCCGAGTCCGATATTGAGCACGGCTTCGGCGTTGACGTTGTCATCGCGGTTCAACCGGATACCCATCCACGCATCCGGCAGGACATCGAGACCACGATTCACCAACTCATGGGCGAACACGTGCCCAGGCGGGTCACACTGGTCCAGGCAGCAAATCTGAACGAAACCGGAAAGAAATAGTTATTCGGGTTTGCCTGGCGGGGTTTTAACGTACAGGTTGACGTCCTGTTGCGGGAACGGTATCCCGATATCCGCCTCATCGAAGCGAAGTTTTACCGCCCGGGTGACATCCCAGTAAACATCCCAGTAATCCTGCGGCAAAGTCCATGGCCGGCAAATGAAATTGATCGATGACTCGCCCAGCGCCATCAACTTGATGGTCGGTGCGGGCTCCTTCAGAACCTTGGGATGGCCGGTAACGATCTCTTCGAGAATCCGCTCGGCCTGCTCGATATCGTCGTCATAACCGATACCAAACTCCAGGTCGACACGCCGCTGGGTCACATCCGTTGCATTGGTTATTACATCGCTCCAGATGCGGGAATTGGGGACAACCATGATTTTGTTATCAAACGTCTTGATGGTTGTTGACACCAGGTTCATGGATTCGATTTTGCCTGAAACCCCACCGGCTTCAACCACGTCACTCATATCAAAAGGCCGGAAGATAAGAATCATCAGTCCGCTGGCCACGTTAGACAACGAGTCCTGCATAGCCAGTGCAACGACCAGGCCGGCAGCACCCAGCATGGTCAATATCGGCGCCATGCTGAGTTGAAGGACGGTCATCGACCAGATGAAACCGATGATCAGCGTTACCCAGCGAACGCTGGTCGCCAGGAAATCTGACTGGAGATTGCTGAGATTCGTTTTGCGGGTAGCTTTTCGGGCGAGGTAGCCGAGCAGACGGGCCAGAAGCCAGACCAATAGCAGCACACCGACAAACATGGCCACATTTTCGACCCAGCGCAATCCACCCTGCTTCGACACAAACCAGCCTTTCAAATTGATCCAGGCCGCTGCCGTGTCGGAAACGTCCACGTGAATGCCGGAAACCGCACGCAGGTAAAGCCTGTGATTCAAAATGATCGACTGGGTTTCCGAATCCTCGTTATCGGTTTTTGTTACCAGCTCGTCCAGGATGACCCTCATATTGTCAATTAGCAGTGTGCGCTCTTCACGCAGCTGATTTTCCTGTTCAAGCAATACCGTTTTCTCGTCATCAATTTTCTGAATATTTGCGTCGCTTGAAGCAGGCGTTTCGGTTTGAGCCCTTTTCTCCTGCTCGGCTGCGATCAGCTTGTTGTCGCGAAGCACCCTCAATTCATCTGCAGAGATCTCCGTCACCTTGGCCTGGATAATCTTCTGCATGGCGTCTGCCTCTTTCAGCAATTCCTGCTGCGTAAGAGGATTCAGGAGCAATGACAGTTCATCCGTTGGGATCATCGGGTCGGCCAGTACAGAATCTGCCGAAAGTGCTTGCGGCAGCAGAAAGAGGGGCAGCAGAAAGCAACCCAGTCGGATTTGATGAACGAATTTCAATTGATTTTCCTCGAAAAGTAAACGCTGTCGTGCTGGCGGGCTCCGGCCATCCGGAGCCCGCCATTAACTTACGGTGTGTACCAGATCGGCGCGGTATAGGCCCGTTCCTGCCCAGTGGTTTCGGCACCTTCGGGAATCTCGATTCCGAAACGGAATGCATCGTAGGCCACCCAGCGCGGGGTCGGAATTTCCAGCACGCGGGCGTAATAGAAAGCGCTCTGCTTCGAATCAAAATCCGGATCGGTCCAGACTGTGGCCAACTCGGAGGCCCCGATCGTATTGGTCCAGTTGGCCGCAGCGACATCTACCGTGTTGCCCACCGGGGGCAGGTCGCCGCTGCTGTCCATTTCGCGTCCTGCAGACCAGGCTACGTTGTAAACTTTCTCGTGTGTCTTGCCCTTCGCGTCCAGCCAGCCTTTCACAATCTGGATGCGGTCAAGATTGGCGCCGATTGCATCACGCAGGGCATAGACCATGAAGGTAGGTGCAGTGGCATTTTTCGCGGGACGCAGGTCACCGCCCATCGGCACACCTTTTTCATAACCACGGAAAGCGGGCGCACGGCTGTTCAGATCTTCAGGTGTATAGTCCCAACCACCGAAAAATCGCACCGTGATGCGCGGGCCGGTGGTGCCGTAAACTTCCTTGCGTTGCATCGCGTCCCAGATGGCTGCTCGCGTGTTTTCTTTAGCCCAGACACCGGTATAGCCGGAAGCGACCAGTTGGTAACCCTGAAACACACCGTTGTCTGTCTCGGTAAACGGGTGCATCATTCGCTTGGGTGATGGCTCGGCATTAGTGGCCTTGCCAAAGAAATTTTCTTCCTCCGCAGTAGATAGCGCAGTGTGGCTGTCGGTGGAGCCGATCAGGCCAAACTTGTAGGGGTTGGTGCCAAGTTTCTTCTCCAGCAGGAGACCGTTCTTCAGCGCTTCACGGGCGTACTCGTACTGCAGCATGTCGTCGGTTTTTGACTCGGACAGATCCAGGTTACCGGCATCCCAGGTTTCGTAGTCGGCGAAGGCGTCATCAGGGGACAGCAGAGGATGTGCTTCGCCATCGCCCTTGATCTGGGTAGCCTCGTACATCGGTTCCCAACGTGCCCGTAACTCAACGTACTTTTTATCGATCTTGCGGCCGGTGTACTGCTTGTCTACCGGAAACATGGTGCCGTTGGACAGGTTACCGTTGTGGGCCAGTGCAAGGGCGTAACCACCGCTTTTGGCTTCATAGTTTTCCAGGTAAGCATAGAGATCGAGCGGGTCGGTCGAACCCATTGGGGCCTGGGTCGTATAGGGCACGACTTGTCCGGCTTTCTCTCCACCTTCACGGAAAATCACGTTACGGTGCATGTTGTTGCCCTTGTCCAACGAGGTCCATTCGAAACCGATAAAGGCGGTGAATGAGCCCGGGTCATTGAAACGCTCGGCCGCATCGACCACTCTCTCCCAGATCGACGCATAGATTTTTCCGCCCGGCGAATATTCGGCCATCATTTCCGCATTAATCTTGCCTTGCGAGAACGTGGTGATCAGATCCAGCGCTGCGGCTACCGAATCATCACCACCCTTTTGCAGGCCTGCGTACCAACGCTTGCCCTGCTCATACTTGATGATGTCCGGGTTACCTGCGGCCATGTCGCTGAAGAAACCCATGCCATCTGAATGATCGGCAATCACCAACCAGTCAAGAGGGCGGCCCAGCTTCGCCGGTTGGCCACTGGAAGCCGTAACCTGCTCGCCCCGGGCGAAGCGGTAGGCATCATCCAGACCCAGGCGTGCACCAAACAGGCCCGCATCCATTGAAAGGCCCGTGTGCAAATGGGTGTCACCCCAGAAAACCTGGCTGGGAAAGCTCCGTTCGGCATAGGGTGAATACGCCTTGCCGGGATACAGTCCGGAAAGTGATTCTGCTGATGGTTCGATCTGCGCGAAAGCGCTGCTTGCAGAGCACGCCAGTATGATCGCGCCGGCTAAACTGCGGGTAATGGAAGAGAGCGCGGGTGTCCGTGCCTGGGTCATGGTGGTCATTGTGATTCCTTTTTTTTGCAATCCGAATATTTAACCTACAAGTTTACGCCCTTTTCTAATCCATTCGATCCAGCAACTGCTGGAATTTTTCATGCCCCCTTAGCGGCGCCAGGTCAGAGTCATGCTCAAGCCAGGCGCGGTGACCGTAACCTTGATCAATGGCCCGGCCCAACAAGCTGATGGCTTCATCAAGCTCGCCCAGTTGGGCGTACATACAGGCTACGTTGTAAATAATGGCTGGCTCATCCCGGTCGACTTCGAGTGCACGCTCCGCCCACTCCCGGGCCCGGTCGGGCTGACCCAATTCAACCAGCGCATAGGCGCCGAAGGTCAGTGCACGACCATCATCGGGGTGCAGGTCGACGTGCTTTTCGGCGCACTGCAAGGTCAAACGATTGGCCTCGATGCGTTCCTTCTCACGACCGAGTTCTGCATAGGCCATGCTCAGGAACGAGGGCGCCTGGTAGTCTTCCGGCGCAACCCGGTAAGCCTCGTTGAACAGGCGCGCCGCCTTCTCAAACTTGCCCTGGGACATACAGTCACGACCATAAAAATAGTAGGGTTCATACAGCGCGGGGTTAAGCAGTATTGCATTTTCAAAAGCGCGCTCAGCCTCTTCGTGCTTGCCGCTGATGGCCAGTGCGGTACCCCGTGCGGCATTGGCCTCTGCGGAATCCGGGTCCAGTGTAATCGCCTTGATACTGGCGTCGATGGCCTTGCCAATGTTTTCTTCGGATGAATCAGCCCACTGGTACATCAAGGAGTAAGCATCCGCCATGCCGGCATAGGCCAGGGCGAAATTGGGATCTTGCTCGATGGCTTTGCGGAACATCCTGATGGCGGTATGAAACTGCCGCCGGGTAAATTCGAAAAAATATTGCCGGCCACGCAGGTAGTAGTCATAAGCCTTGGCGTCAGAAGTTGCTACGAACTGCAAAGCCCGCCGGTCCCTGGGCGTCAGTGTCACCTCCAACGCAGACACGATACTGCGCGCAATATCATCCTGGATGGCGAACACATCACGCATTTCCCGGTCATAGGTCTCGGACCACAGATGTGAATCTGTGCCAACCTCGATCAGCTGGGCCGTAATGCGAACCCGATCGCCTGCCCGCCGCACACTGCCTTCCAGTAGCGTGGTCACACCGAGCCTTTGCGCGGCATCGGGAATGTTCACTTTCTCGCCTTTGAATACGAATGAAGAGGTCCGGGACGCTACCCGCAATTGTGGAAGTTTCACCAGCAGGTTGAGAATCTCTTCTGCGATGCCATCGGAGAAGTACTCGTTCTCTGGATCACCTGACATGTTCACAAACGGCAGTACAGCAATAGAGCGGCGGTCATCGGTGTCGACCGGTGTGGTTGCGGGAGCTTCACGGGAGGCAGGGGGTTCTGCGACCGTTGGCGCAGTAGCTGGCTGTGCAGCTGTTGGCGCGGCTGCCGAAACCGGCTGATTCGAAACCGGCTGCTGTGCGTTCGGTTCAACCGGCAGTGTTCGTTCGATACCTTGCGGACCGATATCAAAAGCCCAGGCCAGACCCACTGCGGGGATGAACCCCAACGCCACCAGTAAAATAACCATCGTGGTGGTCCATTCCGGGAGATTGAGCCCGGGCAGCACCGTTGCGGCCACTTCGATTACGATCCAGCCTGCTATGGCATATAGCACCACGACCCTGAACACACGACGTCGGCGCAGTTCTGAGATGATTTTCCTAATGCTTGATTCCTCCCCAATCCAGCCCTGATATCCTGCCGGCAGGCGTTGAATGTAACAGAAATTCGCCGTATCTTCTCTTGTACACGATTAATTATAGCCACTCCCGGACCCGGTAGCGTCAACAGGAATGCCACGATGAAAAAGGACCCCGCAGCGATCGACAAATCCCGTCGTAATCTTCTTTTGGCCACCGGCATGGGTGTGCTGGCGGCGTCATTTCATGGGCAAGTCCAGGCTGGCTCGGCAAGCACCCTGCGCTGGGGAATCGTCGGAACCGGAGGCATTGCCCACAGCATGGCGCCCAGAATCAAGCAAGCGGGGAATGCCGAACTTGTTGCGGTTTCCAGTCGCACGATGCAAAAAGCCCGCGCCTTTGCAGATGAATTCAAGTTCGACCAGGCATTCGATTCCTGGAAGGAGATGGTCTCATGGGATGGCGTGGACGCCATTTATGTCGCCACGCCCACCAGTGTCCGGGAGGAAATCTGCGTGGCTGCAGCGCAGGCCGGTAAACATGTACTGGGTGAGAAACCGTTTGCCAACCTGCCCTCTTTGCAACGAATTACTGCTGCATGCACGGCCAATGGAGTGGGTTTCATGGACGGAACGCATTTTCCGCACCATCCGAGGACCGCACAGATCCAGGCAACGATGGCCGACAGTGTCGGCTGGCCCTGGTCGCTGGATTCAGCATTCCAGTTTGGTCTGACAGACATGAACAACATAAGAATGAATCCGAAGCTCGAGCCTTATGGCGCGATCGGTGACGCGGGCTGGTACAACATGCGGGCCGCTGCTGAATACCTGCCGGCAGATCTCGAGATCAAATCCGTTGATGCCTACCTGCGGCGCGGCGAAACCGGAGCGGTGGTCAGCGCCAGCGGGGTCATCGTATTCAATGACGGCTCCACCACTACCTGGAACTGCGGATTCGAATCCGGTGCAGGCATCATGGACCTGAGGATTTCCGGTGCCGAAGGTGTCATCAAGCTGGATGATTTCCTGTCGCAGCGTTCATCCGACAATACCGGTGTGTACCAATACCTTACAGGCTGGGGCAATTCAGAAACGATCGAGGTGCCTTCAGACAAGCCGGGGTCGGCACTGATGTTCCAGGACTTTGCCGCCATGGTAGATGATCCTGCCTGGCGCGAGGCCAGCATCCGGGCCAGTGAGCGAACCCAGATGTTGCTGGATGCGATTTGGCAAAGCGCCCTGGACAACGAAGCAGACGCACTTATCCCGTAGGTACTTCCTGTACGGTCAGGGCCACCGCTTCGGTGTAAGTCACCACGACCAGGTCACCGACGTCGGCTTTTTTCAGGTTCTCCGGGTCTTGTGCAACGTACTGCTTGATGTTGCCCTCTCCCCATTTCAACTTGAAGGTCGAGTCTTCCAGGTTGATTTCTTCAACCGTTGCCATGCTGATGGTGGTATCTGATGCAACCATGCCGGGCAGTTCGCTCTTCGCTGCGCGCTTCATCGTGGACATATTGCCGCCACCGGGCTTGATACCGTCGTTGGCGAACACTTCAAGGGTCAGGTTCTGGACGTATTCGGCCAGAACAATATCGCCCACTTCAATTTCATCCAGTCTCCGGGCGTCATCACCCAGCATGATGGTTCGCTCGCCGCCCTGCGGACCGCGCAACGTGATGCTCCGGCTCTCCATGTCGATGGCGACCACCTGGGCCGTCAGCTTCATTTTCTGGGTGGTCGAGATGGACGGCTTGTCCGTCGCGACAGCCTGGTCCGCCTGGACTGCTGTCACTGAAAGTATTCCGGTCAGGGCGATGACCCAAAGCTTGCTCGTCATAAGGTATCTACTCCGATTATTCATCCCACCAACCTAACACATCCTTGCCAATCGACCAGCGCGGTGTGGCCTCGACCGCGCCCTTGCCCATGACCCAGTAATCATAGGCTGCCTGTATTTCTCCGGTTGAGCGCTTGGCGTCCAGCCAGCGGCTCAGCAGCGCAGCAAAATCATGTTCACCCGCACCCACGGCAAAAGCCAATGGGGCGTTCAAGCGGGACGACTTGGGTACCACGATGGCATATTCCGGATGCAGCAGAGTCCATGCGGTGCCAATTTCAGCCTCGACGACCAGGGTGTCAATTTCTTCGCCGGGTTGTTGGAAAAAATCCTCGAACCGGTCGATTTCCAGCCAGGTGATTACCACACCTGGCAGGGACTGGGTGATGGCAGGCTTGATGTACTCCAGCGGACCCGGGTAAGCGATTGTCAGTTCCTTCATCGCAATGATCCGTTCCATGGAATCGAAATCATCACGCCGGTGGTCCCGCACCACGACGCTGATATCGCCTGGCAGATAGGGGTCCGAAAGGTCCAGCTCAACCAACATGTGGGTGGAGATCGGCATGGTGCCGACGATATCCACTTCGTCGCTGTTGAGCTGGCTCTTCAGTGTGTCCCAGTGCAACGGGATCAACTCCAGCCGAACCTCCATCTCGCGCGCCAGGATATTCAACAGCTCGACATCCAATCCGACCAGGTCCCCAGCACTGTTGCGGAACGTGAACGGCAAGCGGTTGGGAATGTAGCCGGCACGCAATACGCCACGGTCTTCGATCCGCTCCAGCGTTGACCGGTCATCTGCCTGCTCATTGACATAGCCGGGCGGTAATTCGTCGCGACTGCCAAACACCGTGGTCTGACCAGGCTCCTCGATCAGATGCATGCCAAGCACGATCTCATCCGTGTGATAGGTCGTATCAATCGTCATTGCGAGGAACAGGCGTGTCCCGGCCACCAGTAGCGCCAGCAACAACAGGGAGGTCCAGGTGAACCGGAGTACTTTACGGGTGGTTAACTGCAGGTTGCCGGTCAGGGCAGCTGTGCCAATCACGCTGAATGCCAGCAGGTTCATGGCGGAAACCATGGTGTCGAATTTGCCGTTGATTATCCCGGTGGGCAAATACAGCTGAAACAGGTCCTGCGGAATGCGCTGGAAATCAAGCAGGAACGGCAGTGCGATCTGTGCCTTGGCAAAATAACTGCCCAGGCCGACAAACAGAAAGCCCGGATAGGCATCCATTTTCATCGCATACCCCGACAGCCAGGCTGCAAAGGGAACAAACAACAGGGATAGCAGTTTGCCGGTATTGGGGAAATTGAAAGTAACCGGCACGATAACCTCGCCCAGCGAGTTGGTGTCTTTGCTGCTCAGCCCGTAGTCCTCGTAAAGCTTGCGGCTCGCCTCGATCAGCATCGGCAGGATAATGAATACGTTTTGCGCAATGAACGCGGTCAGCAGGGCCTCTTTCGAGTAACGAAAGATGTCCCGGTAGCGGAACGGCGTGAGCATGGAAATCAGCACCGGCAACACCCACAGCGCCAGGTAGAGCGAAGCCACTATATAGAGCGTGAAGTAGGCGCCCAGCCGCGTTATCTCAGCCCAGGTCATGGTGCCTGCAGCCACCGCGACAATCGCAAACACGCCGATGGGAGTGAGGTCCACGATGAACCGGGTGACCCGGCCCAGGGCTTCCAGGAAGGTATTGAGCGATTCGATCAGGGTCTTTTTGTTGGGCATGCCGATCAGGGCGATGCCGACTGCGGCACTGAAAATCACCACGGCGGGGATAACGGTGTTCGCCATCGAGCGAAACGGGTTCGACGGAATGTAGAGGTCTACCGGGTTAATCGTGGCGACTGATTCGTTTGCATGCGCACTGAAAAAAGATGCGCTGACAAAATCAGGCAAGGCCATTGGCATGGCAAAAACAACCACCAGGCCAATCGCCCAGAACAGCAACATCAACAAGCCACCCTTGACGGCCAACAGTCTGGCCAGCTTTGCATCCAGTTGCCCGAGCCCGGCTATCAGAGAAACCATCACATACGGCAGAACGGTCATTTGCATTAAACCGATCCAAATGTCGGCGATAATCTGCAAACCGGTCGCTTTTTCGCCGAAAAATAATCCAACGATGATGCCCAGCACCAGGCCACTGACGATTCTGAAAGTCAGGCTGGTCTTTTTCAGGTACTCGCCAATGCTCAGCATTTAATTTCGATTCTCTAATGAGTATCGGTCAGAGTACTATATCGCTACATATTTTCAATCCGATACCGTTTTTCATGCGCGAACTTATTACCGCAAAAAAGTGTTCCTTGCTGCTTCTCGCCTGCTTATTGCTGGTTCAGGCGCCCCTGGCGGCCCTGGAAGCAACCCGCTTGCTGATCGAATCTGCTGACCCTGACCTGCAGTTCAGGTTGGAAGAAGTGGTTCGTGAACAAGGCCTGTCCGCTGCAGCTGAGCGGGGCGAACTGGCGCTTGCGCTGGTGATTGTGACCGACCCCGAAAACCCCCGCATGGCAGAGATCAATGGCCACGAAATGGTCTATGCGGCCAGCCTTCCCAAAATTGCGATACTGCTCGGGGCTGCGGCGGCTTTTGACGAAGGGCGCCTGGAACTGACCGAGGCCCTGCACCAGGACCTGAACAACATGATTCGCTATTCCTGCAACGAGTGCGCCACGCGGGTGCTTGCGCAGGTGGGACGGGAGGAATTGCTGGCCACGCTGCAGTCCCCTGAATACCGGTTTTACGAAGAAGATGGTGACGGGGGGCTGTGGGTGGGCAAAGACTATGGGCCGTCCTCCGCCTACCAGCGCGACCCGCTGGAAGGGCTTTCCCATGGCGCGACAGCATTCCAGGCTGCTCGCTTCTACTACAAGCTCCACACCCTGACACTGGTCAGCCCGGAGCAGTCCGAAATGATGCTGGATGTGCTTGCCCGTCCCGGCCTTTCACATAAATTCGTAAAAGGGCTGGCAGCCTACGATGACCTGGAAATATACCGCAAATCAGGCACCTGGAGAAATTTCCACGCCGATAGTGTACTGGTCCGAGTGGATGGGCACGCGTACATCATGATCGGGCTCGCAGAGAACCTTGAAGGTGCTCAATGGCTGGTGCAGCTGGCCGGCCCGTTGCATGAACTGGCTATTGCTGAAAGCAAGGCCGCCAGGAAACGTCCGATTGGGTCAGTCAGCTGGCGCCTGCGATAAATTATTTTTCTTGATCATACGATGAACATTGGTCCCCATGGTCTGGTGAACGACCGCGCCATTCTCGCGTAGCACATTGGAAATGACGATTGTGATGTAATGCAGTTTCACGCCGTCAATTTCCTGCTCGACGATGGCGACTGAGTTCATGTAGTTATATACGTTGCCGTGATACGGGGTGCAGTTGAAGCCTTCCTCTTCCTTACACTTATACAGCGAACCGGATTTGAAATAGACGGCGGCATCTTTCAGTTCCGGCGACGAAGCATATCGAATACGTCTTTCGGTCATGTACAGCAGGCGCTTGAACTGACGACTGCTCCACTCATCTACCAGTTCGCCCTGCTCCATCTTCAACACGAACTCCATCAGGGTGCGCGCCGTGGCGTAGCTGTTGCCGCCGCCAGCGACGTTCTTTTTGCCCTGGCGTGTGAAGAAACTGCCCTGGCGTATTTGATCCAGCGAAAAGCCATTGCGTGTAACCGGCTCCCAGAAGGTGGCCTGGAACAGCCGCGTCAGATCGGCCCTGGGCGTATCATCAAAAAACGCTCGAATTTCCTCTTCTGATACCGGGTAGTCCTGCCCGAAATGCTTGAGCAACATCGCGTCCCGCATGATCATGGAAGCGGCGGAATTGGAGCTTACCGAAAGCATCCAGTCGAGGTATTCCCAGACCGAACCCTGGTCACCGTCCTTTATCGGACGACGAACCAACTCTTTGGTTTCCACGTTGAAGATACGGATCGTGTGGTGGTCGCTGTGTGAGAAATTATCCGCCGTCATGATCGTATCGCGGAGTACCTGCGTACGCCGCTCCAGGTCATCCGGCCACGTATCCGCCAGTGCCTGGAAATAACCCAAAGCCACCAGCAACTTGCCCACGCTGCCAACGTTTTGCCTGTGATCACCGCGGTGTTCGGCATACCGGATGTTATCGAGATCCGTAAGATCGAGCACAGCAATACCGTAGCGGTCTGCGTTTTCACCCAGCAGCTGTTCAACTTCAGCCGTGAACGCGGGGTCCGGCGGGGGTAGCACCAGGTCCGGATGGTCGACCAGCCGGATATCGACCTGCTCGGTGGTCAGCATCGCGCCGGGCGGTTGAAAGCCACCAACGGCCAGCCCTTCGTTGGCCAGCCGGGCGCCTTCCACGCGACGAATGCCTGTCTCTTCATAGCCGTCAAGCGGATAAGCGAAAGCAGGCTGGACTCCGGACAGCGTGGCCAGCAGGGCACTCAATGCAACTAACTTGAATCGATTCATCATTCCGGTACTCCATTCATATCAACGGTAACGGAGCCGGCAACCTTGTGCCTGGCTTCCATTTCATGCAGGTATTCAATTCCCTGGGCGGCCTTGCTTTCCAGGAAGGGACGCAGCTGAAACAAGCGCAAATCTCCGTTGAGAAAACCGAACTCCACGTCGGCCGGGGCGGAATTTCCTTCATCATCGGTGATCGGCGGGAATTTATCTGGAAGATGCGTGGCAAAGTCGATCACCTGCGCGATCTCTTTCGGCTGCAGCACCGTATCACTGCCGCTGCTGGGCAGGAACAGCAATCCGCCCTGCGGGTCGGGAACCCGCCTCCACTCAGCTGTTGCGGTAGCCAACACACGGACGCGGGTGCCATCCAACGGGATGCGCAGGGATTCTGCGGCCTGGCCATCGACCGCTCCGCCGAGTCCTTCGTTTACCGCCACGGAAACGGTCTTGCGGTCGCCGGTATCAATATCCTGTGTAACCAGTACGCCGGAACTGTCGGAGGCAACAGACTCCAGCAACAAAATCGAGGTATAGACATGCTCCGGCTGGGTCATGTGGGACTGGCGCCAGGCAAAAGCGCGCGCAGTGAATGGCGAAGCCCAGACATCGGTAATACTACTCAGTAATTCATCGAAACCCACCACGTTGGGCAGTGTCAGGTTCAGTCCGGCGCCGGTGAACCCGGCGAGGTCCTCAACGTTGGTATCTGAACGTACAAACACGCCGGGCGGGTTATCCGACCCGAAAGTCTCTTTCAATGCAGCGCGCAGCCGGTTCTTGAATTGATCGCTGGGCTGCGTATTGATGATGATGTCGTAAAGTTCAGCCCGGAAGGTTTCTGCCTGTGCATCATGCTGAGGATCACCGACCGGAATCTCCGCCAGCTGCCGGTAATTCTCGACCATCCATTCAAACACCGTCCCTTCACCACCGGGATAGGCCTGCTCCAGTGTTTCCTGGCGGAATATGCCAAAGGGTATGGCCACACCGCGCGAGACATGACCGGGGTAGTGCTTGCGAAGCTCGCCGAGCTTGGCGGCTTTTGGCCCGACTATACGGCCTGAATCAGATGCCTTGAGGTCATCAAGCTGAACCAGGTCCCGGACACTGAGGTCCAGCTTTTCCAGGTCGGGTCGAATCACAATACCCTCAAGGGCTTCAGCTTCTCTGAACACCGAGCTCCAGCGGTCTGACCATAGAGACATTTCAACCAGGCCCGATTTGCTCACCGCCATGACCACCTGCTGCCCGTTATATTTCTGCAGCTCAGGGATCAGGCTTTGATCGACCGTCACGTTTGGAATACCCAGGTTCCTGGCCAGTAATTGCACATGCGAGAGTGGATTTCCCTCGCCGGCAGTCAGTATCCCGGCAACCGGCGGCAGGTCTGAAACCGTTTCGGGAAGCATATAAATGCCATCGGATTGAAAATTTTCCAGGTTAGTGAGATTCGGCTCGACATGCAGGGTCCCCCTGGCCAGGCCGGGATTCAGTGCCGTGAAACCCACTCCGATGTCCTGGTCAAACAGCCGGTGTTTGACGCCGGCCAGGCGGTTCGCATCACGTGATAAGCCGTCGATGACCTTGGAATATATGAACAGCGGACTGCCGCGCAACTGGTCCTGGATAAACAACATGGCCATCGGCTCGATCTGGGCGAGCTTTTCCATCGATTCGAAAAAATGCATGCGCAGACTCTGCGTTCCCCAGCCTGGCGCCCTGCCCAGGTAGGACAGGTCCTGCAGGTACAGATCCAGCGGAATGGAATCCTGCTGCATTGGCTCCAGCGTAAGCATCATCTCACCCAGCAAACGGGCATTGATCACCCCGGTGCCGTAGGAAGCCTGGCCCGATGATGCCAGGTAGGATACGCGTTGCTTGCGACTGGCCCTGGGCAGCCCGGGTTTCAAATCAGCTGCCGCACGAAAGTTCTCACCCTCAACCCGCAGGCTCAGATCAAGCAATTCCAACCGCACCTGTGGCGACCTGACCCGCTCGAGGTTTCGGCGCAGATCGGCCAGTAGTTCCGCCGAGGCGGCAAAGCGGTTTTCAGCAGAAGAATTGACGGTCAGCCTGGCTGAGTAATCACGCAGCATTTTCTGCAGCCAGGGGGCAGCCGTGTAGCGGGCAGCCATTTCATTGAGTTCATCGCCCAGCGGGGCGGATTGGTAAATGCCGTCTATTTCATCCGCCAGGGCGAGATAAGGCTGCCGCTCTGCGGCCGAATCCAATGACGCAGCATACTGCCTGACGCTTTGCGCATCTTCAGCTCCCGGCGAGCCATGTATTTTGGCCCGCAAGGGCTTGAACGCCGGATTCTTGTCGGACAGCGAAGCCGATACCTGGCGTACGTTCTGTATCGAGGCGCTGTTGGTTCCATGCGGCAGTGTCCTGACGCCGGCTCTCAGCGCTGCGAAGCCCGGGCCCATCCAATAGGGTCTGGATGCCATTTCAATCAGTAATTCGCGGGCCGCAGCTCTCTCGTCTTCCTCCTGGATAGCCCCACGGTAATAAAGCGCCCGCCGGAAAATCCAACCGTCATCGGCTGCCATCAGGAAGCGTTCGATCAGGATCTGCGCATAAGCATCGTGGAACCCCGGGGCATCGATCATTGCCCTGGCATCAACCCCCGCCAGTACGTTGGCCACCAGGTAACCCTGGGCACGGAGCTCGTTGGTATTTCTGCTCCACTCACCATGCTGGTGGCCACCACCATGATCGTTGCAGGCATATGACTGGGGTGGTTTTACCGTGCCGTCGTTGCAGAACCACCTGAGGCGGGCAAACGGACCCCGCTCAAGTCCTTTCATTTCTTCAATCCAGGCCCGGTGCTGTGCGCTTTCTTCAGCGGACTCATTTGCCCCAGATAGCGCGGGAAGAAGAACAAGGAAACAGGCCAGACATAGCAGCAGGATCTTACGCATCGTGAACACCCCGGATGGGAAAAAGCAATCTTACAATATAACCGAAGGACCATAAAAATATCAGTTGCCGCGGGCATTCAGGGCAAAACACGGTCACTTGCATGATGGTGTGTGCCGGCGTAGCCTGAATTAAGGAAAATCAGGCAAGGGAGTTTGCCCATTCATTGAGGATATTAAATTGAAAATTAAGCTCTATACCTTTATCACCGCATTGATTCTTGCTCTAACGCTTTCAGCGTGTGGCAAAGAGGAAGCGACATCCGCCGCAGACGAGGCAAAGGAAGCCGCGAACGATGCGTCTAAAGCAACTTCTGAGATGGCAGATTCAGCCGGCAAAGCCGCATCTGATGCCATGGACGTAACGACTGATGCAGCCAAGGATGCTTATGACTCCACTGCAGATGCCGCGAAAGATGCCTATGACGCAACTGCCGACGCAGCGCATGATGCCTATGACGCGACCGCCGATGCTGCGGAAGACGCCATGGAGGAAGTTGAAGAGAAGACCGATGATGCCAAGGAAGCCTTGAAGGAAAAAACTTCAGGCTAGCGCCTGGCTGAAATCACCCCCGTTCACCCTCCCGGGTATACCAAAGGCAGTAATTGCCCGGGCCGGGTGAGCGCTGCCCCCGCGATGATGTCAATTATTCGCATTTGGCGGCTTCAAAGCACAGATCCTCCCCGCCGGCCGGGATTTTCCCGGTCCTGTCGAAGATTCCCGACATACGCAGGTTCGCGATATCAATCGTGTCGCCGGACACGGTGACCAGCGTGACGTGGTCGATCGCCATATCCTTTGCCGGGTTCTGTACGCCACCGGTGGTCGCCAGGCGGACATAATCCCGGCCGTGGCGTTGTTCATGCAGGTAGGAATGGACGTGGCCATAGAACACGGTGTAAGGCCGGCCTTGCAGGGCAGATTCCATGGTTGCGAAATTTTCCTCATTCGGACGTTCCCAGGCGGGCTTGTGCATCAGCAGAAAAGTCCACCGCACGTCCGGGTTCTGCGCGATCACTTCGCGGAAGTATTCAGCCTGTTGCGCGCTGATCCGGCCGCTCTTGCGTTCGATCAGCTTGCCGTATTCTGTCTCCGGCAGCGCCTCCCAGCCCTGTTCATCGATAATGCGGATAGCCTCGTCACGAATGTCGGAGATTCTCCGTTGGAATTCCGGCGGGTTGTCCTCGGTATCCAGCACCAGGAACAGCGTGTCTTTGTAAAGGAAATGGTAATAACGCCGGCCGTAGCGCTCTTCCCATACTTCCCACATCCTCGGATTGGTCAGGTCATGGTTGCCACCGGTATAGAACACCGGGGCCCTTGCAATGCCCGCGCGCTGATCGAATGATTGCCATTCCCGGGATAGCTGATCGTTGTCTGTGGTGCCGCCTTCAATCAGGTCGCCCACGTTGACGATGAACTCCGGCCGCAGCAGGTTTAGCTGCGCAACGGCTACTTCAAACACGCCCGGGCGCTCGCCACCGGTCAGGTCGGAAAATACGGCAAAGGTAAATTTACCCTCTTCATTGTCGAAGTTATCGTGTGTCCAGGGTGTCAGCTCACCCGACACGTCCGATTGAAATACCGGTGGTTCTGATTTAGATGCCTGCAGCTCCGGCTCAGCCGGCTGGATGGAGGTAGTAGTGCCCGCGCAGGCACCCAACAATGCCAGGACTGCCAACCATGACAGTAAGCGGGTCATCTTCATGCTCACCCTTCCGCGATTTTCAGACGCCAGGTTTCCGGCCCGGATTTGTGTACAGAGTCGCCGTTAACATCCACCGCGACTGTCACCGGCATATCCTGCACCTCGAACTCGTAAATCGCCTCCATCCCCAGCTCGGGGAAACCCAGCACTTTGGCCGACTTGATCGCCTGGGCAACCAGGTAGGCTGCGCCACCCACAGCCATCAGGTAAACGGCGTTGTTGTCGCGAATGGCCTCGATCGCCGCAGGACCGCGCTCAGCTTTACCGATCATGCCCATCAGCCCGGTCTGTTCCAGCATGGTGCGGGTGAATTTGTCCATCCGGGTGGCCGTTGTGGGTCCGGCCGGTCCAACCACCTCGTCGCGTACCGGGTCGACCGGGCCCACGTAGTAAATGAAACGTCCGGTCAGATCGACCGGCAATTTTTCACCGGCGGCAATCATATCGACCATCTTCTTGTGCGCCGCATCGCGCCCGGTCAGCATTTTGCCGTTAAGCAGCAAGGTATCACCCGGCTTCCAGCCGGCGATTTCTTCGCGCGTGACCGTGTCCAGGTTGACCTGTTTCACGTTACCGCCCGCTTCGCGGGCGACCTTTGGCCAGTCTTCCAGGCTGGGGGCTACCAGATGAGCAGGGCCACTGCCATCGAGCGTGAAGTGAGTGTGGCGGGTGGCCGCACAGTTAGGGATCATGGCGATTGCCTTGTTGGCCGCATGTGTCGGGAAGTCTTTGACCTTCACGTCCAGCACCGTGGTGAGGCCGCCCAGTCCCTGCGCGCCTATGCCCAGGCGGTTGACCTTGTCGTACAGTTCCAGGCGCAGTTCCTCGGAGCGGTTTTTCGCACCCCTTTCTTTCAGCTCGTGGATGTCGATCGGGTCCAGCAAGGCTTCCTTGGCCAGGATCATGGCCTTCTCAGCCGTACCGCCGACGCCGATGCCCAGCATGCCGGGGGGACACCAGCCGGCGCCCATCACCGGAACCATTTTTAATACCCAGTCGACCAGCGAGTCGGACGGGTTGAGCATGGCGAACTTGGTCTTGGCTTCCGAACCGCCACCCTTGGCCGCCACGTGTACTTCCAGCTTATCGCCGGGCACGATCTCGTAGTGAACCACGCAGGGCGTATTGTCACCGGTGTTCCTGCGCGCACCGTCCGGGTCTTCCAGGATCGAGGCACGCAGCTTGTTGTCCGGGTTCAGGTAAGCGCGGCGTACGCCCTCGTTGACCATGTCCGTCACGCTCATATCGCCTTCCCACTGCACGTTCATGCCCACATGCAGGAACACGGTAACGATGCCGGTGTCCTGGCAGATCGGCCGCTTGCCCACCGCGCACATACGCGAGTTGATCAGAATCTGGGCCATGGCGTCTTTCGCCGCCGGATTGGCCTCTTTTTCATAGGCCTCGTTCATCGCCCGGATGAAATCAACCGGGTGGTAGTAGGAAATGTACTGGAGCGCATCGGCAACGCTCTCGATCAGGTCACTCTGGCGGATTACGGTAGTCATGGTTGGGGTCTCTGCTGGTTCGTGGTTTTCGTGGTCTGATATCTGAATGTTCTGATAGCTGGATTTTAGCACCAACCAGTAATGTTAAAGTGATCTGCAACTCACAAAGGAAAGCCAGTAGATGAAAAAAGTCGCGATCAGCAAGAGGAGTGAACTCGCGGACCGGAGGCCGGTGTCGGCCCTGGTTGCCGGCGTCGACCTGGTCATCACGCGGGTCGATGAGACCATCAGTGTATTGTATGGCCGTTGTGCCCACCGCGGCGCGCTGATGGCGGACGGTTATGTCGATGGTGACAACCTGATCTGTGGTTTGCATGGCTGGGACTACCGGCTGGACAGTGGCATCAGCGAATACAACAACAGCGAGACGCTACACAAATTCAACGCGTGGATTGAAAGTGATGACGTGCTGGTCGATGAAGATGAAATCGCTGCATGGGCGCTGAAAAACCCCCAACCCTATGTGCGCGATACCTACCAGGGCGCCTTTCAGGATCCCACCGGAACGGCCGACGAACCCTATGTAAAGTTTATCCGCAAACTGGCCAGCGACGGCTTGTCCAAAGTGGGGCACCATGGCCCTTCCGGCGCGATGGGTGTACCACGCGACAGCCTCCCCAGGTGGGATGACCTTCAGTTCGTAGTAGGACAACTACACAAACTGCCGCTACTCGACGAAGAGCCGGTGGGAACAGACCTGGTGATCGGGCCACGCGCCGCCAAACCCCTGCATCTCAAAATCCCTCTTTTCGTCTCTGACATGAGTTTCGGCGCGCTGTCTGAAGAAGCCAAAGTGGCTCTTGCCAGGGGCGCAGAATTGGCAGGCACCGGCATTTGCTCTGGCGAGGGCGGTATGTTGCCCGAGGAGCAGGCCGCCAACTCGCGGTATTTCTATGAGCTGGCGTCTGCTCGTTTCGGGTTTTCCTGGGACAAGGTGCAAAAAACCCAGGCCTTTCACTTCAAAGGGGGCCAGGGCGCCAAAACCGGAACCGGCGGTCATCTTCCCGGTAACAAGGTCAAAGGAAAAATTGCTGAAGTGCGGCAATTGCCGGAAGGCGAAACTGCGATTTCTCCGTCGAGATTTCCGGAATGGACCGAGTTGTCCCAGTTTCGCGATTTTGCAGCCGAAGTACGTGAGAAAACCGGCGGTATTCCGGTTGGTTTCAAACTTTCCGCGCAACATATTGAGAAAGACATCGATGCAGCGCTGGAGGTCGGCGTCGACTACATCATCCTTGATGGCCGCGGTGGCGGCACCGGGTCAGCGCCACTGATCTTCCGCGATAATATTTCGGTCCCGACCATACCGGCACTGGCCCGCGCGAGGCGCCACCTGGATAACTCCGGCGCATCTGACATTACCCTGATTATTACCGGCGGCTTACGCCACCCGGCAGATTTTGCCAAGGCCATGGCGCTGGGCGCTGACGGAGTCGCCGTGTCCAATGCGGCCCTTCAGGCCATCGGCTGCCTCGGCATGCGCGCTTGCCAGACCAATAATTGCCCGGTTGGGATTGCGACCCAGAAGCCACATCTACGGAGCCGCCTGCCGATCGATATTGCCGCCGAACGACTGGACCGGTTCTTTTCCGCCTCGGTTGAGCTGATGACCGTGCTGGCCCGCGCGGCCGGGCACGATCACCTGGGTGGTTTTTCAAATGATGATCTGACCACCTTCAAGATCGATATGGCGCGACTGACCGGGGTTGCTTACGGTGGCGTGAACGGGGATCTCTGATTGAGGCCCCGAAAGGGTTTCAGAGGCCTTGCTCACCAGTCCTTGAGCGGAAGGTTAATAGGCGATGCCGGCGGCCAGGGGCGGCCGGTTTCATCGATCATCGCAGCAAAATTGGGGGTAGCCTCGATCTCCCATGGACCGCCGCAGACACACCACCAGGAGATCAGGGACAGCGTAACCGGGCCAAATGCTTTTTGATCGATTGCTGAGGCCAACTCATTGGCTCGTTCCCGATCACCTCTCCAGGCGCTGGTAAGCAATTCCCAGAAAGCACCTGAATTGTCAGTTCCAGACATTTTTTCAGACCATGCCTCGGCACTTTCCCGGTCGCCACGCATTGCCGCAATAAACGCCCGCGCAAATAGCACATTTCGTTCAGACTGCAGCCGTGTATCGATGGTCACATCCGCTTGTTCAAACAAACCCAACGAAGCTTGCGACATAACCAGCCCAAGCGTCACCCAATCATGCTGAACAAATTCCAGGCTTTGGGTTGCAACCTCAAGGGCTGTTTCCGGTTGACCAGCCCACAGCAGCGCCCTTACATGGCTCC
>Ga0316189_10000876_pt1 | contig 30181 bp, 26 predicted proteins | sample LowCovwburrow_MG_FD_204930 | JGI IMG/M metagenome (GOLD analysis project Ga0316189, IMG submission 204930) | Coastal sediment microbial communities from Maine, United States - Lowes Cove worm burrow | ecosystem: Environmental > Aquatic > Marine > Coastal > Sediment | place: USA: Maine...
TATGAGGGTAATTTGTATTTTATCTTGTTGCATTTAGAGGGTGAGTTTTTTGTTTTTCCTCATTCTCTCCTATTTCTAACTTTTTAGCCAATTTAATTTTCTATCACTGGAAGTTTGGACGGATTGCCCTTCATTCCTCAAAAAGATATGGGACATTTGGATGAAGATGTTCAAGCTACTGTATTCGAAATCACCTCCCCCACCCCACCCAAACCGGGATAAATATAATCATTAGCGGTGAGCCCTCCATCTTTTCGAGCTACATATACAGCTAATGGCACCTGAATTTCTTCCAATTTTTTAAGGTATTCTGGGGCAATGACCAAGTGAACTACAACAAATTTTTTGGGTTGGCCATGATTTTTTAGGTAGAACTCAATCACCTTTTGGATACTATAACCAGTGGCTCCCATGGGATCTGGTAAAAATACAATGGCATCCTCAATGGGTCCGCCTATTTTTGAAGCCATGAGATTCACGTCCTCCACCCCGCTTTCACCATCAATGCGTTGAGCCATGATGTGGTCTAGACGAACATCATTTGGGTTCAGAATTTCAGTTAACTTGTGATAAAACAAAGTAGATGGCTCCATTCCAGCCCGAATCAAGTCGACTACAACCACTTTTTGATCGGATTTAAACACCTCCCCCTCGTATACTCCTCGAGAATCACCTGCAAACACACGGGTTTTTTTCTGAATGGTCTCAGCTTCAAGCTCTTGGCTCACGACAGTGGTGAATAAGCTTTGGTAAATCGCTTCAATCAATCGGCTGACTTCGGGTTGTTTGGTGTCTGGATCCCCTAATTTTACAAGGAGTGTTCGGTGGTAGTTGTTGTCCAGGATATAGGTTTGCATGAAGTTTTGGATTGAGAATTTTTCCCCACAATTATATCACATTTGATATAGTCTATTGTTTGCTATACTCCAATCAAATAAGAATATAAAAATAAAACTATGGAACTTAGCACAGAACTTGTTGTTGGACTGCTGACCAGCCTTGCTCTTGGCGCATTGATTGGCGCAGAGCGTGAGATGAGTAAGGCAAAAGATGCCCCTAAAAAAGCAAGTTTTGCGGGGTTGAGAACCTATAGCTTGGTCGCCCTGCTTGGCTTTATTGGCGCTTACTTGGGTGTTTTAATTTCACCCTGGGTCTTGGTGAGCCTACTTTTGGCTGTTACTGCCTTCTTTTTAACCGAACATGCGGGACTTTCTCAAAAATTAAGTTTCTTTGGGATCACCTCAGAAATCACCGCTTTGATGACTTTTTTGATGGGGGTGATTGTTTTTTACAACCCTCTTTTTGGCGTTATTTTAGGAGTGATTACAGTACTTCTACTCACCTTCAAACACACCCTTCACCAATTTGTTAAAACCCTGGCACCTGATGAATTCCTTTCTGCCATCAAATTCATCATTGTCGCCTTTGTCATCCTCCCCCTCTTACCTCGAGAAACCGTGGATCCATGGGGGCTCATCTCCCCTTTCAATGCCTGGTTGATGGTTGTTTTTGTCTCGGGGATCAGCTTTGTGGGATATATTTTAGTCAAAGCCATCGGCACCAAAAAAGGGTTAAATTTAACCGCATTAGTGGGCGGACTGGCCAGTTCAACAGCCACCACGATGAGCATGGCTCAACAAAGTAAGCGGAATAAAAAAATTGTGCTCCCCTTTGTGTCAGCCATCATTATCACGTCGACTATCATGTTCATCCGTGCCCTTTTAGAAGTGGCTGTGGTCAACCGTGACCTCCTCCCACAACTCAGCTACACACTGGGTGCTATGATTGGAGCTAGCCTTTTGATTCTTATTTTTCTTTGGGCACAGGGTCAAAAAAAAGAAACTAAAACCGAAGACTTGGAACTCAGCAGCCCCTTTCAACTGTGGCCCGCCCTTCAATTTGGAGCCTTATACATCATCATCTTACTCGCTGCAGAATTAGGGAACCGCTATTTTGGTGAACAGGGTATTTATGTCGCAAGCCTTGTGGCTGGCTTAGCCGATATCGACGCCATCACCCTATCCCTCTCAAACCTCTCAGCCGAGGGAAATATTACGAATCAACTGGCCGTCACAGGAATCACCATCGCTGTGATGACCAACACCCTAGTCAAGCTCGCCATCGTCCGTATTTTTTCCACCACCCCCCTCTTCAATCGAAGTGCTCTAGCCATTTTACTCATTCTTTTGAGCGGAGCAGGAGCGGTGTTTTTAATGTGATATCTAACTTGGGCATCCCGATCCATTGCGGCCTCCCCCTGGCCCCTCCGAAGGAGGGGGAGTTCTAATGACAAATCCCCCCAACCCTCTACCGTCGCACCGCTTTGGAAGACAGGCCTTTGATAAAGGGGGAGCTGAGTTTAGTTATAAGTAACAAACAGTAAGTAGTCTTTGGAATGACTATTCCAAAGAAACCAATTACAAAAAAAACGGGGCCCCCACAAAATGCGAGGGTGGTAGCGCCACGGAGAATCGAACTCCGGTTACCGGAATGAGAATCCGGCGTCCTAACCACTAGACGATGGCGCCCTGATGTGATTTAGATTTTACTGAAGCTTATGATTTGATGCAAGGACTAAAACAGGTTATGATTAAGTTAAATCAATAAATCATTAAAAAAATAACCATGGACTCAAAAATTAAAGCCTTGGCAGAAGCCATCACCCACACTAAAACTAAAAATGTGGTTCAAAGTCATGTTAAATCACTTGAATTTAGTGAAGACACTAGGCACCTAGTCATTACCTTGGATAATGCAGGGCCATTACATGAACTAGAAGAGGGAGAGGGTGATAAACATTTAAACGCCGGCCTTGTGAAAGTATATGGAGAGGACATAACCTATGTGCTAAAATTACCAGGAGGCAGTACGCATGAGCGTGAAAAGGCCGTTTCACGTCGTGTTTAATGATGAAACGTATTTATTCTTTACTAATGGACCAAAGAACTTCAAAAAGGCTATGAAACATATTGCTGATTTTCTTGTTTTCAATAACAAGCGCAAACATACTTGAATCATTATAACCGGTATAATGCACGGTGCTACCAGACATCATAATTCCTATATCAAGCTTTGGCATATTCTTTTCATCTAGAAAGCGCATTTCGTTAAATATCTTTTCACCTTCCTCTTTATACTTTCGATTTTCCAAAGTATCAAGGGTGATATGCTTATTATGAATCCCCCTTTGTTTAATCAAACACTTTTGATACTTTTCCAAAAAATAATTCAACAATTCAGGTTTTATAACCTTTTCAGAAAAAAATGCAGTGCTAATTTTTTCTTTTTTAGCACTTTCTAAAATATGCCCATAAGAAACCTTTAATCCTGGAATTCCATGATAAAATCTCACCTTTGGAAGTATGGTGTTGGGATCCATGGACTCATTCAACTGGGTGATTGCACGATGAATTGTGTCTTCTTTTTTTTGAAGCTGACGCTTCTCTTCTTCCAAGAGAAAGAGAAGTTTAAAGGGAGACTCAAGATAATAGAGAGTTTTAGCTCCTTTTTTTTCAGAATTAAGCAGTCCTTTTTTTACTAATTTTTTGCACGCGTAGCGCACCGTACCCCTGTCATGATCAGATTGGTAGGCTATTATTGATGCACTCGCCTTACCTATAGGTAAAAGTGCTAAATAGACGTCTGTCTCAGTAGCATTCAAACCGAGTTCTTTTAAGATTTTATTCATTCTTTTTGGGCAAGCTTTAATTTAATATCCTTCTTTTTTAAAAATTTAATAGGAACCCTAATTTATAGGACTCAATAAAAAATAGCAATATCGACCTAAAAAGTGGTGAGACTGTTTTTTGCTCGTATGCCATTCAAAAAAAGCACTTTGGACTCAAATTAAAAAAGTGGTGATATACTTTAACCACTATCCACTTGCACTTTATTTCTTAAGAAATAGAATGGATGTCGACGTCGGTAAGTGCACAGACTTAAAGTTGTCAAAAACTGATGATCGGGTGCGCACCTTGATCCAGTTGCCCTCCTTCCGGCTCGCGATTAGTGGGTGGATATAACATTATTAACCTCTTCAAACGTCGTATACCCCTTTAAAACCTGAAGGTAGCCGTATTGTTTTAGTGTTAACATTCCAGATTCTTCTGCAATGCTCTGGATGTTGTCCTGCTGCCCCCCTTGACCACTATGAATGAGTCTCCTGATTTTCTCATTCACCTCCATCACTTCCATGATTGCCAACCTTCCTTTGTAGCCACTTCCCTGGCAATTATGACAGGCAATCGAATCTCCAGTTTGAACTAAATTTGGCTGAATCAAATGGGCCTTGTAAAGCTCCCTTATGGCCTGTGGGCTTTTTTGAAACGCTTCTTCAATCCAACTGTGGACCTCTTTGCTGTTTTTATGAGGCTGATGGCAAGATGAACAAATTCGTCGGACTAAGCGCTGGGCTACGATATATTTAAGAGATGAACTGATGAAATAATAAGAAACCTTCATTTGCAAAAGACGAGTGATGGTGGAGGCAGCTGAATTCGTGTGTAGTGTTGAAAAAACAAGGTGCCCTGTATTGGCTGCTTCAAACGCCTTACTAGCTGTTTCCTCATCCCGCATCTCCCCGACCATAACAACATCAGGGTCCTGGCGAAGAATCACCCGTAGGCCTTGTGCAAAATCATAACCAATGCGATGAAAAATTTGAGATTGATTCACCATGGGAAGCTCGGCCTCAATGGGGTCTTCGAGTGTGATACAATTTTTTTCTTGTCGATTGATCTCTTGTAACAAGGCATAAAGTAAGGTTGTTTTTCCACTTCCAGTGGGACCTGTGACGCAAATGAATCCATGCGGCAACTTGACCGCTGCTTTTAAAAAATTGCATTGATACTCCACAATATTCAACTCACTCAAATGGCATCGACTGACATCGGCCATTTGTCGGAGTACGATTTTTTCCTCTTGTTGATTACGAATGGTATTGGGCATGAAGGATAGGCGAAAATGATAATTTTTTTCTTCGAACTCAAAAGAGATTCGACCATCCTGAGGCAAGCGGCGCTCATCAATCTTAAGTCCTGCATCTAGCTTCAATTTATTCACAATGCCCCGATAGAGTGTGATATCACTGTAATGATCATCATCAAAACAATGGCCATCCACCCGATAGCGGACTTTAAAAGCCATCTGATTCAGATCACTTAAGCACAAGTCGATATGAATGTCTGAAGCCCCTTGTTGAATCGAACGCTTGAGCAGCTGATAAACAAAAGTATTGGCATTGCCCTGGTCAACCTCTTCTAAAACTTGAATGTCTGAAGCCTTATTGAACATACTATTATGATTAATGATTAAGATTTCCACCTGGATTCCCTTGTTTCCACCACCCATATTCATCGGGTAACGTGGTGTCACCCGGAGGTGGAAGGATGAATTTTCGATAGTCTTCAATGATGTATTCGGATGGTGGATTGATATCTTCAGGGTTGAGCTCTAGCACCGGCTTTCGCTGCCAATGCACCCGAGAGGCAATCACATCCCCTAAAATCCGCAGCTGATGATGACTCTGCCCACTGTAAAAGGCATCACGGGCTAGCAAAAGGAGTTCTAAATTCTTAACAGTGGAATCAATGTAGATGTTGCGCGCATCAATCCGGAGGGCAGTCATTTGATTGGCATCAGTGGATTCGTGGCGAGCATAAAAAACATCACTATTTATATAGACATCTCCTTCGACATAAAAACGAGATTGCCCCCCTGAAAAAATCACCTCATCCCCCTCCTCTTCCCCAATCATCAAATCACCAGGATGATGCCAAATGGCATTGTCAGCAATGTCAAAATTTCCCGTTATTTTAGAGGGGAGTGACGCACGCAACACAGGCCCGTATCTCTCCTGTTCCAGCAGATCAACTTCAAAATCACGTGCGTTATCTGTTCGACTATAGGGATTCCCTCGTTCTAAAAAATCAAATTGTACTCCGTCTATCTCCCAATTGTCGCCGGCCGATGTGGAAAAGTTTTGATTCTGACTAAAAATGAGCCGTTCGCCATTGTACTCCCCCATGGGAGTGTATCGATCGCTGGAGGTAAAGAGGGGGTCGGGGTCATGAATGTAATCATTTGGAGTCATGTATTGTCCCCCTCCAAATCCAAGCTTCACCCAATTCGATGTTGTGCTATCATGTGAGATTAAGCCATTGGTCCCCAGATGCCCCCCCTCTGTTTTGAGCCAGGCTGTGGAACTGTAAACAGAAATAGGCGTTTCATCTTCATCAAAAAGGGTGATAGGAGTACTACTAGCTTTCTGCCATGTATAAACAGGGTATTTGTCAGTATGAGTACAATCCTCACCACAACTACACGTGTCATAAGCCTGATACTGACCCGTGAATTGATAGACCCATAAATCTTCGGTGAGCTTTTGGGATTCTGCCGAGGAGCTCACAAGGCCCATGAGCCCATTTTCCACTGCCCTAGAGCGGGTGAAGTTTTGTGGGAGCTTAATCACCCCTCCTTGTTTCATGAATTGATTGACCGATCCCGTATCGCCATATTGAAATGGCTCTGTTGTTGAGGTTTTATTGCTGTCTAAAGCTAGCAATCGTGGCTTATTTTTAGGGAACTTGGTTTGAACGGAAAATTGAAGCGGCTGGCTAACCAGGGGGCATTTGGATAACGTGTCGCAACTCCCTCCAGAAGAATTGTAGGCGTAAACTGTCGACTGCTTGCCGTGTGGATAATTATGATGACTACAATAACCCTCATATGTTCTATGCCCTGAATCTTGGATGCCATAACTTGATCCCAGGTGATAGGTATTAGGCTTTCCACGACCTGTGTATTGCAGGGCGTACTGAGTCTCAGTCACATCCCCTTGATCGGGGCGAGGCATACCATTAGGCGTATTCAGAATCAGATTGGGCACTTGTTCTGTGAGCAAATTAAACTGATGAGTGCCCACTTCCACCTGATCATTTAAAGCATGGAGGGTAGACTTTCGAATTTCTGCCAAAGGAAGGTTGCTGGATGCGAGATCAAAGCCAATATTTTCGATGAACTCCTGAGCCTTTTCCGTAGGCTTCACTTGAACCACCATATCAATCACTATAGATTCGCCTGCCCCCAAGGTCCCTGGCAAGAAAAGGCTACCACAGTTCTCAAGACACTCCGTTCCCTCAGGCACATAGGTGATTAGATTGATTTCATCGACTGGCAAACCTCCTGCATTTTTGAGATGATAAAAGTATGTGATGTGGGAACCTGTAAAGACTGTTTTTGTCGTAGGAGGATCAGTGGTAAGCTCAACGCTCAAAGCTCCTAAAGGCTCACCTGAGATAGATGTATTCACCGGATCACTCATGAGTGGTAAAGCTGAATGAGGACCAATCAAAGAAGCGAAAGCCAGGGTATACAGTGGGTCATCTCTCACCGTACTTGGAACATCAACCTCATATTTCAACTCAAAACGCAACGACTCTCCAGCCGCCAAAGAATCGATTTTATGACCTATTTTTAGGGGTGACTCTCCCTCTATATCAGAAAGAGACATTGTTTGATCCTCACGTATTTTCACAGTGCTTTCTTTTTGATAACCCATGTAATGAGGCTCTCCCATAAAAACGGTTAGATCTTTGTGGGTTGCCGGCCCTGTATTTTTAATTTCGATGGCATAGGTGATGTTCCGCCCTTTTTCTACCGTCTCGTCAGCGTCATCAAAATCCACCAGAAGATCATGAGATTCAAGTTTTAAGGTCAACTCAATGTCCTCCAAAGGTGTTCCTGCGTGGCTCAACTGAGGTAAGAATACTAGAGCCAAAATAAGCAATTTAAAAGGTATTTTCAGTGTTTTTTTCATGAGTAATTTCATTGTTATGTGGAGTACTTTAAGCTGGTGTGACAACATCAATTTAAAATGTCTGTTGACCTCGAATGCGATTTGAAAGCTCATTGATCGCACGGGTAAATGTGTTTTCGAGATCATTTTGGTGATTGGCAAGCGTGACCCATTTGTAGAGCATGGCTTTAGTCATTGACTTCTTCTCGATGCCATATTTCTGGTATTGCTCTTTGTTTAAAAACCGGGCAATGTAGTGGATGGATTCATAATGTCCCACCCCTGGATCAATGGATTGTATTAAATGGGGCAGGGTCATGGTCAAGAAAGAAAGCCCTGCTTGCTCCAACGTTAGCGCATCTGATGAAGTGGACGGCCTTATTTCTTGATTTATTAGCCTTTCGTTTAAACATTTTTTCAAAAGGGTGACCCCTTCCTTTTTAGAGACTGAATTCTCCACTTTTTCTCCCGCATAAAATTCATGAGGGCGAGAAGGATTGCTAATACTTGCATCAGGAAAAACAACTTTCACCTGAAGAATTTGATACCAATTACAATCATCAATCGGCATTGTATAACTGGTTTTTGTGGTTGTACTGAGCAAGCTATCCCCCACCCAAAGTTCAAACTTATCTCCTTTTTCGACAGTGGGGCCATGCCAACGCCATTGAACTGTATTTTCATCAATCTTTTCTGCTTCCAATTGAATGCCATCGTCATACATAACAATGGGCAAGCTAATCATGCCTGTCTCAGAGCCTTCATGACTGTATGGCGTGTGAACCTTAAAATAATAGGAAAGGTAATCGAAAGGTAAATCATTTTCTTCAACCTGAACTGAATAGGTCGATTGATTTTTTTCTTGTGGAGAATACTTGTGCTTAAGAGGGCTCATCTGAAGCTGGTCTTCCTTATTCTTAAAATAAAGCTCAACGTGGTTTATCATTTTGCCTTTTGGCTCCACCAGCAGTGTCAATGGCTCATCCTGACTTGCAACCCATTCATTTTCGGGGAGGTGGTGAATTGTTAAGTCTGGCTTCGGTTGATTTTGGTAGGTTTGCACATGTGACAATGCTCCTTGCACATACCACTTAGCACTTGTACCCGAGTAACTGCCTGGAGGCAATTGAGAATAATATTGCAATAGATAGTGTGACTTTGACTGGTTCAAAAGCAAGGGTATCAGACTGGTTAAATCTCCTCCAAACCCACCCAAATATCCCCCTGGTATCTGATGGGAAATATCCACCATTTCCGCAGAAGGATGATTCGCCTTGGGTGCATGAACCTGAGAAAGAGGATGTCCCATGATGAAGGCTAGATCAAATGCTTCATGAATGCCCTTTATCACCTCTTGTTGACGCTTCCCTGACACCCCATCAGGCCGACTGTCTTGAAAGGGAGTGCTGTTAAAAATCATTAAAATATCTTGTGATTCTGGGCTGTTGATTCTATTTTTTAAGTGACTCTTAATGACTTCAAATGACTTAAATACACCCGTTTTACTAAACTTTAATTGACTTAAGTTCTCCATGAATGCATTTGAACTCAAGCCTAACTCTTGAACGTCACCATCTAAAGTGAGTAGCTCTAATTTAAGGTCAATAGATTCATTTGCAAGCCCCCTCAGAAAGGCATCTAAATTGGCCTGAATCAATTCCCAGTATGGCTCAGTCGCCTGAGTGGTATCAATCAAGACGGTCAAATGAACGGCCGTTGGTTTTTTTGTGGGAGGTAAAAGTAGCATGGGTTCTGTGTTTTTCAACTCCCCCTCATGAATTTCAATGTGTTTGGGTGATAAGTTTTGAGGCCCATCATCTAGCTTTAAAGCTGCTTGAATACGAGGAAATTCCGATTCGTCAAACCAAGTGATTTCAAGGGCTCTTGCTGGAGAAATGAAATAAAAAATGAGAAGAAATACGAGTGCAATAAAGCTGAGTCCAGTGAGTCTAATTTTGTTGATGGATCGCATGATGTCGTGGTTAAAAACTACTTATGAATGGCTTGATCAGAAAAATGGACAAAGTTGAGACCGGGAACTAAAAGCTCCTCACTTTCGCGTTGAAAACTAACCCTCTGAAAGAGTCCCGTGGGCGTTGAAGCCAAGATGTCGACGGTTTGAAACATGCCCGGTAAAACGACTGGTTCAGCTTGGTGAAAAGCAGCAAGCTCAAAATGAATCGGTGCATTGTCCAGGCTTTGAAAATAAAGTAAATAGTTGTTTTCTAATGGCTCAAAACCATTAATTACCACATTCCTCTTAAAATTCCCCCCTCCACTACTCATCTGGACCGACAGTGAAAGGGTTTGGCTTAAGCTTATGTTAGAGCTATACGAATCTTGAGTATTGATGGTCAATCTTTTTATGTCATACCCCTCAGGAGAGTCTTTTAGCATCTGAAAATTGGCAAAGTCGATAGGACTTCCGCTTTTGGGGAACTCAAAAATATCCAAAGCCACTTCAGAAGTTTCATCGGCTTGATTGAAGCTGAAGTGCAGCTCGTTAAAATTGCTTTCTGGTGGAATTTCACGGATGGAAAATCCTCGAGAAGCCAAAGGTTCATTGCTCTGAAATACCCCTTTCGAAGACTCTTGAGCTGGCCATAGTTGCCCTTGGTTTAAACTCAATTTCTTTGAAATCAATGAAGCCTTAACCCCCTCCTGATAAGTTAATCCCCCCTCATCCTCTAAAAATGAACGATCATTTGAAAGGGCGTAAAAAGCCTTGTTGGCTGCATCTATTTCTTGATCCCCCAAGGTAGATAGAGACAGCTCCACACCACTCTCAGCTGCATAAAATGCTTGAGCTGAAGTTATTAAATCGCCATGCAAGCTCAACTCTTGGTGAAATTGACTAAAATCAACCAAAATTAAGGTGTAAATTGCTAAGGCCATGGAGGTTAAAATGACATACATAAATTTAAGTGTTTAAAGACTGAATTGCTTGAATTGATCAAAAATTAAGGTTTCATGTGAAGCTTGATTCTCTTTGTATTGAAAGCTCAAATGAATTTCTTCATAAGTTGCTTGTGATGAGAAAGGCACTGTCTGATCTAAGGATTCCAATTCCAAAAACTCAATGGTGCCATAGGGTGGTTTTATCAGAATAAGCACACCATCCACAGGCTTCACCCCTTCCCCATCTACAAGCCTTATTTGACTTAAGAAAACCTCCGATGAAGGAAGTGGATGCTCCTTTTGATAGATGATTGAAAGTTCGGCATTTTCAACCTTAAATTCTAGATAGCGGTAGTTAGGCTGATGGCCATATTCACCTTTTTGGAGGTAAAATCCGTACACTTGAGGTATAAAACTTACTTTTTCAAGATCCTTTTTATCTAATGTTGCAAATGACTTGCCTGCCAGGGAATAATTTAAGGCGGAAACCAGTTCAAATTTGATATTTTTCAGAGTCTTTTGCATCGCAATATCCACCCGCAAAGTAGACACAAAAGGGGCAGCAAGGCCAATGAGCATGGCAGCAAGCGACAAGGTGATGAGCAGTTCTACCATAGTGAATCCTGTGGGGTTTTTTGTATGCTTCATGGATCAAATTAGTTACTATTTTGGCTCACTAAAACTAGCTTTCAATTAAAGTTTCGATATTAACGCTGCCTGGGTCTACATTTTGGATATCACTCAAGTTACGATTTGAAGAGACCAGACAATGTGTTCGTGCCCCCTCCTCACCATATTCTCCCACCCCAGCATAATCGTCATTCAAATCAGGATCAGCCTGATTCTCTAAAAGAGTGCATAGCTTCCATCCATTGTTGTCAGCAGAATAAAGATAATGATAGAGGTTGCCTTCTTCATTCTCAATTCCCTCCTTAGGGTCTTCAGCTAAATTTACAACCCCTTCCCCCTCCACATATTTCAATGTCTTGAAACAGAGCATGAGATCTTTGTAACCCGCCACAGAGGTACATTCTTCAGCTCGCGTTTTGATTTGCCGATTTTTCATATCACTATTGGGTGGCTCACCGTATGAAGAGGTAAACTGCTCAACAAGAGCCGCCACTTGCTTGAGCTCATTCTTTCGTTCCGTATCCCGCGCCTTGGAACCCCCTTGAGAAAAAAGATAGTTTGCTGATGCAGCAATTAAAACTGCCATAATAACGATCACCACCAATAGCTCCACAAAAGTGAAACCAGATCGGTTGTCTTTAAGCTTTTTTAAAGGGGCGTGTAAACGTTGAATAAAAGTAGTCATGAGAGATGTATATTAAAAAAATAAATAATTTAAATGAGGCTTTGAGCGTTGTTATAAAATACTAAAATAGCACTGCCAATGGCGTAGGCGATGAAGGCAGCGATTAGAATGATGACAAGGTAAAGCACCGCACTGAATATTTTAATCGCTCGCTTAACTCTTGCATCAAGGAGCGCTTCTAAGTCATGACGAACATCCATCAAAGTGGCCCCCAAACTAGCGGTCTCTGCACCGACTTTTGCTGCCTGAACGATGGACGAAATCATGTATGAACGCCCCCTTTCTGACTCCTTGAGTATTGCTGTAAAAAGATCATCCCCCCCTTTCATTGAGGTGATCAACTGTTGATAGGTATGAACCATGCAAACATTATGTGTTTGTTTGATCACAATTCTTACCGCTCGAATGATGTCCACATTTTTATTGAGTAAGGTCGAAAGGAAATAGCAAAACTGAGCGGTGTAGTAAGTTTTAAGCGTTCTCCCCAAAAGAGGTGCATTGAGCAAAAAATCATGGCTCCACCACCTTATTTTTGGATGATGCATGATTAAATAAACCAATGCAAGCAGCAAGAATATAAGTGAAATGAGAATGACTGCCCCATAATTCACTAAAAAATTAGAAAGCTGTAGCAAGGCATACATGGCCCAAGGCATTTTTAATCCTTCGCCAAATAACGCCTCAAATTGTGGAATCACAAAAGCCACGACAATGACTGCGACTCCAAGCACCATCACAAAGGTGGCTAGGCGCTTTAAGAGCATAGACTTAAACTTTTGATTTAAAGCCTGTTGTTTCTTTTTTTCCTTAGCATAGTCAATCAAATACCCTCCCAAATTTGAGGATGTTTCTCCTGCTTCAATGATGCCTAAAAAAGCTTCATCAAAGTAGCGTGGGAAGCCTGAAAAAATCTCAACCTGGCTTGTGAAGGGTTGCTGCGTTTTCTCTTTCAATTTTTCGACTAGTATTTTTAGAGCCTTTTCGTCCTCATTTTCAGCGATAAAACTTAAAGTCTCTTTCAGTGTTTTTCCCCGTGAAAGTGAGCTTCCAACAAGCCTGATTAATCTTAGAATAGTCTGTGGCTGAATACGCATGAATGCCTCTGAAAGATTCAACTTTTTGAAGCCATTCCAGACACTTTCTCGTTTTGCATCTAAAATATCAGACACACTTGCCTTGAACCCTTTTTGATGGAGCCTATTTAAGGCAAGTGAAGAATTTTGAGCACGAACCTCCACTTTTTTCTGATTGCCAAAGGCATCGATGGTTTGAATGGTGAATAGATACATTAAAGTGCGATTGGATTAAAAATATTTGGCTTATCGAGCAGGGAAGCATCACCCGCCTTTTCCCTAGAAAAACGCTGTTGCCGCTCAAGCTCACTCAGAATTTCAGCTTCTTTTTCTAAGCTAGAATGGGCAGCCAGTTGAGGTTGGCTATAGTTCTTCCATGGCTCAGCCCTATCGTGATAGCCAAGCTCATACACTGTGATGACCAAAAGACTTAGGGATAAAAAAATAAGCAAGGCCTGTAACTTAAAAAACATGTTTATGTTGAATTTAGGTGATATGAATGAAGTAAAAAACTAGCCCGGTACCCCTCTTGTCCCTCCTCAATTTCCATCGCCATCACATCAATCAAGCGCATGGAATTACGCAGTGAAGTGAGAAAGCTCAAGATATTTGGTAAATCACTTTCGAGTGTGAAACCATACTCATACACATCCACCACCCCATGAAGGGCCTGATAATTTAGTTGCGATTGAGACACTTTTCGGATTCCCATTGACTGAATGACAAGGCGATTTTTGGTAGCCATGTCCTCCAACATCCCCATCATGGCCTCTGACTCTTCGTCTTTAGAGGGTAGAGCCGTGTAGATCATCTGTAGATTTTCTTGAAGCGCCTGGTGACCACTTTCTAATTTTTTAAGGGATTGAAGGTTGGCTCGCTCCATTTCAATGACTTGAGCCTGTTCCTTTAGGTCATTTTGAAATTGATCTATTTCATCAAGCCATGCCAAGCCCCACTTCCACTGAAAGAATAAAACCATGAACAAACAGAGCATCAAACTAGCCCTCAAGCGACCTGATCTACTATTTTTTTTCTTGAGTTGATCTAAATTTTCCACCACCTGATCCACACTTCCTTTTCTTGGCCTCAGCTTAAAATACATTTTTTTAAACCAAGATTTTAAAAACTTTGGGATGGATTTCGGTGATTTTTCAGGATGATTAAAGTTCATGATAGAAATATTTATTAAGGTCAGCGCTGCAGTGAGCAGCCGAGCGCGGTAATTTCTTGCGCCGGTCTGCCCACCCATCACTGCGTCAGTCAAATTTAAGGACCCCCATCCAATAAACCACCTCGCCTCGGGTCACGGGTTTTTTAGCTTCAAATTGCTTTTTAATATGATCCAAAAGACCTTTCTGATAAACTGTCTTAATCAGCTTTATCTCCGAAGTGTCTTTATTCACATCTGTGAATGGCAATTGGATAAATTCTGCTGAATCCTCTTCGTTCATTTGTATTCGATAGATCTTTGAGAGAACTCTAAGTAAATCCAAACGGCCAATTTTCTCATCCATCTTGGGCACCGCTTCAACACCCCACTTTTTTAATAGACCTTGATAAGCCTGTTGCCACTGGTCTCCTTGAAGGCGTTTTAAGCTCACTTCGTCATCCAAAACGTTCTGACTTTCAAGTTCAAACCTAATTAAGTGATAGAGCTCCTGGTGTGTGATGGCTTGATCTGGCTTAAAACTACCGTCCTCATATCCCCCAATCATCCCAAGGTGACTTAGTTTTTTTAAATGCTCTAAATAATAGGCCCCTTCGGGCACGTCGTTGTACAGCGAATTTTTTTCCCAAAAATTAGGATTGAGTTCGGCTTGAATCACAAATGAATAGAGGTTCTCTATGCGCTTGATTCCATTTGAATCAGATTGTTCCACACGCCTTTCAGCTCCCGTGGGAATTGTGATTGATTTAAAGCGTTTTAACCCCTCATCCATTCCATCTTCTTTTGAAGTAGATGATTTAAAATACTTCAGCACTCGTCCCAAAGAAGCATAATCGACTGACTCAATGGGGAGTGTTATCAAGCCTTTTTGATTGACTTGGAAGGCAGTGACGCGAGCATCATTTGGAAGTAATTTTCTCAAGCTATTGAGCACTTGACTGTAATCGAAAACAAGATAAGGGTTTTCAGGATCGTCTCCACGAATGACGTTTTTTCTAGCCTCTAAAACGAGCTGCAACCCATAAAGCCCCTCTCGATACACTTGAATGTCATTCAAAAGCGCTTCCTGACTGGACTGTTCTTTTTTTAAGCGCTGAATTTCCACTTCATTTTTCTTAAAATCGTCTCTAAGCGGCCTCATCATGCCCCACTGAATGTAAAATAAAAGGATGATAAAGATGAATATAAACCCCCCCAATATGAGACTCATTGAGCTGGGAATTTTTATTCTCTGATGCTTTTTTGTGCTAAATGACATCTAAATAGAAAGATTAACAATAGGATTCTTGTAACGTGCCGGACTAGTGTTTCTGAGAGCAATGGTGGTCTGATAAGAGGTGATAATAGGATCCTTTTGCCTGGAATTAGAGCGGGATCGAAGGCGGATGTAAAGATTGATGTAGGGCTGAATTCCTTTATCTCCTGCCTCTCGAGGGTCAGTGGGAATGCTGATTTTAAAGTCTTCAACAATCACTTCTGAGCTGTGCAGTGGGACTTCAGAACCATCGCCAAACTTAACGTGAAGTGGAGCTGTATCACCCCACTCTCCTTCGGACTGATATGGCTTTCGATAGAGGGTGATATATTTTTCCTCTGCTGAGTCTGTAAAAATTGAGAGTTGATCAACCTCATCCTGGAGCCCCTTAGCACCTGGCTCTCGGATTGCCTGTCTGGTTTCGTCGTAGTGAATGGCAACCCCTGGACGGATGAGACTTGGAATGGTGTTGTTGAGAAGGACGGTTGCTTCCGTGTTTAGAAGTTGCCTGCTTTGAATGCCTGCTTTGAACTGATGAACGGAGAGTAGGCTGGACATCAAAAGACTTGAAATGAAGGCAAAAACACCAATGACCAGGATGATTTCTATTAGAGTGAATCCTTGTGGCCCTTCCTTTGATGTGATGCATGGACTCATGTTTATTTCTTTAAATCACCTAAATAGACACTGTAACTAATTTTTTTCTGCTCATGAGGAGGCTTACAATTTGCATCCCCCCACCATACTTGAGCGCGCACTTTTTTAAGCTGCTCATCTCCTGCTATTTGTACATTTCGGCAATAATCTTGGTAGGGAAATTCATCGAATTCAATCACCTCTGCTCCCCCCGTTTTGAGCTGAAAATACTCCCCCACTTTTTCAAGTTGGTACACCCCCTCTTTATCTCCTAGTGAATCTTTGAACCCTGTTTCTCGATTGTGATTGACCGCGGTTTGCCTTATTTGCCTAAGGACTTCAATGGCTTCCATCGCCAAAAAATGACCTCGAGTACGAACGATTTGATCATTTGATTTTATGATCATAAACTGGACTGTGGCCCAGGTAAGTGCCAAAAAGATACCCACAATACTAAAAGCAATGAGGCTTTCTACAAAGGTGAATCCTGTGGGGGTTTTGGACGTGTTCCGCATTTTGGTTGGAATAAAAAAATGCGGGTGGGCAAAAATCGGGAGAGAAAGGCTACAAAGCGTATGGAATCAAAAAAATAATGTCAATGACTATTATTTTTACCCATCTCTTTTCTTTTGTTTTAAGCCAAAAAAAAGTGTGGGTTTAAAATCACAACAAACTTTTAAATCCCCCCTCTGTCAAGCTTCATTATTTTACTTGAGCTGTCATTGACCAATCATTGATGATGCAACTAAATTTTATTTTACGGCTTGTTTAATTGGATTTATCAACAAAAAAATCCCCACCCTCTTAAAACTAAGAAGCTGGGGATTTAGAAATTTAAAATTTAGCCTTTAAAATCAACTCAACTGCAGCCACTGGTCTCTCCACAATCCAAACATTTGTAGCAACTTCCATTGCGGATCATGATGGACCCATCAAAGCTACAAAAAGTAGGATCATCCGTCTTGAAAGCGGCTGGAGTGGTGAATGTTTGACTTCCTGCTGCACCAACGGCCACTGCTTTTTTAGCTGGCTTCAGCTTTGATTTTTCCAGCTCTTTGATTAAACCCTCTTCATTGGACAGCTCTTTTTTAGCCTTCAATTCACCCAGATTAATGCTGGACACGGCGTCCACTTTTTTCTTCCTCATGGTTCCTTCGTTATAGGCACGATCGACCAAATCCCCATTGTGGTATTTTTTGGCTTGATCCGCAGGGAGAAATTTAACCGCCAACCATCGTCCGATGTAATCCATCAAAGATTTTGCAATAGGGATCTCACGGTTACTGGTCATTCCAGCTGGCTCAAAGCGGGTGTGTGTGAACTTAGAAATCAAGACCTCTAGAGGCACTCCATATTGTAAATTGAGGGAAACAGAAAGGGCCAAACTATCCATGATTCCTGAGAGAGTGGATCCTTCTTTGCTCATCTTAATGAAGAATTCTCCAGGAGTTCCATCTTCGTAAAGTCCTACGGTAAAGTAACCTTCGTGGCCCGCGATGGAGAACTTATGGGTGATGGACTGGCGCTCTGCCTCTAGGCGACGACGAAGTGCTTTTTTGGTGATTTCCACCTCTTTGATTTCCACTTTCTCACTCTTCTCTTCTTCTTTTTTATCCTTGTTAGAGGTGTTGAGAGGTTGAGATAATTTAGATCCATCTCGATAAATAGCATTGGCTTTAAGGGCAAGCTTCCAACTCACCTGATACGCTTCCATCACATCATCCATCGTCGCTTCATTGGGCATGTTGATGGTTTTGGAGATGGACCCAGAAATGAAGGGTTGAACGGCGCCAAGCATTTTGATGTGCCCCATGTAATTGATGAAACGCTTCCCATTATTTCCACACCTGTTTGCACAATCAAAGGCAGGGAGGTGTTCCTCTTTAACATGCGGAGCCCCTTCGATGGTCATGGCCCCACACACATATTCGTTGGCTGCCTCAATCTCTTCGGGGCTGAACCCGACCGCTTCTAAAAAGTTAAAACCGGGAGCATCATACGTTGCCTGATCAATCCCCATGCTTTCGAGAAGTGACTCTCCTAAGCTGAACTTATTAAAAGCCATGCTGATGGAGAATAAATTACGAAGGGTTTTTTCAATTTCAATGAGTTTTTCTTCGCTCACTCCTTTTTCTTTTAAGGTTTTCCAGTTGATGAAAGGAGCTTCCACAAAACTTCCTTTTCCAATGACATAATCAAGCACCTCTTGAACTTGAACCTTATTGTAACCTAGGTAGCCAAGGGCCACGGGAACAGACTGGTTGATGATTTTCATGTAACCTCCTCCGGCAAGTTTTTTGAATTTAACCAAGGCAAAGTCAGGCTCCACCCCTGTGGTGTCACAATCCATCACAAGACCAATGGTCCCCGTAGGAGCAATCACAGACACTTGAGCGTTGCGGTAACCGTGTTTTTGACCCTTTTCTAGGGCAAGGTCCCAGGCTTTAGTGGCATGTGCATGGAGGTAGTCTGGGCAATCTGCCTTACTGAGTCCAACGGGAGCAATTTCTAGTTTTTCATATTCATTGTCTGCCGTGTTGTAAGCTGCTCGACGATGATTTCGGATCACTCGCAACATGTCCTCTTTGTTGTGTTCATAGCGAGGAAAAGGGCCATACGCTTCGGCCATTTCAGCAGAGGTCTCGTAACTGCGTCCTGTGAGAACTGCCGTTAGGGCACCGGCAATGGCTCGGCCTTTATCACTATCATAAGGAATTCCCATCAACATGAGGACGGTTCCAATGTTGGCGTAACCCAATCCAAGTGTGCGGTATTCATAACTGCGCTTGGCAATTTCATAACTGGGGAACTGAGCCATCAAGACTGAAATTTCTAGCGTGATGGTCCAGAGCCGAATGGCATGAATCATGGCTTTCATGTCGAATTTTGAGGCTTGGACATCAAAGAATTTGAGTAAATTGAGAGAGGCCAGGTTGCAGGCCGTGTCATCGAGAAACATGTACTCACTACAAGGATTGGAGGCGTTGATACGACCGTCTTTTGGGCACGTGTGCCACTCGTTGATGGTGCTATCGAATTGAACTCCAGGGTCTGCACAGGCCCAGGCAGCAAAACCAATTTGTTCCCACACCTTGCGCGCCTTAAGTGTTTTATAAGGTGAGCCATCGGTCCGTTTGATGAGGTCAAAATCAGCATTGTTTTCAACCGCATTCATGAATTTGTTTGAAAGGCGGATGGAGTTGTTGGAGTTTTGCCCTGCCACTGTGTCATACGCTTCTCCATTAAAATCGCTAGAATAACCCGCGGCAATGAGAGCGGCTACTTTTTTCTCCTCTTGCACCTTCCAGTTGATGAAGTTTTCAATCTCCGGATGATCGATGTCGATACACACCATTTTGGCGGCTCGTCGAGTTGTCCCCCCTGATTTAATGGCCCCTGCGGCTCGATCTCCAATGCGAAGGAAGGACATCAACCCAGAGGAATGTCCCCCACCTGAAAGCCCTTCACCTGAACCACGAATGCTAGAAAAGTTCGTTCCTGTTCCGGATCCATATTTAAACAAACGTGCTTCCCGTGTCCATAAATCCATGATCCCCCCTTCGTTCACCAAATCATCTTTTACTGACTGAATGAAGCAAGCATGGGGTTGAGGATGAGTGTAAGAATCTTCTGATTTTTTAACCTCAGCGGTGTCAGGATCCACATAATAATGTCCTTGTGCTGGACCATTGATTCCATAGGCAGAATTAAGCCCCGTATTGAACCATTGAGGTGAATTGGGCGCTGCCATTTGATTGATCATCATGTGAGCCATTTCAGCTTCGTAGGCATCGGCAGAGGCTTTGTCTTCAAAATAACCGTGCTTTTCCCCCCACTGACGCCAGCAATTGGTCATCCGACCCACCACTTGTTCCGCTGAACGTTCGGGGCCTGTAATGACCTCTCCTTTGTTATTTTTCATGACATTCCCATTCTCATCACGCTGAGGCACTCCTGCTTTACGAGCATATTTTGAGGCGATGATATCACTCGCATTTTGAGACCAACTTTCAGGTGTTTTGAAATTTTTCATCTCAAATACCACCGATCCATCTTGTTTGGTGATGCGGGTTTGACGGTTGATGTAATTGATTGTCTTGAGGGGATTTTCTCCTGCCTCAGTGAACAGCCGGTTAACATGGAGTCCTTTTTGAGGAGCTGACTCCGTTTTGGGTGCCTTTGTCATGAATTGAAACGGTTAAAATATAGTTGTTTTTGGAAGGGTGAGTACGCGTGAAAATTCAATTTTAGAGGGAGTTTAAAAACCTACCTCTAGCGTCATATCATGGGTTGTGACGGTAAAATCATGAACGTCTGAGCGCGTTTGGGTGACCTCAAAACTAGACGTCGTAAAAGTAAAAATGATCTACTTCAGCGTCTAATCCTTATTTTTTAGGTTGTGATGGGGGGCAATTTAGAGGGGGTCTCATCAACCATTTTTGTGTTTTGTCCTCAGCGACGAAGCACTGTACATAATTTAGAAAAAAGTCGCCCTCCCGTCAAACAAAAAGATTTGACGACATACCATATCTTGTATAAAGATTATTTTTTAAACACAATATGTTGTATATTAGCCTTTTTAACACCCCCTTCATTTTGACCCAAATTTCCTTTACAATTGACTCCAATTCAGTGGATAATGACCCAACCAGACAGTCCAATGAACGGGCATTATAGGTCTATAAAAAATCATGACATCAACCCTCTTAATACTTTTAACCCAACAACATGTTATTGATCATCACTGGAAACGGTAAAGGGAAAACCACAAGCGCTCTGGGCACTGCTTTTAGAGCCGCCGGGTGGGGAGAAAAAGTTGCCGTCACTTTTTTTGACAAAGGAGGCAGTCATTATGGGGAGCAAGCTATTTTAGACGAGCTAAAAGCTAAAATTCACACGCGCCGCTTTGGCCTCCTTCGTTTTGATGAAGTCAAGCGCACCTTTCGATTTGAAAATACCGCGGAAGATATTGCAGAAGCCGTTCGAGGGGTTGAGGAGGTTAAATCAATGCTAAAAAAAGACTTCTTTTTGGTGCTCTGTGATGAGCTGATCAACTGCCTCAACTTAAAATTACTTGAAAAAAAACACGTCGTTGAACTCCTGGAAGCCTGTCCACCTAAAACCCACTTGATTCTCACCGGCCGAAATGTGCCTGAATGGCTCCATGAAAAGGCTGATTTAGTGTCTGAAATCAAGGAGGTGAAGCATTATTTTAAGCAAGGGCAAGATGCCATCAAAGGACTGGATTTTTAAGCAAAAATCCACTAGAATGAGTGGGCAATCAAAGCACGTCTAATCGACCTGCATTTAGCCTTTGACTCTTGCTCATGAAAAAAGGATGGCTCTCACTTTTGGCAGGTTTATTTTTCATCCCCACCCTAGCCATGGCTCAGTCGGTGGAGTTTAACTTGCCGCAAATCAGACCTGTGATCACTTCTGAAGACATCGTACGTGTGAATCGTAACCTTATTTTTGACGCCACGTCCACCTTTGTCCTTGAAGAAGAGGGGCCATCTGACGTGACTTATGAATGGGACTTAGGGGATGGCAACATCAAAACAGGAGAAGAAGTGGTCCATACCTATGCAGAGCCTGGCAACTACAACATTAGCCTGACCGTCACTCAGGGGGAGGCCGCTGAAAATATAAGCAAGGAAGTGTTTGCTTATAACAAATTAGTGGTTCTTTTTGTGGATGACTTTGAGCTACTAGACGAAGTCATCATAGAACGTCTTAAAGAGGAAGCAGCCGCCGAAGGCACCTTCCTCTCAATGATACAGGCTGATGAAAACACTGTCCTTGGCTTGAGCGAAAATTTAAATGTCTTCAAAAATGCCGATGGGATTGCCATCCTCACTAGCCAAGGGGCAGGGGTGGGCACCTTAACTAGCTTTGCACAACAGCGGCTAGAACAAGAGGGGGGTGTGGAGGACATTCAAGAAATGTTTGCCGATAAATCCATTCTCATCCTCACCGACCGCAACATTGATACCTTGGGGAGGATTTTACAAGGGAGTTTCAACATCATAAAGCCCAAGCAGATGATCATTGCTCGTCAGTATGACTTGCGAGATTTTATCAACAGTAGTTCAGATGAGGCCTATTTAGAATCCCTTCAAAACCGACTAACGGACTACCGCCTGATCAATCAAGATACAGGAAAAGTCGGCCTTCTCAACTCTCTGTCTTACCTGGTGAGCTTCATGGTTTCTAAGGGCATCCCCACTGATACCATCATGCTCCTCTTGATGCTTCCTGTGATTGCCACCCTCATTGCCCTACTCAAACAAGTGGTGGGAATGACCACCTTTGGCGTCTACACCCCCTCCATCATTACCCTGTCCTTTTTAGCCCTTGGCTTAAAATTCGGTCTGATCATCTTGCTGATCATCATTGCCACCGGAGCCATTGTGCGCCGAGCCCTCAACCGCTTTCACCTCTTGCACATTCCGCGGGTGGCCATTGTCCTCACCTTCTCCTCTCTCATCATCCTGCTGACTTTGGCATTTGGAACTTATTTGAATGTCGCCACGATTGCCACGATTGCTGTGTTTCCCATGCTGATCATGACCACTTTGGCTGAGAAATTTGTTTCTGCCTTGAGTGGGCGGGGCTTCTTTCCTGCCCTGCTTTTGATGCTTGAGACCACCCTGGTTTCGCTCATTTGTTATTTTGTGGTGGAGTGGAGCTGGGTCCAAGAACTCATGCTAGGTCATCCAGAAATCATTCTCTTTTTGCTGATTTTCAACTACATCCTTGGTCGCTGGACAGGACTCCGTTTGATGGAATATGTCCGCTTTAGGGAGGTTATGAAACATGCGGAAGAATAATATTTAGAGCTGGGAGCTATGAGCTGGGAGCTGGGAGTGATCTCGGTTCCACACTCCAAGCTTTCAGCTCCAAGCTAAAAAACTATGTGGTTTTTCCATAATCCAGGCCTCCTGGGAATCAATGCTCGGAATCTGCTTTATATCAAACCTTTTAATCCTAAAAAGGCGATGGTGTTGGCCGATAGTAAATTGAAGACAAAAAACTTTCTTTCGGCACGTAATATTCCCGTGGCTCGCTTACACAGTGTGATTTATAACAAAAAGGAACTTAAAGCCTTTGACTTTGGCAGTTTGCCCCATTCTTTTGTGGTCAAACCCAATGCAGGCTATGGAGGTGAAGGTATCGTGATCATTCGGGGGCGCAAAGGGAGGAATTTTGTTAAATCCAGTGGTGACACACTTTCCATTGAAGATTTAGCCACACACATCAATGATATTTTGGACGGGCGCTATTCTCTGGCTGGACTTTCGGACATTGCCCTATTTGAACAACGTTTGGAATCCCCAGAACCCTTTAAAAAAATGGCCTACAAAGGGCTGCCTGATTTTCGGATCGTGGTCCACAACCTGATTCCCGTCATGGCGATGCTCCGTCTACCCACTGAAAAATCCCAGGGCAAGGCCAACATTCACATGGGTGGAATTGGGGTAGGGATTGATATTGCCAAGGGGGAACTTACATTTGCCACTCAGTATGGGCGAAAAATTGAAAGTATTCCTGGCTTTGGGCCGATTAAAGGGGTTAAAATCCCCCACTGGGAAAAGATGCTCCTGATTGCCTCACGGGTTCAGCACATCACCAACTTAGGTTTTGCAGCGGTGGATATTGTCCTTGATAAAAATATGGGGCCTGTTCTCTTAGAAATCAATGCCCGTGCTGGATTACAAGTTCAAGTGGCCAACATGGCCCCGCTTCGTCGTCGCCTAGAGCGAGTGAGTGGAATCAAAGTGAATAATCCTGAAAAAGGCGTGCGGATTGCTCAAGATATCTTTGGTCATAAAATTGAAACTAAAAGCGACACCCTCACCAGCAAAACCGTGATTGGGACCTTGGAGATGGTGGGAGTGATTGGTAAAAATGACACTCAAAAAATCATTGCTAAGATGGACCCTGATCTTGAAAAATCCATTTTAGATCAAAAAATAGCTGAAGAAATTGGGTTGGGTGAAAATGGAAGGTGCAAATTCAACTTACTAGACCAAAAAATCACCACCGTGGTGGACTTAGAAGATTTTAAAGATCAAACCTATAACATGCGTATTGGCCAGCGTGATTTAGGTGCCTTTTTGATTGATCCAAGTCGTAATGTGTCCCTCACCTCTGAAGCCTCGGAATCTAGCAATCAAGCTCCGGTGATCAAGCGTATTTTTTCAGAGAAGGAGCTGCAAAATATTGATGAAGAGCTGGCTAAAATTGACGGTGAAATTCGCCTTCTGAGCCACCTTCGCCCCCTCAATCTTAGAGAGGAAAATATTAAATTTTTGCATGACCCCCATTACAATCCTCAATTTGAATACAAACCCCTCAAATTCAATGCTAAAAATCTTTACAAACGCCTCAAGCGCTTAGAGTTTCCAGACACTCCTATGGGCCAACTTTGGGGGAAAAAGGCGGATGAAATCCATCGCAAAATGGAAGTGCTGGAATCGCGTGGCACTCCTGAATTTACTCAAAAATCCATTTCACTTTATGGAGATGTGAATGAAAACCTCTATCAACTGGCTTTGAATCAAGTTCGTAGCATGCCTGAGGATTTTCCCTCTACAGGGAAGCGGCTGAGCATTAAAGAGGCCAAAAAACAATTTGAAAAGGCCATTGATGATTATGGGCTAAAAGGGTGGCAGGTCAAAATTAAAGAGGATTTGGTTTCGGATGCTGTCGCAGGTAAAGAGAGTGCCATTTTCATCCGAGAAGGGGCTAGTTTTACTGAGGATCGCCTCATGGGCACCATCGCCCACGAGGTTGAAACGCATGTTTTTACCGCCATGAATGGGGCTCGCCAGCCTTATAAAATCTTTCAACGGGGACTGGCTGACTATCTGATGACCGAAGAGGGCTTGGCGGTTTACAACCAAGAACAAACGGAGTCGAAAAGCACCATCAAAAAGTATTGGGCGGCTTCATCGGTGGTGGGGATTCATGAGGCCATGCGGGGTAGTTTTGTGGATGTATACCTTAAAATTGTCGAACTTGGCTTTGGAGCCGAGCGAGCGTGGACAGTGGCCCTGAAGGCCAAGCGTGGACTGACAGACACAAGTCAGCCCGGGGCGTTTACCAAGGATGCGGTTTATTTTAAGGGCCACCAGAAAATTAAAGATTTTGTCGAAAATGGCGGTGATTTGACTCGGCTGTATTATGGAAAAACGAATATTGAGGATGTGGAAACCATCAAGCAGATTAAGGGGTTGAAAAAACCGCTGTATTTGCCGGGGTATTTGAGGGAGGGGTAAATTTTTTAAGTGTTTTTTATTGACAAATTAAAAAAATAATTATATTATAAAAAATGTAAATGAATAAAGTTGTTAAAATGCCAGAGTATACTAAAAATAATGTCACAAGGGAGGTGTTGGAAACGCGTTTAAGATTACCTGAAAGATGCACTGTTACCAATGGAGGTGGTTATGACTCTGTTTACGTTTTTTTTACAGGTGACAAGCAAAAAGATATTCGAATATTTGCTGAAATATTGAAAGAAAAAGGAGTTTCTAGTATAAAATATAATAAAGAAGGTGATGAAAATGAGCTCTGGGGTATCCAGCCAGAAGAGGGTGAATGTTGGTGGATGGTTGAATTTCATCCTTATGAAGAAGACATCCCGGCATTTCAGTCTTTTTTAGACTCAATTGACCATGAGTTTAGAAGTGGATTACGACAAGAAAATTTTTATAATGAAAGGCGACCGACTGAAGCAGGTAAATTAGCAGGAAGATTTCGTAGATGGATAGACTCCATAAAACTTTAAAAATAAGAACATGAATGCTCCCTATTTTCACCATAAAAATTTATTCAGTCGTGAAGCAATGGTTAGCAAAATAGTTCTCGCTTTTTATAGGGTGAATCAGGAGGATTAAGGGGTTGAAGAAGCCATTGTATTTGAGGGAGGGGTGAGTAAATATAAAGAGAGGAGTTATAGCTTTATTGTTAAGATTTTTTGACTTAACATATTATATATGCTATAAATAGCTCATAATATTTTCACCAATATGATAGAAAAACTCCTTGGGCCTGAGGGAAGAATTGATGATTTTAAGGCTATTTTACAAGGTAGAAATAAAGTTGAGGGATGGACTTCATTTGGAAAATCTACCATTCACATGTTTCATGGTGATTATGTGGTAGATGTGAGCGGTGACACCCCCGGAATGCGAATGTATTTTGTAATTGATACAAGGGGAGAGATTCAATCTAGTGGTAGGTATTTTGAACTTGAACCAGGCATGGAAGGTCAGGCCTTGAGCTTGGCAGAAAAAGCTGCAATAGATAAGCCAATACTATTTGAGGATAATGTTGTTGATGAGGGGATCATAAGTTTCCAAGAATCTATATGTGTCGACCCTCACGATAAAGAATTGGCTATGGAAGAAATGGTCGAAGCTATTGTTTTAGCCACTCGTGATAATGTGATCGGCATTGCACGGGTTACGCCAGATTTTTGTAGTAAAAGACCCACTGTGCTAAAACCTAGGAAAACTAAGGTTATGCCAAGTGCCTCTTATACTCTTAGTGAAGCGGATTTAAAAAATACTATTGCATTGGCAAGGTATCAACTTAAGGGTGGCGGTGATGGAAAAATGATTCTCCCCGCAGCAAGCTGACGGAGTATCAAAAAGGTATATATCTTTCTTCCATTAATCTTCGACATACTTTTTAACAATTTCCTGATCAACACCAACAGTTCTAATAAAATAGCCTCTGGACCAGAAGCTTTTTTGGATCAGGGGGAGTATCTTTTTGGCGAGCTTATAATGTCACCCCGGCAGAGCCAGGGGTATATGTATTGTTAATTATTTTAAAAGTCTGACCTGAGGCTAAAGTTTAATGCAAAAACGCACGCTTCCCCGTAAACACCATGGCAATTCCAGCCTCATCTGCTGCGGCAATCACAGCGTCATCTTTAATCGATCCACCAGGTTGAACAATGGCCGTAATGCCATTGGTTTTAGCTGCTTCAATACTGTCAGGGAAAGGGAAGAAGGCATCACTCGCCATCACAGAACCCTGCTGTCGGCCTCCTGCTTTTTGAATTGAAATTTCCACTGCATCCACTCGGCTCATTTGCCCCGCTCCGATGCCCACCGTCATGCCATTTTTAACGAGGACTATCGCGTTGGATTTGACATGTTTGACCGTGTGCCATCCGAACAACATATCTTTTAACTCTTCCTCACTTGGCTGGCGCTTGGTGACAATTTTTAGATCTTCAGGTTTGATTTGAGCCGTGTCTAAATCTTGAATGAGCAATCCCCCACTCACTTTTCTATAATTGAGCCCTTCGGGTTCAGGTAAAATCTCACCCATCTTAAGGATGCGCAAATTTGGTTTGGCCTTAAAAACCTCTAAAGCGTCGGCGTCAAAATCAGGCGCAAGCACGACTTCAAAAAATTTGCTGACCACATGCTCGGCAATGGTCTTAGTGACCGTTCGGTTGAGACAAATGATCCCGCCAAAAGCTGACTTTGGATCGCCTGCATGAGCATTCAAATAGGCGGTTTCTATGTCCTCTGCTGTTGCAATGCCGCAGGGGTTGGCATGTTTGATGAAGGCCACCGTCGGCTCACTGAACTCGCGGACCACACTCAAGGCTCCGTCCGCATCCATGATGTTATTGTAACTCATCGCCTTGCCCTGAAGTTGCTCGGCTGAAGTGAGGCTGGCCGTTTGATGACCAGGCACGTCTTTGTAAAAATTGGCTTTTTGATGAGGGTTTTCGCCATAGCGAAGCTCGGCTTGCTTCTCAACAATCACATGCTTGATTTTGCCCCCTGTTAAATATTCAGCGATCAAGCTGTCGTAGCGGGCGGTTTGGGCAAACACTTTCTCCGCCAGTCGTCGGCGAGTTTCAGGAGTGGTATCTCCGGCCTCCTCCAGCTCACTCATGACGACGGAATAATCTGCAGGATCGGTGACCACCGTGACAGATTGATAATTTTTAGCCGCACTCCGGAGCATGCTCGGCCCTCCAATGTCGATGTTTTCGATGGCCTCCTCAAGACTCACTCCTTCTTTTTGAATGGTTTGCTCAAAGGGATAAAGATTGACTACCACCATGTCGATCATCTCGATGCCGTTTTGGCTGGCCACATTCATATGTTCTTCGCTACCACGTAGAGCCAAAAGACCCCCATGAATTTTAGGGTGGAGGGTTTTAACCCGTCCGTCCATCATCTCGGGAAAACCTGTATAATCGGTCACATCCATTACCTCCAACCCACTCTCTCGGAGCAACTTTGCGGTGCCTCCTGTACTGAGGAGTTGCACTCCTTTTTCGGCTAATTTTTGAGCAAAATCTGCAATACCAGTTTTGTCTGAAACTGAGAGGAGGGCGCGCTTGATCATAATTTTAAGTTTTAAGTTTTAAGCTTGTGCCGGACTACGATCCGGTATTTTAAAGTCGAAAAAATCCATCGACGTGCTCAGTATAGGCTAGATTTGACAATCCTCCAACTCAGTTTATACACCTTCGCCTTTATTAAGCCATTATAATACTCCGAAGCTTAAAAAGACTCCTGTGTATTATACAAATTATTTTAAGCAAAGGAGTATAATTTGACTTTTCTCAATTTTTCATGATAAAATAATGTCTTAGCCCTCCACCTAAAATTTAATAATGACCGCAAAGCCTAAATCTTTTTGTTTAGAGTTTGATCAAAACTCAATTGATAAGTCGTGTGCTGATTATATTAGAACTCTTGTTTTTGATGTTTTCGAAAATGGTCAAATACCTTTGTTTAATGATGGCGTGGTTCATCTTCACAGGGGTCAATTTGAGGAGGTTGTGGGCTTAATAAAAGGTCAATTCCCGCATGTAGGCATCTCTGTAGCCAGAGAACCTTCAGACTCAATCAGGCCTGAAAAAATAATGATAGCTGCTGATCATGATGGGCGTAATAGAAGGTTTTTAAGCCTTTTTATAAATAAAGATTTTGGATATTTAAATGTGGTGATGAACTTTGGTGAGCATGTACACGGGTCAATTCCAAACTCTATAAAAGATATTTTAACCTATATTGTAGGTAGGGAATCAAATTCTGAAGAAACACAATTGATGCCAGGAGGTGATCAGAGAGATATAATTCAAAAAATCAGTGATGGAATCTCAGATGCAGAGCTAGGAAATATTGAAGTGAGCTATGTTGATGGGGTATTGATCATTAGCGACAATGTTCAATACAGCCCTCCTCGGGTTGACCGAGGCTACCTTCCTATTGCTGTCTAAAATTAAAACCCTCCGTGCGTCTTTAAAAACTCCACTTCTTCTGGCGTAGATTTTCGATTTAAGATCTCATTCCGATGAGGGTAACGGCCAAACTGTTCGATGATTTTTCGGTGCTCCCAGTAAAATTTTAAAGTCATTGACTCTGCTCCAAGTGCCTCAAAAAAAGACTGTGAAAATAGATGATCCTCCAGCCGTTCACTGTGCATCAAAGGCATGTACATGAACATCTTTTGTTCGTTGGAAAGCCCCCGATGGAACCCTTTTTTGAGGGCTATTTTTGTCAATTTGACCGCCGTTTTATCCCCCGCATGTGTCTGCCCACTGCCCCGAAACATGTTGCGCGGAAACTGGTCTAAAACAATGATCTCCACCAAACTCCCCAACGGCGTCCGTCGCCAGGTTCGAGTGAAGTTGGCCATGGCATCCCAATAAACAGATTCAAATTGGTCGATTATCTTTTGATCCAAGGCTTCGTTTTTTTCAAATTTTTCTTTGCGAGACAAGGTTTCGAACCAAAAATCTAAGACCCGATCAGGGGTGGTTTGAGGGGTGATTTCTTTCATGTTGAATGGTGAGTGACTACTTGTATTATACACGGTTTTCAAATTGCCCTTCGAACCCCTACTCAGAATTGCCGACTATTAACATAGGTTTTAAACAAAAACCCTAACAAAATCACCAGTTTTCGTTTAAATTAAGGCAAATAAACGTTAAACAAAACAACATGTGTCTTTTAGGAAAACCTCCCAAGATGATGGAGAAGTATTTCTCTAA
>Ga0316189_10000877_pt1 | contig 30161 bp, 23 predicted proteins | sample LowCovwburrow_MG_FD_204930 | JGI IMG/M metagenome (GOLD analysis project Ga0316189, IMG submission 204930) | Coastal sediment microbial communities from Maine, United States - Lowes Cove worm burrow | ecosystem: Environmental > Aquatic > Marine > Coastal > Sediment | place: USA: Maine...
TGCCTGATTTCGACATCGATTTCTGCATGGAAAATCGAGACAGGGTGATCGACTACGTGGCGAAACGCTATGGGCGTGATTCTGTCTCTCAGATCATTACCTATGGCTCCATGGCGGCCAAGGCGGTGGTGAGGGATGTGGGTCGGGTGTTGGGCTATCCCTATGGTTTTACCGACCGGGTCGCCAAAATGGTCCCCTTCGAGATTGGCATGACCCTGGAAAAGGCCCTGGAAGAGAGCGAGGAGTTAAATCAGGCGTATCGCCAGGAGGATGAGGTCGGTCAGTTGATCGATATGGCGAAAAAACTGGAAGGTCTGGCGCGTAATGCAGGGAAACACGCGGGTGGTGTCGTGATCGCCCCCACGGTGCTGACAGATTTTACGCCTCTCTACTGCGAACCGGGAGGGGAAAACCTGGTGACGCAGTTTGACAAGGATGACGTGGAACAGGTGGGTCTGGTGAAGTTCGACTTCCTCGGGCTGCGCACACTCACCATCGTTGACTGGGCCCTGAAAACCGTTAATCGAGAACGCCGACAGCAGCAGCTGGAACCGGTGGATATCAGCCGCATCCCGATGGATGACGAGAGTTCGTTTCGGTTGTTGAAAGGTTGCGAGACAACGGCTGTTTTTCAGCTGGAGTCCCGCGGTATGAAGGAGTTGATCAAGAAACTGCAGCCCGACTGTTTCGATGATATCACGGCACTGGTGGCACTGTTTCGACCCGGTCCCCTGCAGTCGGGTATGGTGGATGATTTCATCGCGCGAAAACACGGGCGGCAGGAGGTGGTCTACCCCCATCCAGAGCTGGAGTCTATTCTAAAGTCGACTTATGGGGTGATCCTCTACCAGGAGCAGGTGATGCAGATAGCCCAGGTGTTGGCGGGCTACACCCTTGGGGGGGCTGATCTGTTGCGTCGCGCCATGGGTAAGAAGAAACCGGAGGAAATGGCCAAGCAGCGGGAGATTTTCATGCAGGGAGCCGTTGCCCGCGGGGTCGAAGCGGATACCGCTACCTACATCTTCGACTTGATGGAGAAGTTTGCCGGATATGGCTTCAACAAATCCCACTCCGCGGCTTACGCCCTGGTCTCCTACCAGACCATGTGGCTCAAGGCACACTATCCTGCGCCTTTCATGGCAGCGGTGCTGTCTGCAGACATGGACACCACGGACAAGGTGGTGACCTTGATCGACGAGTGCCGCAGCATGCAACTCAAGGTGAATCCACCCCATGTGAACCATTCCAGTTTCATGTTTGCGGCGGCTGGCAATGATGCCGTCGTCTACGGCCTGGGTGCGATCAAAGGGGTTGGAGAGTCGGCCATCGATAGCATCATCGAGGCCCGGACAAAAGGGGGGTTCTACCAGGATTTGTTCGATTTCTGCCGCCGCATCGATCTTCGTCGTTGTAATCGCCGGGTGCTGGAGTCTCTGATTCGCGCCGGCGCTCTGGACGAGCTCGGGGCGAACCGGGCTACCTTGACGGCGCAGCTGCCCCTGGCATTGAAGATGGCCGAGCAGCACCATGCGATGCAGGCGGCGGGGCAGAACGATCTGTTTGGCATGACCGGCTCGAAACCGGAGGCACCTGCCGCTCTTCAGGTGGTTCCGGATGACTCCGAGGAGTGGGAGGATGAACTGCGGCTGCAGGGGGAGAAGGATACTCTAGGTCTCTATCTGACCGGTCATCCCATCGATCGTTATCAGCCCGAATTTTCTGGTCTTGGGGTGACGCCCATCTCCAGGCTATCCCTGGAGGGCGGAAACAGCGGTCAAGATTATCGTAAACGCGGTGGTCAGCGGGTTATGGTGGCAGGCCTCGCGGTCTCTGTGAGTCACCGTCAAACCCAACGGGGTCGGATGGGGACGCTGGTGCTGGATGACCGCAGTGGCCGGATAGAGGTTACGCTTTTTTCGGAGGTCTACGAAGCGCACCGGGAACTGCTGACCGGAGATCGGATTCTGGTTGTGATTGGTAGTCTCAATTATGACGAGTACCGTGGGGGATTGAGTGTACGTGCAGACCAGGTGTTGGAGTTCGAGCAGGCCCGGGCCCTCCAAGTGGCAAATATCAAACTCTGTTTGGACGCCAGCCTGCTGACACAGTGCGGGTTGTCGGCGGCAGATTTGGTTCAGGAACTGGAAAGTATCTTAGCCGCCTACCGGGGTGCGGGTTGTGGACTGCAGTTGCTGTATCGGCGCCCTGATGTGAAAGGGGCGCTGGTTTTTGATCAAGCCTGGCGGGTCAACCCGACAGACGAACTGATTCGTCGACTGGAACGGTTGCTGGGGCGTGAGGGGGTAGAACTGGTTTATGGCAGCCGCGGAAAACAGTGGTCGGGGGTTGCGACCATCGCTTCCTAGGCTGGCATCCCATGAGTAGTTTCTGAAATTATCAGTTATTAAAGTGCATATAAAACAGAAAGATAATTTGATAATATAATGTCTTATCTTGAATATAACCCTGGTGTGGGATCGCCTTGGTTCAGCCTGTCTGGCTCGTTTTCAGGCTGTAACCTGAAGCATGAATCCGGTATATTTCTGCTATGAATCTGAATTTTTTGGAATTTGAACAACCCATCGCCGAACTAGAGGCGAAAATCGAAGAACTCCGACTGGTCGGTGACGACAACGAGATCAATATTCAGGACGAGATCACCCGCCTGGAAACCAAGAGCCATTCCCTGACGGAGTCGATTTTTTCCAATCTCAAACCCTGGCAGATTGCGCAACTTGCGCGCCATCCAGGCCGCCCGTATATGCTGGATTACGTGGAACGGATCTTCGGGAATTTTCAGGAGCTGCATGGTGATCGCGCCTTCGCCGATGATCATGCCATCGTAGCCGGTGTGGCGCGTCTGGAGGGACGGCCGGTGATGGTAATCGGACATCAGAAGGGACGCGATACCAAAGAGAAGATTCTCCGTAATTTTGGAATGCCCCGACCGGAAGGTTATCGCAAGGCGTTGCGTCTGATGCAGACTGCCGAACGCTTCAAATTACCCGTCCTGACATTTATCGACACACCGGGGGCCTACCCGGGCATTGGGGCGGAGGAGCGGGGGCAGAGTGAGGCGATCGCCCGTAATCTGCTGGTGATGGCTGGATTGAAGACACCCATTGTCTGTACCGTAGTAGGGGAAGGCGGTTCCGGTGGCGCGCTGGCCATTGGCGTAGGCGATCGGGTGATGATGCTGCAATACAGCACCTACTCCGTAATTTCGCCGGAGGGTTGTGCCTCTATTCTGTGGAAGAGTGCTGAGAAGGCCGCGCTTGCGGCGGAGGCCATGGGCATTACCTCCGGGCGTCTTAAGGAACTTGGCCTGATCGATGCGATCGTTTCCGAACCCCTGGGTGGTGCCCATCGGGATCTGGATGCCACGGCCATCAATCTTAAAAACGCCCTGATTACGGAATTGGATCAACTGGAATCCATGCCTACGGAAAAGCTGCTGGAGGAGCGCTACCAGCGGCTGATGTCCTACGGCGAATTCACCAGCTGAGAGATCCCGCCAATACCGGCCGCTCCGGATTAAGCAAAATCTCGTCCGGGGTTGACTCTGCTGGTCCGGGCACGTCTTCACCATGACCTTCTCGCCACACCAGTTGTTTGAAATCCTCTCTACCCTGCCGGACACCCGGCGGTATTGGCTGGCCTACAGTGGTGGACAAGACTCTCATGTCCTGCTTTATGCGCTGGCGGCTGTTCGCCATCGGTTGTCGGCAGCGGTGTTTACCCTGCATGTAGACCATGGACTACAGGCCGAATCCGTCAGTTGGTCAGCACATTGCGCTCGGGTTTGTCACGCGCTGAGGATTCCTTTCCAATCCCTCAGACTCGATTCGCACCCGATAAAAGGGCAGAGCCCGGAGGCCTGGGCCCGCCAGGCCAGATATAAAGTGCTGGCAGACCAGATGGGGCCGGGAGACATTCTGTTGACCGCCCATCACCAGGACGACCAGGCGGAGACCGTATTGCTGCAGTTGCTGCGCGGCGCGGGCCCGCGCGGCCTCGCTGCCATGCCATTGGTAGCCCGGTTTGGTCCGGGTTATCAGGCCAGACCCCTGCTGGGGTTTTCCCGCCAGGCACTCCAGGCCTATGCACTGAAAAATCAACTCGACTGGATAGAGGATGACAGTAACCAGGATACCGGATTCGATCGCAACTACCTGCGCCAACGGGTGCTACCTTTATTGCGAGAACGCTGGCCCGCTCTGGCGGGTACCCTGTCCCGCAGCGCGCGCCATTGTGCCGAGGCCCAGCTGTTAATCGATGAGGGGGCAGTAGAGACGCTGGAAAATCTGCTGGGGGAGAAAGGGCAGACGATCGCGATTTCCGGCCTCCGGGCCCTGTCGCCGCCTCGGGCGCGGGCCGTCCTGCGGGCCTGGATCCGGAGAGCCGGTTTTCCCCTGCCCGATTCGGCTCGGCTGGAGCGGCTGTATAGCGAGATGATAGGAGCGAGGGTTGACCGCAACCCGCTGGTGCGCTGGCCCGGGGTAGATGCACGACGATACCGCGACCGGCTTTTTCTAATGCCCCCGCTGCAGCCGATCGATCCAGGACTCATCCTCAGGTGGGACTCTCACTCCCCACTAGCGCTTCCAGCCGGTTTGGGAAGACTGGAGTTGAAAGCCGGGCCGGGTGGAATATCACGCGAATGCTGGGAGGGGAAAAGAATCGAGATTCGTTTTCGTCATCGCGGAGAGCGTCTGCATCTCCCTGATCGGCTCCATTCTCAGACCTTCAAGAATTTTTTTCAGCAGAACGCCATTCCACCCTGGCAGCGTGGCAGGATTCCGCTGATCTATCTGGATGGAGAGCTTGCGGCAGTTGCTGACCTTTGTCTCTGCACAGCCTTTCAATCCCGGCCCGGAGAGGACGGAATTCATATCCGCTGGGAGCGGAATACCCCGCGCTAAAGAAACCCTATCGTTTGTCGATAAACGGAACATTAGCAGTTTCAACATCGGTTTGCCCGGGCTTGGTGTCTCCGGCGCCGACTTCTTTAGATAGACAGGAGCTGGAAATGAAAAGGCAGCAGGCGGGTTTTACCTTGATCGAACTGGTTGTAGTCATCCTTATCCTCAGTGTGCTTGCAGCGACCGCACTCCCGAAATTCATGGACGTCACTTCCAAGGCGCATAAGGCAGCCGTTGCAGGGGCTGGCGGAGGTCTTGGTTCTGCAGTCGCCTTGGTTCATGCCCAGTGGGTTGCCAATGGATCCACCGCTGCCGTGGCTGCCGTGCCCGGTTTCGGTGCCGGTGACGTCGCTGTTAGTAGCAACGGCTGGCCGATCAATACCTCGGGCGGTGTCGCTCTGACTGCGCATGATGATTGCGTTGAGTTGTGGGGAGGGGTAATGCAGAATCCGCCTTCTGTTGCTACTGCTGCCACCGCTACAACCGAGGATTACGTGGCCGCTTGGACAGGTACTACCTGTACCTTTACTTACCAGCCGGATACAGGCCGATTGATCGCTTACGACGCGAGTACCGGTGGGGTAGCGATCACCAATCCCTGATGAAGGGCTGAGTTGAAGCTAGAGATTATCACCTGATCAGGGTGAGACAGGCGCGATCACCCGATCGCGCCTTTTTATTTAATGGAATAGTCATGAGCCTGTTTCACTCGGTAACAGAACAGGGGAGGCATCGGACGCTGTGGCGCTTATCATCTTTCAGTGACGGATTCACTCTTGTGGAATTGGTGGTGGTACTGGTGCTGCTCTCCGTGCTGGGTGCCGTTGGAATGCCCCGCTTTTTCAATCAGCAGACATTTATAGAATGGGGATTTACCGATGAAGTTACTGCTGCACTGCGCTATGCCCACAAGTTGGCGATAGCATCCGGTTGTGATACCGCAGTTATCATGGCATCGGGTAGCTATGAACTAAAGCAGCGTGCCACCTGCGATGGGGGTAACTTTACTCAGGCGGTGCTGCTTCCGGGTGGCAGCAGTAGCGGCTATACGGGTATCGTCCCCAGCGGAATCACTTTGTCCGGCATCGACCTCTACTTCGATGCTTCAGGTCGCCCTTGGGACAGGGCCAGCGGCGCTGCGTTCAGTTCGCTTACCACAGTGTCCGTAGGCTCCCGGTCGATTGCCGTTGAGCCGGAAACCGGATATGTGCATTTGTTATGAGTCTGAATAAAGCACAACGGGGTGTCACCTTGATCGAGCTGATTATTTCCATCGTCATTCTCTCGGTCGCTTCCACCGGTATATTGATGGTGATTACCCAGGCAGCCAGTTCCAGCGCAGACCCCATGTTGCGCGAGCAGGCGGTGGCCATCGCTCAGGCCTACATGGAGGAGATCCTGCTGCAACCGCTGAGCGATCCCGATGGAGCCTCTGGTGAATCAGCTCGAGCGTTGTTTGACGATGTTTGGGACTACGACGGCCTGAACGACAGCACCGGTGCCATCGATCAAAATGGAGATGCCGTTATCGGACTGGAAGGTTATAACATCAATGTCGACGTGGAGGATTCAGGCATCCAATTGGGAGGCAGCCCGGCCACCCGTATCGAGGTAAGCGTCAGCCACGACGGGCATGGCGGAATTGTTATACCCCTTAGCGCGTATCGACTGAATTGAGATGGGTCTTCCCTGCACCAAACCCGCGAGTCATCACGCCGGTTTCACATTGGTGGAACTGATTGTGGTGATCGTTATCAGCGGGGCGCTGGGCATGGTGGTGTCGCAGATGATTCAGCGGCCGGTAGAGAGCTATCAGGCCCAGAGCCGACGGGCGGGGCTGGTCGATATCGCAGATACGGCCCTAAGGCGTATGAGCCGGGATCTTAGAGACGCGCTTCCCAACAGTGTGCGGGTAGGCTGCAGCGGAAGATGCCTGGAATTTCTGCGCGCCTCCAGTGGAGGACGGTATCGGGCAAAACCGGCGAACAACCCGTTCAGCCTTAACTTTGATCCCTCTCGATCTGACACCAGCTTCGAGGTGCTTGGGTTTCTGAACAATACAGCGTCTATTCAGACAGGTACCAGCAGCAGCGACTGCCAGCAGAACAGGGCTTCCTGCGTCGTGGTGTACAACACGGGGTTGGCCGGGACCGATGCCTATAGCATGGATAATGCCGCAACTATCACTGCGTTGAGTACCACCCCAAGGATCGTCATCGGTTTTGACAATAGCGGTTTTTCAAGTGGGAATACCGCTTTTCCGGCCAGTTCACCGGATCAGCATTTTTTTGTCGTGGACACGCCGGTGACCTACCTGTGTGATTTGAGTCAGGGGAGTATCCGCCGCTATCAGGGTTACAACATACGGGCCGCCCATACCTCAGTCGATAGCCACGCCGAACTGAAGGCTCAGACCAATTCGGCGGAAGACGCCCTGCTGGTGGATCAGATCACGGCCTGCCGCTTTTCTTACCTTCCGGGTACACCCACCCGCAACAGCCTGGTGAGTATAGAGATTACCGTCCAGGCACAGGGTGAACAGATCACCCTGTTACAACAGGCTCATGTATCGAACATGCCATGAAGATTCTTGATCAAAGGCAAGCTGGGTTCTCACTGGTCAGCACTCTGTTTGTCCTGGTAGTCCTGGCGGCATTGGCCGGCTATATCGTGAAAATCAGTACCGTTCAGCATCTCAGCACCGGGATGTCCATTCAGTCATCCCGCGCCTGGTTCGCCGCACTCAGCGGTCTCGATTGGGCGGTGTTTCAGATCAACAACAATGGCAGCTGCCCCCCTGTGCCGTCCAGTTTCAGTGCAGATGGTTTTACCATTGAAGTTAATCAATGCGTACCGGACAACATCCAGGAGGGAAGCAATCACTACTCGCTCTATTCGATCGAAGTGACCGCCAGTCGGGGTGTTTTCGGTTCCGCGGATTTTGTTTCGAGAACCGTGCAGGCAACGGTTTCAGGATAGAAAGCGGTTCAACAGGCAGTGGGTTAGAAAGTTGTGGAATGCAAGGAACGCCTAGATGCAGCCTATATGCAAACTGAGGCTTGGCCTTGATTGGATATCGTTATGACAAAAAAAACTGCCTTTGCTACCAGTTTGTTGCTGCTCTTTATCTTTGCTATGGCACAGGCATCGGCTGATTGTGGTTCCCTTCCTTCGGACTACGCGGTCTACAGTGATTCAAAGCTGGAGGTCAAAAAAAACGCCCGAGTCAACGGGTTTGCGATCAATGGCTCGGGAAATGCCCTTCTTCCGGATGGTAGACGCGTATCTCCATCTCCTTCTCCAGCGCTACCTGACCTTGACCCGGCTAGCTTTCCAAATTTCAGTGGGGGAGGGGATCTTAAGATTGAAAAAAACCAGTCCGGATCAACGGGTGATGGCACCTATAAAGAAATAAAGGTAGAAGAGCGCGGTAGTTTTAGCTTCACCACGGTAGGAGGCAGCTATTACATTGAAAAACTGAAGGTGGGAAAGCATGCCAATCTCATCATGGCGCCCGGCATCTACTTTATTGAAGAGTTCGAGCTTGAGGAGAGTGCCGAACTCAATATCTCCCCATCGGGCGAGGTGCGTATCTATTCCAATAAAAAGGTGGAATTCAAGAAAAACACAACCGTAAACGACACGGGCAGTATCACGGGGCTGCAGATCTACGGCTATCAGGATGTCGATATAAAGATCGGCCAGGGCAGCAATGTTACTGGCCTCCTCTATTCCCCCTTCGACAAGAGTAAAATAGAAATCGATAAAAACGCGAACTTTCACGGCATGGCCATTGCCGGAGACGAGGTTAAAATCGGGCAGGGTGCCCGTCTCCGTTTTGATGCCGCGGATCAGGCGGAGGTGGCGGCCCTCAGTACCTGCCAGACTACGACACCATCAGTGGCAGAAGCCTTTGCCTTCAATTGTGTCGTCAGTGGTGGCGATGCGCTAAGCGGTCGGCTCTACACTCAGATCATCGGACAGTCGTTCTCATTTGATGTGGTTGCTCTGCGCGATACCGATACAGATGGAACAGCAGATGACATTGAGACCGAGTATGCGTTGGATAGTGACCGCGAAGTGACCCTGGAACTGATCGATACCTCCGGCAGTGGTAGCTGCGCGGTCTCTCCAGGTCTAGTCCCTGCGGTTTCCCGGAACCTTACGTTTAGCGCCGCTGATCAAGGCAGGAAGAACTCCAATGCCATCACCCTCTCGAAGGCCTATCGGTCATTGGGTTGCCGGATAACCGATAACAGTGGCACAACATCTGTTACCGCCTGTTCCACCGATATTTTTGCCATACGCCCGGTGGCATTGACAGTATCCGCTCCGGTGCTTACCAATGCGGGCCCCTTCGGCACGCCAACCGCAGTGGCCGGTGTCGGATTCAGCCTGCAGACTGACGCCGCAGCGCGTTACGACGGTGTTCCGTCAATCGACGCTTCTGTTCCATTGCTCGTTCATACCGGTGCCGTGCGGGCAGGCAATCTGACTGGCCTGTTCGCGGCGGCAGATCCGGCAACAGGGACAGCCTTTGGAAACAATTTTATCTATGATGAGGTCGGTAGTTTCCGCTTTCAGCCTCTGGCTGTGATCGATACCGGATTTACCTCCGTGGATCAGCCGAGTGACTGTACGGCTGATTATTCGAATATACCGAATGGTGCGGGAAAGATCGGTTGTAAATTCGGCAACAGCTTGGTGAGTGACTGGATCGGGCGCTTTACGCCCGGTCATTTCACCGTGTTCGTCGACTCGCCGGGGGCACTTGCCAACACCTGCCCGGCTGGGGGCTTCAGCTATTCAGGGCAGCGTATCGAGTATGCCTTCGGACAGGAGCCAAGGCTCACCATCACAGCCTGGAATGGTCTGGCGACGCCGGGTGTCACGATGAACTATACCGGCGCCCGCAACCACCTGAATCTGGGTGGCATCATCATGCCAGCGATCAGCGATGATGGCAGCCGACCAGGAGTGGACAACATCAATAATGTGGGTCTGGTCTGGAATCTGGGGGTAGCTTCACTTTCAGACAATGGCAATGGGACTATCGGCTTTGGCTTGAGTGGTGATGGCTTTACCTATCAACGTAACGCAAACGATCTTGTTGCTCCCTTCATCAGTGATGTGGATCTCGAAATCACCACCTTGACGGATGATGATGGTATTGGGGCCATTGCAATGCCGCTGGTATTTACGCCTACTGGTGTCCAGGTCAGATACGGTCGCCTGGCGCTGCAGAATGCCCATGGCTCGGAACTGCAGAATCTTCGGGTGCCGCTTAAGTCCGAGTATTACGATGGCCTGGCACACGGTTTTGTGTCCAACAGCGACGACAGCTGCACCCAGGGATTGACGGTCAGCCTCAGCGATCTGGACAGTTCGGACGATCTGCTGGTTTCCACCGGGGTCGGGCGGGAAACCGACGTATTTGCCGACGCAAGTGTGGCAGGGGGGTACGCCGCGAGTGATCTGAGCGATGCCTCTTTGTTGTTCACCCAACCCACTACTGGTGGCGAGTTCAATCTGAACCTGCGGGCGCCGGGTGAAGGGAATACTGGAAGCGCCGGAGTCTTTGTGGATGCCCCCAGCTGGCTGGAGTTTGACTGGCAGGGTTCTGGCATGAGCGATCCGGCAGCCAAGGCCACCTTTGGTATTTTCAGGCGGTCGAATTCGATCATCTACCTGCGTGAGGCCCGTTGACGGGAACTCCTTCCTTTATCCCTGTTCACAACTGGGGCCTGTTAACAGGCCCTAGCCTTGGGGAGGAATCTTGCCTGCCCTGGAAAACCGCTCAATCCCTGTGCGGTTTTCGGGTAGGGAGGTTCTGTTGTACTATGCGCCCTTCGTTTCAAGCGAGACAGGCCATGCAGGATCTCAACCCGATTAACAATAAGATCAGTGAACTGAAAGGGCGTTCTTCCGCCCTTAGGGGGTATCTTTGACTATGCCGAGAAAAATGAACGGCTGACGGAGGTACTGCGCGAGTTAGAGAATCCGGATGTCTGGAATGACCCGGATCGTGCCCAGTCACTGGGCCGGGAACGGGCGGATCTCGAGCGGGTGGTGCTGACCCTGAGGCAATTGGAAGATGGGCTCAACGATGCCTCCGAACTGCTGGAAATGGCGGTCGAGGAAAAAGATGAAGAGGCCGTGGCCCTGGTTGAGACTGACCTGGAGGCGTTCGAGAAAAAGGTCTTCGATCTCGAATTCCGCCGCATGTTTTCCGGCGATATGGATGCCAGTAATGCCTTCCTCGATATTCAGTCTGGTTCTGGTGGTACCGAGGCCCAGGATTGGGCCGAGATGCTGTTGCGTATGTACCTTCGATGGGGGGAGCACCGCGGTTTCAAGACCGAGTTGATGGAAGTTTCCCCGGGTGAGGTGGCGGGTATCAAGTCGGCCACCGTGAAGTTCGATGGAGAGTATGCATTTGGTTGGCTGCGTACTGAAATTGGTGTTCATCGGCTGGTGCGTAAATCGCCGTTTGATTCCGGGAACCGACGGCACACCTCTTTCGCTTCGGTTTTTGTGTCACCGGAGGTGGACGATTCCGTCGAGGTGGAGATCAATCCGGCGGAGTTGCGCATCGATGTCTACCGTGCCAGTGGCGCGGGCGGTCAGCATGTAAACAGAACGGAATCCGCGGTCCGTATAACGCACCTGCCGAGTGGCGTGGTGGTACAGTGCCAGAATGACCGGTCGCAGCACAAAAATAAAGACCACGCCATGAAGCAGCTCAAGGCCAAGCTTTATGAACTGGAGATCCAGAGGCGAAATGCGGACCAGCAGGTGATCGAAGATTCAAAATCGGATATCGGCTGGGGAAGCCAGATTCGTTCCTATGTGCTGGATCAATCACGGATCAAAGATCTCCGAACGGGTGTGGAGACGGGTAATACCCAGGCCGTGCTGGACGGTGGGTTGGACCCCTTCATTGAGGCCAGTCTGAAAAGCGGTTTGTGAATTGAGTGAAATCATGACGGAACAGATCCAGGACGAGAACAAACTCATTGCCCAGCGGCGGGAGAAGCTGAATCAGATTCGCGAACGCGGGGTTGCCTTTCCAAACGACTTTCGGCGCAACGTAGTGGCGGGCGAACTGCATGCGGAGTACGGGGAGAAGAGCGTAGAGGCGTTGGAGCAACTGGCAGTTCGCGTCAGGGTCGCCGGCAGGCTGATGAGCCGTCGTATCATGGGCAAGGCCAGTTTTGCCCATATCCAGGACATGTCCGGCCGCATTCAGCTGTTTGTGCAGCGTGATTCCTTGCCTGAGGGATTCTACAACCAGCAGTTCAAGAAGGAATGGGATGTCGGAGACATCATTGGTGCGGAGGGCCAACTGTTCAAGACCAAGACTGGAGAGTTGTCCATCCGCTGTGACGAAGTTCGTCTGCTGACTAAGTCTCTGCGGCCGTTGCCGGAGAAGTTTCATGGCCTGAGCAATCAGGAGCAGCGTTACCGTCAGCGCTATCTGGATCTGATCATGAACCAGGCGGCGCGAGATACCTTTGAGATCCGGACACGCATCGTGCAGTCCATCCGCAATTATCTCAACCACCAGGGATTTCTCGAAGTAGAGACCCCCATGATGCAGGCGATCCCGGGCGGGGCCGTGGCGCGTCCCTTCATGACCCATCACAATGCACTGGATATGCAGCTGTTTCTGCGTATCGCTCCAGAACTATATTTGAAACGTCTGGTAGTCGGCGGGCTCGAACGGGTCTACGAAATAAACCGTAATTTCCGCAATGAGGGGTTGTCGAGTCGCCACAATCCGGAATTCACCATGTTGGAGTTTTATCAGGCCTATGCGGACTACAATGATCTGATGGACCTCAGCGAGGATATGGTGCGCACCCTGGCCCAGGAGATTCTTGGCACTGCTACTGTGACCTATCAGGGTGAGGAGTACGATTTCGGGAAACCCTTTGTCCGCATGACGGTGAAGGAGTCGATTCTCCACTTTAACGCCGGTATCACCGCCCAGGATCTCGAGGATCCAGACCGTGCCAGGGTAATTGCCCAACAACTGGAGATCCCGCTGAAAGAGAGCTATGGGCTGGGCAAGGTACAGATCGAAATCTTTGAGAAGACGGTAGAACACCGGCTGTCGAACCCAACTTTCATTACCGCCTATCCGACCGAGGTGTCCCCCTTGGCCCGGTGCAACGACCTAGACCCCTTTGTCACGGATCGCTTCGAGTTTTTTGTCGGCGGGCGAGAAATCGCCAACGGGTTTTCCGAACTCAATGATGCGGAGGATCAGGCCGAACGCTTTCGCAGGCAGGTGGCGGAGAAGGAAGCCGGGGACGAAGAGGCGATGCATTTCGATGCTGACTATGTCCGGGCGCTGGAACACGGTATGCCCCCCACCGCCGGTGAGGGGATCGGTATCGACCGCCTGGTAATGCTGTTTACCGATTCGCCATCAATCCGCGACGTATTGTTGTTTCCGCACATGCGCCCGGAATAAACCGGTATTTTTTTCAGGCTTCGTCTATCCGGCATTGCGCGAAGAAGGCCTCAAGACCGATCTCCTCGGCATGGGCCTTTAGCGCCTTGGGTCGCGGCCCTTTGTCTTTGACTTCGAACACCTTCTCCGGGGCCGTCGGGATATTGGTGTATCGTCCGGCGGGAATCTTTAGCCTGCTGGGGCTGGCTGCGCGTTTGCTCTTTTTTACCGCTTTTTTCCGGATGACCCGTTTCCTGGGAGTGACGCTATCGGTTTTGCTCTGTTCCTGCTCGATCTTGGAGATCAGTTTGCGGATATCCTTGAAAAAATAGCGCACGAACGACTCGAAAGTAATCCCGGAATTCTCCAGTGTGGAAAGCAACTGGGTCTGTGCCTTCTGCAATATGGCCCGTTCCTTTTCCTCGCGTTCCTGCTCTGCTTCGAGATGGGCCAGTTTGGAACGCAGGGAGTCGATCTCTTTTTGCCGTTGGTTTGCCATAGTCAAACTGTAGAATCGTTGTTGTTAAAACGACAATTCTATCTTTCGGGTGGGGAGAACTGCAATAAATGAAGGAGGGAATAATCACTGAGTCTCGGCGAAAGAAGCCGGAATAGAACTTCAGTGATCAGAGAAAAACGGCCTGGATCTCTTCTATATTTTCCTGAACTCCTTCGATTTCGATGGATTCGACCTCAGGTTCCAGGCCAACCTTGCGGAAGGCCGGGATCTGCGTCCAGTCGACTTGTTCGTCATAGTCAGATTGGCCCAGGGCCTGCAACCGGGCGACGATGACGACATCCACATAATTGGCCATGGGTCCGCCATCGTAATCCAGTTGCTGGTAATGCTCGGGTACCTGCACCAGGCTATCGGAAAAGTTCCAGGTCTCCAGAATCTGTTTGCCGATGATAGGATTCAGATTCTTTAATAATGTGTCCAGACGTTTTTCGTCCCCCATGAATTCGGGATAGTTCTCCGCCATAGTCAGAATCGGGAGACTGCCGATGTTGTGGATCAATCCGGCCAGCAATGCCTGTTCCCTTTCCAGGTGAGGGAGTGACTGGGCAACGGCCCGACTGATCGCAGCGATCTGTACGCTCTCTTCCCAGATGGCACGGAGCCGCTTATCCAGGGTATCGGTGGTGGCCTGAAATATCTGCTTCATGGCCAGGCTGATCACCAGGCTGCGGACCAGCCTGTAGCCCAGACGGGTAATCGCCATCTGGATGCTTTCGATGGCGACCATACCCCGGTAAAGCGGGCTGTTGGCGACCTGCAGCAGTCGCGCCGAAAGGGCGGCGTCGGTGGCGACCATCTCGGCGATCTTCTGTGCGGTTGCGTTGTCCTGCTCCACGGCGTCCCGGACCCTCAACGCGACCTCCGGCAGAGTGGGAAGAGTGATCCGGTTTCCGCGGATCGCGGTCTGCAGTTGTTGAAGAAAATCTGCTTCAGTGGTCATGGCTTCTTATACTGTCACTTGAGATCTCGAGATCTTTATTCAGTGAGATATAGCGGTAGGGAAGGTCAGGACTTAAGGCTGCTTTGCCAAGTTCAAGGTCGACTCGAAGCCGCTTTCGCCGACCCTGCTCGGTGTCGGGGACCGCCATGAATCGCCACCCAAACTTATGAAAAACAGTCGATTGAGGCCTGATCAGTCCTGTTCGAGGCCATAGGGGAGTTGGAGAAACCGCAGCCGGGGGCCATGGATACCCCCCAAGTGCAGGTCATCCGCCTCGGCGCGGCTGATTTCCACTACCGCCAGCAGTTCATACCCGCCATCCGGTGATGGTCGCGCATCAACGATCTTACCCGCACCTTGCCCGGATTCGCTGCCGGTAGAGAAGAGTTCCTGCCCCTTCTGAGGTGGCATATCCGAGTCTACACTTGCCAGATACATGCGTCGTTTGAGTTTGCCCAGATACTTCATACGGGCAACCACCTCCTGTCCTGTGTAGCATCCCTTGGTAAAACTCACTCCATTGATCGCCTGCATGTTCGTCATCTGAGGGACGAAAGCCTCAGTTGTTGCACCGTAGATAGTCGGAATACCGGCACGGATGTCAAGCAGGGCCCAGTAGTCGGCGCCAACCTGTGAAGCCGTCTCGGACAACTTGCCCCACAGCTTGATCATATCCTCCGGGGCGGCGAGCAGTTCAAACCTTGGTTCGGCGCCTGGGAGGCGCAGCAGGGTTGTTCCATTCGCCTCCAGAACTTCCCCAGCCGATTCGGGCAGCGATGGAAACTGCCCATTGAGCAGGGATTGCGCACAGTCTCCGACGAGCCCGATTCGTACCAGCTGATCACTGACATCCTCGATGCTGACCTTCGACATCAGCACAAACATGGGCAGGCGCTTGATGACAACCGGGAGAGTATCCTCCGGCAGCTGCAGATAGATGTTACCGTCTCGCTCGAAAAGCAGGAAGTTCGCGAGCATGCGCCCCTTGGGGGTGCAGTAACTGCTCAATTGGTAGTGGCAGCTGCTCACTTCCCGGATATCGTTGGTGAACTGTCCCTGGAGAAAATCCCGGGCATCCTCACCACTGACCCGGATCAGGCCCAGATGTGAGAGATCCACCAGCGCGCACTGGAGATTGGTGTCGCTGATCCCTGATTTCGCACCAGGGCCTTGGTTGTTGTCGGCAGACAGGGATTCAATAAAGGTTTTCCAGCGATTGTTCATCTTTACTCACCATCTCCGTATCGCTCTGTGCAGTTGATTATGATAGGAGAATTGGAGAGGGGTGTCAGGAAAAATAAGCGCCTATCCTCTTCCTCCGGAAGAAAGGGTATCATTCGCTCGAAGTTTATAAAGGGCACCTCGAAAAATTTGAGGTGCTCTGTGGTGCAGGGAGGCGCCACTATTCTCTTGCGCCTAAGCGCATGAAAATGAGGCCGATCGGAAATCGCGCGTTTCGATCGTCGTATCGAAAAATCTCACGGAAGGAATTTTTCGAACTACTCTAAAGTCCCATTGCACCATCAACCTGCAGGCCAGCGATGCAAGAATATCCCCCTCTCCAGGGCAGCCTGGTGCTGTATAAGACCCGTCCCGCCTTGATTACAGGTGTCAGTGACAAGATCGATATCCTACTCGAGGGGGGCAAGAGCAAACGGGTACGATCGAAAGACATCGCCGTGCTGCACCCCGGCCCGCTAGGGAGCCTGTCACTGCTGACCGAGCAGGCAGGGGACGCAGTCGAGGCCTGGGAACTGGTCTCCGGCGGAACCACCAATCTCCAGGAATTGGCAGAGCTGGTATATGGCGATTTTATACCGCCGACAGCCTGGGCGGCCTGGCAACTGGTGGCTGAGGGGCTCTATTTCGAGGGAACACCGCACCAGATAACAGCCCGTAAAGCGGATCAGGTCAACGCGGAGATTGCTGAGCGAAAGGCCAAGGCAGCCGAGCAGCAGGCCTGGGAGGGATTTCTTAAGCGTATCGCCACCAAGGCGTTAATCGATGAAGACCATCTTCGCCTGCAGGAGGTGGAACGTCTGGCATTTGGCCGCACCGGTAAGAGTAGGATCATGGCTGCGCTGGGGAGGCAGGAGAGCGCCGAGAACGCACACCGGATGCTGCTCGATTTGGGCTACTGGAAGCAGGAATACAATCCATACCCGGAGCGCTTTGCGCTGTCCTTGGAAAACCCTGAAATTGCGATACCGGGGCTGCCGTCGGAAGAGCGCATGGATCTGACCCGGATGCAGGCCTTCGCCATCGATGACGAGGCAAGTGAGGATCCGGATGATGCGATCAGCCTGGATGGAGACCGGATCTGGGTGCATGTTGCGGATGTAGCCGCGATGGTGTCCCCTGATTCCGAATTGGATCTGGAGGCACGCAACCGAGGGGCCAATCTCTATTTGCCGGATAAGACCATCCATATGTTGTCACCGGGGTTGACCGAGATCCTGGGGCTTGGACTGCAGGAGCGCTCACCAGCGCTCTCATTTGGATTTCGTCTCGATGAAAATGGCGGAGTAACCGACCTGGAGTTGGTGCCCTCATGGATTCGGGCAACCCGCCTGAGTTACACAGTCGTCGATGAGCGACTGGACGAGGAGCCATTTGCCACCCTGTTGCAAATGGCGCGCAGATATCGAAAGCGCCGGATGGAGGCGGGTGCCGCCAGCATTGATCTGCCTGAGGTCAGTGTGCGAGTGGCCGAGAACGGGGATATCCACATTCGGCCCCTGCGGCGATTGGCAAGCCGGGAGTTGGTGACAGACGCCATGCTGATGGCAGGCGAAGCCGCCGCCCGGTTTGCCCTGGACCAGGGGATTTCCGTTCCTTTTGCCACCCAGCGTCCACCGGAACAGCCGCAGCAGCCACAGGATCTGGCAGCCATGTTTGCTTACCGTCGTCAGCTAAAGCCTTCCCGCAGCAAGATGCTGGAGGAACCGCATGCCGGGTTAGGGCTGAGTGCCTATTCCCGCGCGACCAGTCCCCTGCGACGTTACCCTGATCTGGTGACCCACCAGCAGCTGCGCGCCTACCTGGGCAGCGAGGCACCGCTGCCGTTGGCCGCTGTATCCGAGCGAATCGCGGCTGCCGAGCTGGCAAGCTCCGGCATACGACGGGCAGAGAGGTTGTCCAACGTTCACTGGAAATTGATCTATCTGCAGCGTAATCCGCAATGGCAGGGCCGAGGTGTTGTGGTGGAGATGTCTGATCGGCGGGCAACGGTGATGATTCCAGAGCTAGCGTTGGAGACAAAACTGCGTCTGCCGGACGATGTACCCCTGAACAGCGAGTTGACTTTGGCTGTGCGGGAGATTGAATTAGCCGATCAGGTGGCCAGGTTCCGGGTCCTGAAATGAGTCATTAACTTGATGTTTGAGGAAATCAGCGTCCCGGGTGTTTTAGAACCCAACCGCTTTTTTTGATACTGTGTTATCTTGGTTTTCGGCTCCCCCTTATTCCGTCTTTCGGGGGGCTAGCGCAATGGAGAGTCGATATGTCCGAAGAACTTGAGGGAAAGCCCCTCAATCTAGATAAACTGGAGGGGTCGGCTGGCGAACTGGCCGCCTATTGTGAGGCGGAGTTCGAGCGCCGCAGGAACTCAGGGGAACCGTTTGACGAGGCCTCCTATCTGGAAGCCCTGGAGATGACTCTGCGTCGGTTGCAGGTGCTGGAGGGAGATGGATTCGCATGATTATCACCGATATCTCCGCTGAGAATATTCTCAAATACGCCCGCTTGCAGCTACGTGACTTGCCTGAGAACGGCATCATCGCCGTTGACGGTCCCAATGAGTCGGGGAAGAGCACTATCGGTGAGACCATCTGCTTCGCCCTGTTCGGACGCACTTTTTCATTAGAGTCAGAGGAGTTGGAAAAGCTGATCCGCTGGGGCGAAACCCACTGTTCGGTCAGCGTCTGTTTCCGCGCCGGGGACCGCGTTCACTATGAAGTTGCCCGTTTTCTGGACCGAGATGGCAATCAGGGTGCGAGATTGAACCGAGTCGGCTCGGAGGACGAACCCATCGCCCGTGGCAGGGAAGCAGTGGAAAACGCCCTCTTTGACCTGCTTGGCTACGGCTACGACGAGTTTATCGAATCTTTCTACCTGGCTCAGCGTGAAATCACCACACCCCATCCCCACAGTTATGCCATCAAGGCAATGGCGGGTCTGTCCACTTTGGAGTACCTCGCCGACGAATACGAGCAGGAGATCGAACAGGAAGGGGAGTCGGTGGAAAAGGCCGGCCAGCAGGTTGCTGAAGTGGCGCGGGAACTAGATGAGTTGGCTATCGACACCACGCTTTTGCCGTCGCTGGAAGGGGAGCGAATCGACCTGGCGCTATCCCAGGTTGCAATGGAGGAGAAGGCGGGAGATCTGGAACAGGCGTCCCGCGCCTACCAGGACGCCATACCTCGAATCCGGGCGACCGCAAAAAGCAGGGGTTGGGCAGGGTTTCTGCGTTTATTTTCGTTTCTTTTGGCCGTTGCCCTATTTGCCGCCTGGTTTCTCATCACGCGTCTGCCGGAGCATGGACTCAGCCAGACCGTGGTGAATTCTCTGTCGCATCTCCCAGGATGGCGCGAATCTTTCGTACCCTGGCTGTTGTACGGCAGTATCGGCTTCGCCCTGCTTTTCCTCCTGGGGTGGGGACGGGTGATGGCGTGCAAGGGACGAATCGCTAAATTTCAGGAGGTATCTCGCTCCCTGTCCGACAAGCTGGATGCCTTGCACCAGGATATTTCGAAGAATGCTGAAGAGACCGTCGAAGCGGCTGACCCTGAAACGCAGGAGGATCCGGTTCAGCAGGGAGAGAGCGGGCTTGAGCCAGAGATTGATTCGTCTTCATCGGAGCGGCCTGCGCGACCTGATGACGGGGAGATCGCACAGGTCGGCCAGCGAATTGCCCTTTCTCTGGCGGAACCGTCAGAGGCGCGGGACATCGTCGGACGGGAGCTTGCATGGATGCGCTGGGGGATGCAGCAGCAGCAGGAACGCATCGGTGGCCTGGACCAGGCGATCAAGAATGAAAAAGAGCGTCTTGACAAGTCAGACAAGCTGCATCGGATGAGGGAGGATTTTGAGCAGAAGGTGGCTGATCACGAGCGGCGAATCCAGTTACGGGAGCTGGCGGGAGAACTCCTGCAAGGGGCGTCCAGTCAGCTTTCGCAACGCTTCAACCGGGAGCTTCGGAATCTGGTGGGTCGTACGCTACCGCTGTTTACTGAAGGGCGTTATGAGCATCTGCAGATCGATGAAGACCTCACCGTCCGTGTCTTTTCCAACGAAAAACGGGATTTCATGGCCCTCGAAGAGATATCCAGCGGTACTCAGCGTCAGATTATGCTGGCGGTGCGGTTGGCACTCTCGCAGGAACTTGTGAACAGTGCGGTGGTTGGAAAACAGTTTGTATTCCTGGATGAACCCTTTGCCTTTTTCGACCAGGAGCGAACCCGCAATGCCCTGCGAGTGCTGCCGGATCTGAGTGAGGAGATCACCCAGGTCTGGATCGTGGCCCAGGCGTTTCCGGCGGATCAGACCTTTGACGTCCCCATTGCCTGTTCCAGAGAGAGCGACGTGCTTCCGGCGCATGGCTGACGCGGGCCAAGGGCGTTCCTGTGCGGTCTGCCGTTTCATGCGTGGTCTCGCCTTCAGCGCCATGGGTGGAGGGGCCGCGGGCTATGCTGCGCTAGGCCTGGGATTGGATCGGGGGAACGCCATTATCGCCGCTTTTTTTGGTGCCCTTGGGGCGGTGCTCTTGGCCAATCGCAAACCCAGGGATTCGCGTTAAGCGGTCTGTCCCGTCGAGCGGGCGTTGTACCGAATGCCCGGCTACTGACGCACTGACACCAGGCGGGGGCCAAGTACCCGGGCCATTTCGGTTGGTTTCATCGAGACGATGTATCCTCGCTTGCCAGCGTTGATATAGATGCGCGACAGTTCCAGGATACTGCCTTCGCAGTACACAGGCAGGCGTCTGCGGGTACCGAAGGGTGAAGTGCCGCCCACCTGGTAGCCGGTGTGCCGTTCCGCTGTGGCCGGATCACAGGGATGGACGGACTTCGCACCGATCTGGCGTGCCAGGGACTTGGTGGAGACCTCGAGATCTCCGTGCATGAGCACGATCAGTGGTTGTTTCTTGTCATCCTCCATGATCAGCGTCTTGATCACCAGATGTTCATCGACTTCGTTTTGCCGGGCGAACGCTGCTGTTCCTCCTCCTTGCTCATAGCGATACGGGTGATCCTCGAAAACGATCTTCTCCCTGCGCAGTACTCGGATCGCCGGTGTGACCGGTGTTGTTTGTCTGCTCATGATGGTGATAAGGCTGTCCCCACGTCTCGATCCAGCGCTATCATAAGCGATCTGCAGGGGTGATCCGAAACGACACAGACAGGAGGACGTGATGCGAAGGCTGTATCTGCTGGTACCGGACCTGGAAAGTTGCCGCGTGATTGTAGATGAACTCAAGGGAAACGGAATTGCGGCGAGTCATCTGCACGTGGTTGCCAGCCTATCTGAGCACCTTGATGGGTTGCCGGAGGCCACGGCCTGGCAGAAGACGGAAGTCGCTCACGGTATCTGGATCGGCATTGTACTCGGCGGTGTGGCTGGATTGCTGGCGAGCATGCTGGCGCTGACTATTCCGCCTCCCGGGATGGAGATAGGGGTTTCCGCGGTGCTTGGCAGTACAGTTGCCGGGGCCGGATTCGGGGCCTTGGCCAGTGCCTTTATGAAGGGTCACGAACACAATAGGAAACTGGTCCAGTTTGATCCCGAAATTGAAGCGGGAAAGATACTCCTGATGGTGGATGTGGCGCGCTCAGAAGTAGACGGGACGCAACAGACTATTCGCAAACATCATCCAGAGGCACGTATCGAAGTGCTTAAATCCAGGCGCTGAATATCACTCCATTGAGCGGGAAACTGCCGGTCGAAGAAGTACTTCCAGCGCTGTCCTCTGCGTTGGAGTCAGCAGGGCGGGCGGTGCTTTCGGCGCCACCCGGTTCCGGCAAGACCACGATTGCACCACTCTGGCTGATCGACCAGCCATGGCTGAGGAAAAGCAAGATTCTGATGCTGGAGCCGAGACGATTGGCGGCACGGGCGTCGGCCGCGCGCATGGCAGATCTTCTGGGCGAGAGTGTCGGTGATAAGGTGGGTTATCGGGTACGTTTCGAGCACCGCGTCTCCCGATCTACCCGAATCGAGGTGATCACCGAAGGTATCTTGACGCGCAGGTTGCAGCAGGACCCGGAACTGAAAGGTGTCGGGCTGATCATCTTCGACGAGTTTCATGAGCGCAGTCTGCAGGCGGATCTGGCGCTCGCCTTCTGCCTGGATGTGAGGGCTGTCCTGCGATCGGATCTTCGATTACTGGTGATGTCCGCTACCCTCGATTGTGATGCGGTCTCGCGCCTGCTGGATGGTGCGCCTGTAATCACCGGTACCGGTCTCTCCTATCCCGTGGATATCCACTATCTTCAGCGTAAGCCGGCGGAAAGAATCCCCCAGGCGACGACAGACGGCATTCTGCAGGCAGTGTCGGGGCAGGCGGGGGATATCCTGGTTTTTCTCCCTGGTATGGCAGAGATTCGATCCACTGAGTCCCTGCTCAGGGCGCGTGTGGGGCAGGAGGTCACAATCTGCCCTTTATTTGGTGATCTTGACCGTGCCGCCCAGGAGCGGGCGATTCAACCCGATCCGAAGGGTCGGCGCCGTATTGTGCTCGCCACCTCCATCGCCGAAACCAGCCTGACCATCGAAGGAATTGGTGCCGTGGTGGATGCCGGTTGGTCGAGATTAGCCAGATTTGATCCGAACACTGGCTTGACCCGATTGGTTACGTTACGCGTCTCGCTGGACTCCGCTGATCAGCGTTGCGGTCGTGCCGGCCGGCTTGGCCCAGGTGTCTGTTATCGGCTCTGGACAAGCGGAATGCAGGCGACACTGTCTGCCCACACCAACCCAGAACTACTGAGTGCCGATCTGGCAACACTGGTGCTTGAGCTGGCGCAGTGGGGAGTGATGGATAGCGCCGACCTGAGCTGGCTGAACCAACCTCCCGCCGGTGCCTTCTCCCAGGCGCGGGAACTCCTGCGTGAACTGCACGCGCTCGATGACAAGGGCCGTATCACCTCGGACGGAAGGCAGATGGCCACTATGGCCGTTCATCCCAGACTGGCCAGAATGCTGCTTAAGGCCGGGGTCACCGGTCAGCTAGATCGCGCTGCCGATATTGCCGCATTGCTTTCGGAGCGGGATATTGTTCGGCGTGGAATGGCGTCCAGCCTGTCGGCTGACATAGAGGAGCGGTTGAATCTGCTTGCGCTCTGGCGCCGCGAGGGAAAGTCAGGGGTTGTCTCCGCGGGTGGTGAGTCATCCGCCTGCGCCCGGGTAGACCGGTTAAGCCAGCAGTTGAAGCGAGTCAAAGGTTCAGGGGGTGGCGCACAAACAGAGCAACTCAGCGACGGTGCACTGCTGGCAACTGCCTATCCCGACCGTATTGCCCGACGCCGCGAGGGAAGCGATGGGAGATACCTCCTGGTTTCGGGTCGCGGCGTTAGATTGCCCCACGGGGACCCCCTTGTTAGCAACGAGTATCTGGCGGTCGCAAGTCTGGATGCGGGGCGGTCAGAGGGTCGGGTTTTCATGGCCGCCGAGCTTGATCTGGAGCAGATCAGGCAGACGCAAAGCAGACGAATCGACATACAATCTGTCCTGCTCTGGGAGACGAGTTCTAAGAGCGTAGTCGCTCAAGAAGAAGAACGGCTGGGTTCGTTACTGCTCAGCTCCAGGGTGGCGGAGAAGGTAGATGCAGACGCAGTTTGCTCCGTCCTGCTGCAGGGCATACGTGCCATGGGTCTGGCATCGCTGCCGTGGAATCCTGGTGCCAGGGAGTGGCAGGCGAGGCTGCTTTCTCTTCGTTGCTGGCAACCGGATGCGGCCTGGCCGGATCTCTCGGATGACAGGCTTTTCACGGACCTGGAGGAGTGGCTGGTACCCTGGCTGAACGGAATCAGCCGGGCTGCGCAGCTGAAGCGTCTTGATCTGGAATCGATACTAAAAAGTCAGTTGGACTGGCGGCAGCAGCAACGGCTTAAGCAATTGGCGCCGACTCACATCCAAGTACCCAGTGGCTCTCGTCGACGGCTGATCTACCAGCCAGGTGAGCCACCGGTACTCAAGGTCAAACTACAGGAGATGTTTGGCCTCGCCGACACCCCGACGGTCTGTCAGGGACAGGTGCCGGTGGTGTTGCATCTGCTTTCGCCGGCGCAACGACCGATCCAGGTGACCCAGGATTTGAGAGGATTCTGGGAACGCACCTATCAAGAGGTGCGAAAAGAGCTGAAGGGGCGGTATCCGAAACATTACTGGCCTGAGGATCCCTGGAAGGCACAGCCAACGGCACGGTTACGACCCGCTTCAGAGTGAAAGTAGCGTTGCATAGTACCAATATGTGATAGGAATAAGGGTATTCCTTAATTGTCATATTTTGTTATTCGTTCCACAGTTTAACGTTCAGTTCTCGATGGCCGGTGCCGATTAACTCTATATGAGAAGAATGAGCTTCTGGTGTGTTGGTTAAACGGTGAATCTACTGCCGTTTCGAAAAAAATCAGAATCCAACTGGCTATTGACTATTTTTTATACTCATAACGAACTATTTTTTCTCGTGGGCTTGGGCGCACAAGGCGCTAAATAGATTGGTAATAAGGGAGAGGAACAGCATGATGAAGCAGCAGCACAACGCAATGACCACAACCGGTTTTCAGCATATGGATCTCGAGTTTGAGCTCGAGCGCCAGATGGTATGGGCCAGGTTTAACTATTCTGGAAGACCCTGTATGACTCAGGAGTTACTGGATGACGTGGCTAGATCACAGAAGATCGTTGCGGAACGTGCGGTGAGCGGGTATGAGCAAGGCCTGGAAGGCCGGCTCATGTATCAGGTCCTCTGTTCCGGTATGCCGGGGGTTTTTAATCTGGGTGGTGATCTTGCCTATTTTATTAAATTGATTCGACAGGAAAACAGAACGGCCCTGTTTGAGTATGCCAAGGCTTGTATCGATATTCTTTATCAGACAGCCACCAGTTATAACCTGCCATTCACCACTATCGCCCTGGTACAGGGAGAGACGCTGGGTGGTGGATTTGAAGCCGCCCTTTCCGCCAATGTCCTGATCGCCGAAAAGGGGGCAAGATTCGGCTTTCCGGAAACCGTATTCGGGTTGTTCCCGGGAATGGGCGCATTCAGTTTTCTCGCCAGACGTGTTGCCCCCGCACTAGCCAAACGTATTATCGCCAGCGGCAGGGTCTACACTGCGGAAGAGTTGTACGAGATGGGGGTGGTGGATGTACTTGTTCCCGATGGGGATGGAACAGAAGCTGTTTACGAATATATCCGCCATCAACACAATCGCAGCGCCGGGTTCCAGGGTTTGGACCGTGTCATAGATCAGTTCAATCCGCTTTCCTATAAAGAATTGACAGATATGGTGACCGTTTGGGTCGACACCGCCATGCAACTGTCAGCCAAAAATATTCGCCTCATGGAATATCTGCTCAGCGCTCAGGAGAAGCGTTGGGGGAGACCGGATGAGTATTCAGAGCAGCAGCAGCCCCTTGCGGTTTAGTGCACGGCGGGTCTGGGGTAGCCGAGCGTTCTGCTGAGGGCCTTCTTGCCATTGTCCAGGGCTGTGGTTAGGTTTTCTACCTGATGCCGGCCCTGCTCAGTTAACTGGTTGTCTGACAGCCGTTCGGTGTTCAGCGCTTTGTTGTAAAGCTGCCGCAACCCCAGATTGATGGCGGTACCTTTGAGGGCGTGGGACAGCTCCCGGAAGTGAGGGATGTCGTTCCTGGCGAGCGCCTCGGACATCCCTCGCAGGAGCTGGTCGCCGTCTCTTTCCAGGTTGTCCAGCAGTCGGTGCAGGAAGGCATCACTCGGTGCCAGCTCGATTACCTCGTCCAGGATGGCGTGGTCGATCAATGGATCCTGATCGGCTCGCGCCCAACTGCTCGTTGTTTTCGGTTTTTCGGGTAGCGCAGTGGAAATCGGTAAATGGGCAGTTGCCTTGTCGATGGTCCGTAGCAGTTTTGAGGATGAAATAGGCTTGGTCAGAAAGTAGTCGATACCGGCTTCTTCGCACTCCTTCCGGGCATCGACGGTGGCGTTGGCGGTCAACATAATAAAGGGGACAGGGTCTTCACTGGGATGGGCGAAACGATAAATTTTGTAAGCGTCTATACCCCCGACTTCCGGCATTTGCATATCTACGATCACCAGGTCGAACGCTTCCTGCTCTATCGCAGCCAGGACTTCCCGGCCGTTTTCCACCAGATGGAGACTGTGGCCGGCGCGATCGAGGATGCGTGCGATTACCATCCGGTTGATTCTATTATCTTCGGCCACCAGGATCCTCAGGCGGCGGTGCGTCTGATGCTCTCGCGTGAAATGATCGGAAAGATTGATGATGCCATCATCCTCAACCTTGCCAACCTGGGATGCATGCAGGGCATTAAACAATAGGGCCTTGTCAAAGGGTTCGGAGATGGTGTACACGGTGTTTTTTATGCGACCGGTCTCCGGCATCGATTGGTTTGGCGCCTGCACCATGAGTACTCTGATATCGGGTAGGGAGAGTTCGGTGTAAAGTGATTCGAGAAGGGTTCGGGTATCCTGATCTATGGCCACACCATCAAGAATGATTACCTCGTAGCCGGCACTGCCCCTGTTTTCTATCAGTACCCGCATCGCTTCCCGTGCGCTGCTGACATTCCGGTAGGATACCCCCCAGCCGCGCAGGCTGTGAGATGTTTCGGTTTCCGCATCGGGCTGACGGCACAGTCGCAGTACCTGACACTCCTGGACCCGAAGCATCTCATTTTCATCCACCAGCAGCGCTTGATGTTCGAACTCGATATCGAACCAGAAGTTGGTGCCAATACCAGGCGTACTCTGCAACCCGATCCGCCCACCCATCAGTTCGACCAGTTGTTTCGAGATGGAGGTCCCCAACCCCGTACCGCCAAATCGGCGGGTAGTCGTGTCATCCGCCTGGGTAAAATTCTCGAAGATGCGCTGCTGCACTTCTTCCGACATGCCGATACCTGTATCCACTATTTCATATCTGATCAGCGAGCGATTTTCACCGCCGCGAATTCGGTGGCAACGCAGCTCGACAGAACCGCTTTCGGTGAATTTGACAGCATTGCCCAACAGGTTTATCAGTATCTGCCGCAGATGAAAGGGGTCTCCCAGCAGACGGTAGGGTGTATCCAATGAAATATTTGATGTCAGTTTCAAATCCTTCTGCTTTGCTTCCGGGAGGAACATCTTGATGGTGGAACTGACCAGACTGTGCAGATCGAAATCTATTTTCTCCAGTACGATCTTTCCTGCTTCAATCTTTGATATGTCGAGAATATCTTCGATCAGCCTGAGCAGCGTGTAGCCGGAGGTACTGATCGTGTCGACATACTCTTTCTCTTCCGTCCCCAAATCACAGGATTTGAGCAGTTCCCCGATCCCGATAATGCCGTTCAGAGGAGTGCGTATTTCATGGCTCATCTTGGCCAGAAATTCACTTTTTGCCTGGTTGGCTTCCTCCGCACGGTTGCGTTCGGCCTGAAGTCTTTTGGTCAAGACCCCGATATAACCCGGCAAAACGAACAACGCGATGAGTAGCCCGATCCCGACTTGAATATTGGAAATCCAGAATTCACTGAGCAGCAGTGCTGCGCTGAATCCGATGACGGACAATGTGGCGGAGAGATAGAGATAGCGCTCGCCGAAGCGGAATCCATTGCCGAAAGTAATCCACAGGCAACCCGCCCACCAGGGAGCGCCAAATTCTCCAGTTGTGATCATCGCGATGCTGAAAGATGAGATATCAATAATGATCCCGATGACAACCCGGACCGGGCTCATCTCCGGCCTTGAGTATACGGAGGCAAATATCACCAAGGCGAGGGCAAAATGTATGCTGAAGAGAAGTATGCCAGTCTGTAGCAGGGGGTGGGATTCTGGCGTCCGATGGCTATAATCCACGAAATGCAGATAGGTGAGGATTATAATCAGTATGATAATCCGAACAATGGCCTGCTCGAACTCTGCACTGGAAGGCTGTTTCCGCCACTGACGGAGGCGGGAAACGAAAGTCGAAACAGGGCTTGAATGTTGATCAGATATCAGTTTCATAATATCGGTAATTATTTGTACTGGATAAACTTACCTGCTTTACTAACTATATTTCTAAGACTAACAATGGCTTCGAGGCATCCATGGATCAAGAAATCTATACTGCAATCGCAAAGGCCATCTGCCGACGAAAAAATCTTGCCCTTACATCCATCTCCCAGGATTCAACATTGGCTGAGCTAAACATTTCCTCATTGGATGCGATCACCATTGTCTATGACGTCGAAGACTTGTTTGATATAGAAGTGTCCAACGAGGAGTTGGAAAATCTTAAAAATGTTCAGGATATAGTGGACGGAATTACCAGATTAGTCCAGTCAAAGGGCTGATTTTGGAAGAAAAAGTCGTCGTTACAGGTCTTGGAACGGTAGCATCCTTGGGCCTGGATACCCGGCGGTTCTGGACATCTCTTGTCGAAAGTCGATCTGGAATCCTTCCACTGCAGGGAGAGCATTTGCGTTCACTCACGGTGGGGATCGGCGCGCAGATTCTGGAATTCGATCCAGCAGACCACTTTCCCGCGTCAGAGTTTCCGATGCTCGATCGGCATACTCAGTTCGCGCTGGTGGCCGCGACGGAGGCTATTGAAGATGCCGCTTTGACCGCGTCGGAGATCCGGACAGCGGCTGCCGTTATCGGCACCGGCTGTGGCGGTAAAGAGACCGATGAAGAGACCTATCGTCGTCTCTACGTAGATAAAAAAAAACGAATCCATCCCTTCACTATACCAAGGGGCATGCCAAGTGCGGCGGCCAGCCAGATCAGTATCCGGTCAGGAATCACCGGCCCTGTTTTTTCGGTATCGAGTGCCTGTGCATCGGCCAATCACGCGGTTGCACAGGCTATGATGATGATACGTTGTGGACTAGTGGATGTGGCAGTCACCGGTGGAGCCGATGCCCCCTTCACCTACGGGCTGTTAAAGGCATGGGAGGCCCTGCGCGTTCTTTCTGAGGATACATGCCGTCCCTTTTCCGCCGGTCGCAGCGGAGTGGTATTGGGGGAGGGTGCCGCTATGCTGGTGCTTGAATCCCTTCGGCACGCCAGGAAACGAAAGGCAAGAATTTATGCCGAACTCGGTGGCTGTGGCCTGACTGCGGATGCCGGGCATATCACTAACCCGTCGCTTGACGGTGCGGCTCGCGCCATGAGCGCGGCACTCAGGAACGCAGGAATCAGTCCGGATGATGTCGATTACGTGAATGCCCATGGAACCGGGACGCAGATCAACGATGTGACAGAGACTCGTGCCATACGGTCAGTATTCGGGGCGCATGCAGACCGGCTGGTCGTTTCTTCGACCAAGTCCATGCATGGGCATGCATTGGGGGCTTCGGGTGGACTTGAGCTGATCGCGACGGTGTTGGCGGTGAAGGAAGGGATAGTCCCTGCGACAACTAACTTCATCCGACCAGGGGCAGGGTGCGATCTGGACTATGTGCCGAATCAATCGAGAAAAATGCCAATTGATGCGGCCATTTCTAATTCCTTCGCTTTTGGCGGGTTGAATGCCGTTTTGGTCATCCGTTCGGCCTAGTGGGCCATGCGGGAAGTTCGGTAACCCACAGTCAGTCCACAAGCCGGGTTGGCAAGGCAGGCGAGCGCAGGACTGGCGGTCGCCAATTCCAGCGAGTGTAACGCGGTCAACATGGCTTGTGGGCTGGCCCGGAGGGAGCGTCGCTGATGAGCCTATGTTGCGTTGCACCCCTTGGAAAGGGCCTGCCATTCCCTGCGCTGTGCGCCTTACCTTGGCTCATCTGCGGCGCTCTGTGGATAACCGAACTTCCCGCATGGCCCGCTAGGTTCCATCCTTTTTCGAAACAGGAAATGACCGTTCCCGTAAATCTCTCCCTCTGCCGGGCCAAACAGAACAACCTTGCACAGGATGAAATAATCGTTCCAATGGCGCACCGCCTCGTCGGAAAGAACCGATCCATACAACTGATCCATGTTTTCCCAAAAGCGACGATGCCATTCTTCCAGCGTACGCCAGTAGTTCGTGCCGTTTAAATACCAGCTATTCTCCAGCTCAAAGTAGTCAGTTTGCTGCTGAATAAGATCGAAGGGCCAGATGTGTCCGCCGGGGAAAAATTCCCCCAGCAATGTATTTT
>Ga0316189_10000878_pt1 | contig 30139 bp, 16 predicted proteins | sample LowCovwburrow_MG_FD_204930 | JGI IMG/M metagenome (GOLD analysis project Ga0316189, IMG submission 204930) | Coastal sediment microbial communities from Maine, United States - Lowes Cove worm burrow | ecosystem: Environmental > Aquatic > Marine > Coastal > Sediment | place: USA: Maine...
GGCACGTCGGCGTCTGCGGGCACAGCGGCGTCTGCGGGTACATCGCCGTCTGCATCCACGTCTGCGTCTGCCTCCACGTCTGCGTCTGCGTCCAGATCGGTGTCTGCGTCCACGTCGGTGTCTGCGTCCACATCGGCGTCTGCGTCCACATCGGCGTCAGAAGGCGCGTCGTCGGATTTGTGAAGCTCAGCGTCTAGGCTCGCATCCGGGTCTGCGCTCGCGTCCGGGTCCGCAGGCGTGGCTCCGGACGCCGCCTCGCTGGCGGCTCGGATGACACGAAGCAGCGTGAGGCGGGCCTTCTTGCTCTTGCCGCCCTCGGGCGCGCGTTTGGCTGCGCGCACGAGCTGGCGGACGTGCTGGACGTCGACGTCCGGGTGCTCGGCCAACAGCGCCGAGACGGCAGCGTCACCGTCGTTCAGCAAACGCTCGCGCCATCGCTCATGGGCTCGCTCTTGTCGATTTCGCTGGCTTCCCCGCGTCTCGATGTCGGCCGCTGCGGCGGTGAGCGCGTCGATGTCGGCCTGACGGAGCATGCGTGCGATCCGGCGAAGCTGGCGGCTGCGCGCGTTCTTGCGAAACGGGCGGCACTCCACGACCGCCGCGATGACCTCGGGCTCCAGCTCCATCTGGTCGAGCTTGTACGGCGGAAACGCGACCAGGGTCGTTGCGAGGTTCCAGATACTGTCCGACAGCGCCCGATGCTCCCGGTTGCTCATGCGTTGGGGGCGTACGCTTGGACGCTCGTCGGCCCCCGGGTCGGCATCGTTCTTAGACACGGCGGCGACACGGTCCAGCAGGCCGCGCCAACAAGTCAAGTCGCGCTCTGGCCGCAGTGAGCGGGCGGCTCACTCGGGCCGCGATGGCGTGGGTACGGCCCCGGGGCGTGCACCCTTGAGGACGTCTGAATCGCCCGAGTTTCCTGGGGGCTGCCCCGGAGCTGGCGCACCTGCGGGTGGCGTGCCGGTCGCAGGCGCATCCGGGCCATCCGTGTCCGGGTCGCTCTTCGGTGGCACCGCATCACCGTCGGTGGTGTCGGGCTCGGTGGTGTCGGGCTCGGTGGTGCCTGGCTCGGTGGTGCCTGGCTCGGTGGTGCCTGGCTCTGTGGTGCCGGGCTCTGTGGCGCCGGGCTCTGTGGTGCCGGGCTCGGTGGTGTCGGGCTCGGTGGTGTCGGACCCGGTGGTGCCGGGCTCGGTGGTGTCGGACTCGGTGGTGCCGGGCTCTGTGGTGTCGGGCTCTGTGGTGTCGGGCTCGTCGGGCAGAGCCGGCGCCGCGGGCTCGGTCGCGGTCGGACGCGTAAGGAAGGACTCCGTCGTCACGCGGTGTGGGCCGATGCTCGACTGGACGACGAGGACCACGCGCTCGCCCTCGGCCAGCTCTGGAACGGCACCCACGAGCTGGTTGCGCTCGGATGGCTTGAGCTTCACCGTCCGCACCAAGCGGCGGGCGCCCGCGGACGACTCGATGAGAATCGACAGCTCGGGGTCGGTCCCAACGAGGGCTGTCGCGTCGATATCGAGGATGTCGCTGCCTGGGCTGTGATCGGTGCTCGGCCAGGCCGGGAACACGAGGTCGACGGCGGAACGACTGGCGTCGATGGCCATCGGGATCAGATGCCCGATCTGGTCGCGGTACACGCGACGGTCTAGCTGAAGTCGGATGCGGTCTCGGCTATCGGTGGAGAACGCAGCGAGCGGTCGGCCAGCGGCGGACAGCACGTACCCATCCGATGCCGGCCATGCCGACATGCGTGCTCCGTCGGACTCGAGCGGCGACAGGTTGCTATCGGCCAGCAGCGCGGCGGCGGCTTCTTCGGCGCTGAGATCCGGGCTGATCGACATCGGCGCGGGGAGGGTCCCTTCGGAGAGGAACCGTTCGCTCGCGATGACGGCCACACCATCGTCGACGCCGCGCCCCACCAGGTGGTCGCGCAGCGTGTTCGCTCGAAGTGTGCCGCGGCGGGACGCGGGATCGCGAACGTCCAGAGACACGGGGCGAGGCAGGCCCGCTCGCCCGTGTTGGAGCTTCGCGTACTCGGCCAGCGGAAGCCCGCGGTCGCCAGGGATATTCGAAAGCGGCGCCAGGAAAGCGGCGAGGTCGGCACGAGCATGCGCGGGCACCGAGACGTCCTGCAGGACATGCAGCAGCGCGCCCAGACCGATGAGGGCCAGCGCGAGATGATGGCGTCGCGCGGCCGAATCCTCCAGCAGACTGGCTTTACGCAGGTGCTCGAACATCGCGGGCGGGGCCCACGGGTCGGTGGGGTCGTCGAGCCACGCGGTGGCAGAGGGGGCCGTGCCTCTGAAGGCCGTGCCGGTAACCCCGGTAAGCCTCGCTCCGCCAGCGCGGCGCTGTGTCGCGCGCAGGGCCGGGGTCGGGAGCCGCTCTCCCTTCCAGGTCGCGGCCCCCAGATCGGCAGGGTCCGTGAAGTGGTGGAGGATGCGCTCCCGAGGGGTAATCTCGGCGATGAGGCCGAGCGTGACCCAACCGAGGGCGGTCGCCTCCCAGAGGTCGCCCTCCACGCACCGGGCCCGCGTGCTGGCGGGAGCGGTGGCGCCCGGGCAGGCTCCTGGGCCGCCGAGCGTGCGCGCACCGGAGTCGGCGTGCGCGTGACGCTGTGCGATCTCGATGCGTCGACGCAGGTCGTCGTCCAGGCGCCGCGGGTCGATCCGGATCGGCGTGAAGAGTCCGCGCGACAGCTCGCTCGACTCCATCCAGCGCACGTGCATCGCACTCTCGGTGAGCGCGCGGGAGACCATTCCGACATGGGTGGTGGAGGGATCCCACGCATGGGCGGGCGCGGCGGTCGTCATTGCGACGCTGCTGGTGAGCGCAGCGCCAACCAGCCAGCGAAGCCGACGCCATCGTTGCGGTGTCCGGTTCATCGGGCGGCTCCTGTTTTGTCGGCGGCGGTTGTCGGCGCGTCCGTGAACTCCAGCGCGTCGATGTTCTCCGCGATGTAGCGCGCGAGGATGATTGCGGTCTCGATGTCGACGCACTGCATCGCGCCGCACGTCAGCAGGACGCCGACGCCCGCGTCGTCGTCGATGAAAGCGACGGCGCGAACCTTGTCGTCATCAAACGCCCAGGTTTCGGCCGTGACGTCGCCTGTCGGCTCGACGTCGGGCAGGGTGGCGCGGAAGGTCTCCCGCACCGAGTCCAACCCGCCCGGAGGATCTTTCCAGACGCGGTATGCGACATCCCACATCTCATCGCGGTCGCGCGCGCGCAGATGGACGCCGTGATAAAAATGGGTCCGCGCCAGATCTCCAAGCTCACCGGGCGTAAACGCGTCGGTGTAGCCGGTGCGCAGGCGCACCTCTTCGGGAGGCAGCAGCGCATGTGCCGAGAGCATCTGCAGGGTCGAGCCAGGTTCTGGGTCTGGATCGGCTGCCAGCGGGGCGGCGGCCCCGCCGAGCGTGCGGTACAGGTCGAGGTTGGCGGCCTCGCGCTCCCAGCGAGCCTGCATCTGCACCGCGGGCGGCGCCGCCAGGTAGACCAGATGCTGCGCATGCGAGTCCCCCTTACGCCACTTGCGTAGCTTCACGGCGTTGTGGCGGAGGGTGAAGTCGGTCCGCGGCTCGCCCGCGAAGGTCGCGTCAGACCGATACGCAACGTAACCGCGCTTGTAGACGAACAGGCTGAACGAGACGAGGCGGACGTGGCGCCCGCGGATCTTGCCCGGGGCCGCAGGGACCCGATACCGGCCAGCCTGGTCGGTTTTGAGCTCCAGGGTTTCGGACCCATAGGGCCCCACCAGGCCGTCGCCGCGATCGTAGGACCACACAGCGACGACTGTGGCCCCCTGGATTGGCTTGTCCGTGGTGGTGTCGACGACCTGTCCGTCAAACGGCCCCGACAACTGGACGTCGGTGGGGCGCGTGGCGGCCCCCGCGAACGGAGCCTCCCGGACGATCGGGCTGCAGGCCGTCAGGCTCCATGCAGTTACCGCGACGAGCGCGGACCAACCGCAGCGCGTCACTCGGAGAGAGGTGGGTGGTGTGGTGCGTGGCACGGACGGGGCGCCGCCGTTGACGCCTTGATGGGCGCTTGGCTAACCTTCACGGCGTACAAAGCGCGGTCTAGCCTACGGGCCACCGACGTTCAAGCCCGCAGACACGGACGGCCTCGACTTCCGAACCATCCGATCTCGTCTCGACCGCCCCGGGCGCCTCGCCGATTTCCTTCCACTCGTCTCTCGCTCCAGCGCGCAGCCAAATCCTTCGATGTCGGGCCCTACACCTTGCCCCTTGTGCGGCATGCACAACAGCCCCGATGCGGAGTCGTGCAAAGCGTGTGCTTTTGCGTTGTGCGAGGCGCGCGACACAAACGCCGGCGGCGCGAAGTGTGCGCGCTGCGGATCCGCCATGCCCTCCGGCTTTGAGTTTTGTCCCGTGTGCGGACAAGACCAACGCGAGCGCTGGCGGCGACCGGGCACGCAGACCCTGGGGATGAACGCCCCGCGGCCCGCCGCCGCGCCCGCCGCCCCGCCTCCGGTCGCACTCGCCCCAGGAGCACCCGTGGCGCCGGGCACCGGTGGGCACACGATGCCCACGCCCCACTTCGTCTCGCCCGCCAACGCGGCGCAGGCCCGGGCGCAGCTCGAGCAGGCAGCCCATCAGCCCCCGCGGTCACAGCTGCCCCCAGACGCGGCCGCGATGCCGCCCGTCGTTTCTGCGGTCGTCGCCGACGGTGATGCCACCGTGCCTTCGGGGACCGCCCGGCCGACGATCACGTTCGAAGACGCAGCGTTCGGCAAGTCTCCCAACGCTGCTGCACCGCAGCCGGCTGCCGGACCGGCTCCGGTCACCCCCCGACGCGCGCCCTCGGACGAGGATCGGACGGTCCCGTTTGTGTCGCTCAAGCAGGTCGATGGGGGCGGCGCGAGCCTGACGATCCCGGCGATGTTCATCGCGAACAACCCCGAGGAGCACGCGCAGGATGAGCACACGCGTCCCGACCGCCCTGGTGGGTTTTCTGGCGGTCCTACAGGAGAGGCGCCCCCGGACGGCGTCAATGTGGCGCAGCCGAGCCCGGCTCAGATAGCGCAGGCCCAGTCGTCGCGGGTGCCCACGTACCCGGGCCTCAGTCCCGCACGCCTTGTGCTCGTAGCCAGGGATGGCACCGAAGGCGAGAGCTTCCCCTTCTCGGGCGAGTCGATCACCGTCGGGCGGACGCACGGGGACATCCTTTTCCCCGAAGATCCCTTCCTTTCCCCCGTGCACGTCCGGCTCAACCGAGCGGCCGACGGCATCCTGCTGACCGACAGCGGATCGACCAACGGCGTCTACCTGCGGATAGGGAAGGTCGCCTCCGTGTACCCGGGCGACATGTTCATGATCGGCCACCAGCTGCTGCGACTGGACCAACTCGACAGCCAGGCACAGGAGTACCCGCCCGGGGCGGACGGCACCCGATTGTTTGGGACGCCCCTGCAGCCAGCGTGGGGCCGGGTCACGCAGCTGGGGCGCGGCGGCGTTGCCGGCGACCACATGTACCTGCGGGGCTCCCGAGTTTCGTTCGGGCGTGAAGGGGGTGACCATGTGTTCCCCAACGATCCGTTTGTCAGCCGCGAACACGCCCGGCTGCGGCTGGAGATCACCGGGCAGGCCATGGCGGTTCACCTTGAAGATCTCGGCTCTGCGAACGGGACCTACGTGCGGATCCGCGGTGCCGCGAAGATAGCGGGCGGAGATGCCTTTCGAGTTGGGGATCAGATCCTCAAGCTGAGGTTGGACTGATGCCACGGATGGAGATCTTTGCGCGTACGGAGATTGGCTGCGTGCGCGGGCGCAACGAGGACACGTTTGTCGTCCTCGATCTGACGACCGGCGTCACCGGGGTTCCGGGGCCGAACAACACGCGCACGATCGACCCGCCCGGGACGCTGGTGGCGGTGTTGGACGGCATGGGTGGCGCGGCAGCAGGAGACGTGGCGTCAGCGATGGCGGCGGACGGCCTGGTGCATGCGGCCAAGTCCACCCCGATAGCCCAGCCAGGCGATGCGGAGCGCATGCTCCTGGCGGCGGTGACGGAGGCCAACCAGGCCATCGCGAGTTTCACCAAAAAACACCCCGACAAGCGCGGGATGGGCACCACGATGACCGCTGCGCTCGCGATGGCGTCCAACCTCGTCGTCGTGCAGGTCGGCGACAGTCGGGCGTACCTGCGGCGCGGGCGGGTGCTCCAGCAACTGACGATGGACCAAAATGTCGTTGGGCAGATGGTCGCGGCTGGAAAGCTCAAGCCCGAGGAGGCGCGGCACTACAAGCAGCGCAACGTGCTGCTGGAGGCCATCGGTGTGCAAGAGCGCGTTGGGCCCGACATCGTGCACGCACGCATCCGCGCTGGCGACGTCTTGTTGCTGTGTTCGGATGGCCTGACCGGGCCGCTCGACGACCGCAAGATCCTCGACATCATGCTCAAGCACGAGGACCTCGTGGCGTGCTGTCGCGCGCTCACCGAGGCAGCCTGTGCGCATGGCGGCCCCGACAATGTGACCGTGGCGATGGCGAGATTCTCGGGCGACGACCTGGGGCAACCCGAGGGGCTCGAACCCATCTGGTTCGAGCGCCGACCTGCGGTTGCGTGAAGCGGTCGCCGCTGAGGCCGCGAGCCTAAGAACCGAAGTAGAAGGTCGTCGTCAGCCCAAGTGAGATCGTGTTGGACATGGGGCCGCCCGAGGACGTGGGCGGAAACCCCATCCAGCCCAGCTCGGGGCCGAGCCCGAACCCGCCGCCTCGAAAGGCCCGCTTCTTCTTCGCCCACGGGAAGAACGTGTACGCGACCGAGCCCGCGAACGCGGCCCCGCCGAATCCCTCGCGGCCGTCGGTGCCTTCTTGCCGCACGGCTCCGCCCCCAAAACCGAACGAGGCCCGCAGCGAGAGGGGAATCCTGCGCTTGGCCAGCGGCACAAACGTGGTGTCGACCATCATCCCGCCTTGGCCAAGGGTGGAGCTTGGTGTCCCACGGGCGATGCCGTACGAGCCGCCCAAGGCGAGCCCGAGACCGAGCCAGGGGAGGACCATCTCGCCGAATCGGAACGCGCCGCCAAACGCGGTGAACGGGTCGGTGTCGTAGCTCTGAAGGCGTGTGAGGCCGACCCCGCTGAGGAGAATCCCGCCAACGTACGGGCCGTCCAAGCGAGGCGGTTTTGCGCTGTCGGGCACGGCCGTCTCGTCCGCCTCGTCCGCCTCGTCCGCCTCGTCCTGGGCCTCCGCGGTGTCCTCGCTCGGATCGGGGGGTGGCCCGGGGTCCGCAGCCGGGGCTGGCCCGGGCGCGCTGGGGCCGGCCAATGCGGCGGGCGGGGCGCCCAGAACGACGCCTGCCAACACAAGGGCCAACGGTGCGGCGTTCGACGGCCGCGGGTCGCGCAAGACTTGCCCCACGCGGCAAGCATGGATCAGCAAGGCTTGCACCGGCAAGCACCCGGCGCGTGCGCCGACGCCTTGCCGAGCCCGCCCGCGCTGCCCTAACGTACCGGCCGCCTTGGGGGCACTTGCGGACCAGGGCGCAGCACCATGGATCGGCAGCGCGTCATCGAGTTGATCGGAGCTTTCGCGCTCGGGGGCGGGTTTGTTGCGCTCACCTACGAGCTTGTCGGTGTGGGGCCGACCGCGCCGCCGGGCTCGAACGATCCGGCAGCGGTCGCGGAGAACGGCAATGCGTCACCCGAGTCGCCCGGGGATCCTGCGCGCGGCGACGGTGCTGATGCGGATGCGGATGCCGCAGCCGATGACGACAGCCAACCGGGTGCACAAGACGATGGCGCAGCGGATGGGGATCTCATCATCGCGGAGGACAACGTGCCGCCGTACTTGGTGCCCGACGAGCAGGGCCAATACACCGCGTACCCGCCGATCGTCCGTGGCGAGCCCGAGCCGTTCGACGAGGAAGCGGAGGCAAAGTATCCGGGGCACGCAATCGTGACGAGTCTTGCGGCGATTGTGCGGCGCGACGCCGACCTCGAGTCGCCGGTGATCGGAGTCCTGTCGGCGGGGACCCGTGTGCGCACAGACATCGAGCGGACCTTCGGCGGAGGGTGCAAGCCGGGCTGGAACCGGGTGTTTCCTCGCGGATGGATCTGCCGCAAAGCAGGGTTGCGCGTGGCCGAGACGCCGCCCGAGAGCAGCCACGTCGTCAGCTCGGTCCGGGCCAAGCTCGATCAGCCGCTGCCGTACGAGTACTGGCGCGTCAAAGACGAGATGACCCCGTTCTTTCATCGGCTTCCGTCGTTTGAGGAGCAGAACGCCGCAGACACAGCGGGAAGCGCCTGGTACGCGACCAAAGGGCGAGACCCCATGCCGCTGGCATCGGAGGGCCGCCCGTCGGAGGTCCCCGGCGTGGTGCGGGAGTACATGAACGCGGGCTACTACGTCACCAAGGGGGGCGAGGAAGTGAAGAGCAAGCGACGCTTCCTTCGAACGCTCCGCGGCGCGTACGCCCGCAAGTATCAGCTCAAGCCCAAAGACGCGCCCCAGTTCAAGGGCCGCGTGCTGTCCGGGGTCGAGGATCTACCCGTCTACTTCATCCGGCGTGCGATGCCCCTGATGAAGCGGGAATCCGAGGGGAGCGACGTCCTCATCAAGACGGAGACCATCCCCGAGCGGCTCGAGACGCACGGGTTTGTCGACAGCGTGTACATCGGCAACAACGTCTACTACGTCGACGGCGAGGGACTCCTCATGCGCGGGTACGCAGTGGGCAAAGCGTTCAAGCTCAAGCGCCCACCCGGCGTGGGCGAGACGGAGCGCTGGCTGCACATCGACCTTTCGGAGCAAACGCTCGTCGCCTACCACGGCGATGTGCCCGTGTTCGCGACCCTGGTGTCTACGGGCAAGGAGCCTGGGATGACCCCCATCGGTGTGCATCGGGTGCAGACGAAGTTGGTCGCGGCGTCGATGCGTGACCAGCCCAAAGAGGACGCGGCATACTCGATCGACGACGTGCCGTGGACGCAGTACTTCTCAGGCGCAGTGGCCCTGCACGGTGCCTTTTGGCATGCAGGCTTCGGCCAGGTGCGAAGCCACGGCTGTGTGAACCTGTCGCCCTCGGATGCCCGTTGGCTGTTCGGATTCACCGACCCACCGCTGCCCACAGACTGGCACGCAGTTTCGCCCACGCGCGGCACGCCCGAGGGCAGCGCCATCGTTGTCACCGAATAGGAGATAGGGGGCCAGCAGCCCCCTTTGGCACGCAAATCGACCGCAGCGTGACCGGGGACCTGGCATCCCTGCGGACACCTCTGTAGCATTCGACGTCGATGAAGGTCGAGGCGGGGCGGGTCGCAACACTGACGTACGACATCACCGACGAGAAGGGGGAGATCATCGAGTCTTCCGAACTCTCGGGTCCGGTGACGTTCTTAGTGGGCAAGGGGGCGATCATCCCTGGCCTGGACAGTCGGATCGTCGGCATGAGTAAAGACGAGGAGGCTGATCTCAGCATCCCCGCCGCAGAGGCGTTTGGCGCCGTCGAAGACGCACCGCAAAAAACGATCCCGCGGACCGAGTTCCCCGCAGGGGCGCAGCTGGATCCGGGACTCCGCTTCGAGGCGGGGACGGGCGTGCAGGGGCAGACCATCCTGCTCGAGGTGGTGGAGACGAGCGAAGAGGCCGTGGTGGTGCGGATGATGCACCCGCTGGCCGGCCAGACGATCGGGATGTCGATCAAGGTCGTGTCGGTTCGGGATGCCACATCCGGCGAGACCGAGGCCGGCAAGGCGATGAGCAAGCCGCCACCGCCGCCACCGGGCAAGTAGCGGCTAGAACGTCGCGCCAACGTCGAACACGAACCGGCCGTTGCGGTCATCGGTCGGTCCGACGTTGCCGCCCGGGATGATCCAGTCGGGCACAAGAACGGCGTAGCCCAGGGCCACGGTGACGATCGTGATGTCCCACTTGATCACGTTGAGGCCCACGCTTCGCCGAATGTCGCGGGCGGGCCGGACTTGCGCCCAGTGCTGGGTGAGCACGCCCGTGTCGATGAACACGGAGTGCGCCAGCTTGCCCCCAAGGAAGTTGGGCACCGAGATGTACTGCACCGCGAGGGTGGCCAGAGCCCGAATGTGCCCGCCTTGCGCCGTCGGCCGTACCGTCACCTGGCCGAACGGGCCGCGCACTTCTTCGACATCGAGCAGCATCGTCTGGGGATCGATGCCACGGATGCCGAGGTCGGCCGTGCCACCGCCGAAGAATCGCCAAACCTCGGGGATCGATGTCGCGCCCGTGCCGCCAAGGTCCGGCAGCACGATCGCGTGCCCGTAGCTCAGCGAGTAGCGCACGTTGAATCGCCCGTCCGTTCGCGGGATGGGAATGAACTGGCGGAAGTTGGCCTCGCCGCGAAGCCACCAGTCGCGGCCACCGACCCACGGAGACGCCAGCAGGCCGTCGAACGAGGCGACCACCCCATCACTGGGGTTGAAGGGGTTGTCGACGCGCTCCCAGACCCACCCCGCGATGCCTCCCGCGGTGACATCGGGAATGATCGCCTCGCCGCGATTGGGCGGCCGACAGTCGCCTTCCTCACCGTCTCCGCATGTCTCCACCGCGCCCAGGGTGGTCTTGACGACGTCTTTGGAGATGTTTGCGACCTGCAGGAGGTAGCCGGCGTACACGCGGAGCTCGTCGTCGTAGATCCGGTTGCGCTCGCGGCGACGTGCCTGCGCGCGTTGCCGCGAGCGATCGAAGACAAAGGGCCACGACAGGCGTGCTTGTCCAAGGGCACTGTCGATCTGGCCTCGGGCGGGTGTCACCCGCTGCTGCAGCTGGCCGGTCAGCTCCGCGGTGGGGGCGAGCCCCAGGATGCGTCGGTGCACGAGCGAGGCCCGGGCGCTGCGCTCGTAGCAATCCTCGCCGTCGCACACGAGGTCGCGAAGCCCTTCGATGTTGGCGCCCGCGTGCCCCTCGAGCGAGAGGTCCCAGCCGAACCCGCCGATGTTGGGAAATGTGGGGCGGATGAACCCGTACAGCGGGTCGAGCGTCGCGGTGCCGAACCCCCATGCGAGGTCGACGGAGCGGTCTTTGGACTCGGTGACTTCGACGACGTGGTGCACCACGCAGGGCCCCTCGTCATCGAAGCCACAGCCGACATGGTGCTCGCCCAGAGCAACCGACTCGGTCACGCCGATGCCTTCGATGTTTTGGCGAACCGAGGCCACGGACGCGGCGTTGTAGGTGTCGCCCTCCTTCCAGGGGCGCTCGCGCAAGATCAACCGGCTGCGCGTCTTGAAGTTCCCGCGCACCAGCATCGTCCCGAAATGACCGCGAGGACCCTCGTAGACCGACAGCTCCGTGTCGACGATCGCCGTTTTCTCTCGGCCGTGCTCGGCGCATAGGCCCACGATCGGGTCGGTCAATCGCTCGGCCGCGGTCACGGAAATCGACTCGCCCGCCCGATTGACGTAGACCCAACGCACCTCGGCGTCTGCGACCGGGTAGCCGTCGGTCCGGTAGCGCTTCACGATATCGCGTGCCGTCTCCCGCGCCAGGGTCAGGTGGAGCGGGATGCCGCCGGCTCGCTCGTCGCCCGGACGCCGCAGCGGGCCGTCCCGCAGGATCCGCGGAGCGCCCCAGCGGCCCGAACTCGCGGCCGGGAGGTTTCGGACCTCACGCGTCGGGGGGATCGGTTCCTCCAGGTGGTTGAGCGCCTCGCGACCCGATGTCACAACCCGTGGCCCCGGGAAAACCTCCAGACGCACGTACAGGCGCGCACGCTGGCCCTTGGACAGCTCCGCCAGGCCACCCGCGTCGAACCCCTGGCGGATCCAGGAACTCGCGCCTGTGGGGGCGAGCTCACCGATGGGATCGATCAGTGCGTTCGCCCCAGGCTCATCCAGACCGCCCGGCCAAAACGCCACCCGCATCTGGGCGGTCGCGCACAGGTAGCCGCGCTCGTTGAAGGCAGCGAGCACCGTTGCAAGATCGCCGCGTGCTTCGTTGTCGGTGAAGGCTGCCCGCGGTGCGATCTTCCGCTCGGCCCTCCATGTCTCGGCGATGGCGTCCATGACCAAGGGGCGCACCCTCGTTTTCGCGGGCCGCTGAAGCTCGACGTCGTCCACACGGACCTTGGGGCCCTCGTTGATCTGGAACGTCAGCTGCTTGAGGGCTCCGTTTTCCTCGTACTGGCCCGTGACGCTCGCCAGCAGGTAGCCACGGCTTTGGTAGTACGCGCGCAGGCCCTCGGCCTCGCGCCCGGCCGTCGCACGCGACGCTGGCTCCCGCCGCCCCCACAGCTGAAGCTCGCGTCGGAGTCGGGAGTCGGCGACATGGTCGTTGCCGACAAAAACCGTCTGCACGCCTTCTCCGAGCTGAACATCGATGGTCAGCGGCATTTTTCGCCCCGCGGGAAGCGTTGCGGGGTCTGTCGTGTCGAAGTCGGTTTCGACCCGGACGCCAGGGTAGGGGAGCTCGAGCTGGCGGCGGCTCCCCCGGTTGGCACCCGAGCGCGGCTCGGCATATTCGCGAGCGACCCGCTCGCGCGCCTCCTCGACGTGGCGTCGTGTCACGCGCTTGGAGATCGGGATGAACGGGCCCACGGTCGGCCGAAAAACGCGGCGAATCCAGCGTTGGTCCTGCGTCGATAAGTTCCCGGTGACCGCCTTGAGTTCGACGCGGTACGCATCGCCTTTTTCGACAAATACGTGCAACGTGACCTCTTCTTGGGCCCGGCGTTGGCGCCCCTTGGAGGTGCCCTCGCGCCCACACTGAAGTCCGAGCTTGGCCTTCCCCTTGAGGTAGCCCTCGTCGAACAAGAACCGCTCGAGGCGCTCCTGCTCTGCGTCGCGCCACGCGACGCAGGCCAGATCGTTTTGCGGGCAAGGATCGGGACGACGCTTGTTGAACCTTTTTTCGGCCGAGCACACGCCTCGGGCCAACTCGCCGGGCCGCGAATCGACGCTGAGTATTCGCCGCACCGTTCGCTCCGACAGCGGGATGTGCCCGTGCACCTTCACGCGCCGGATCGCACGGCCCAAGCGCACCGACAGCGCAATCGTGCCGGGCCCTGTAGCTTGAAACGTCGCACGATATCCGAGGCGCTCAAGCTCCCGGGTGACCCCGATGTCGAGCACCCCGCCAGGAGGCAGCACCACGAGCTTGGCCAGCGTCTCGGCGGACTCGCGGTTGCGAAAGACCCCGTCGATCGTTGGATCGTCCGCCAACACGAGCGCGACGCCCTGATCGGCGCTCGTCCGGGCCTGGAGCGCGATCAGCTGAAACCGGCCTGCCGCCACCGGCTCCAGCAGCAGCAGGTACCCGTCGGGCGCCACCGCCTCCAGGACGTACTGCAGCAGGTCGCCTGGGGCTCCTGTGATGTCCACCGTCAGGGTCTCGCCGCGCAGGGCATCGTTGGTGCGCGTTCGGTACCCGACATCCACGCCTGGCTGTGCCGCGAGTCCGTCGAGCATCGCCTCGATCGGGCCGAGGGCGTCGGTCAGGTCGACCGAGCCGGGCGTCTCCACATCGGGAGGCGACGTCGGTTCTCCGTCCGTTTCGGGCGGCGGCGCGTCGTCGGGGAACGTCGGTCGGATGAGCGATGGGTCGATGTCGATTCCGAGAATCCCGGACATGTCGTCGGCCCCGGGGTCGGGCTCGCGGGTGTCGGCGTCGGTTGTCGGGGGCGCAGCCAGGGCGCGGGTTGCATGGCCCACCCACGCCAGCATGCACACGCACACCACCACGACCCCGCGCGCGGCGAGGCCTGCAAGCCGGGTGCGGCGTGGCGGGTCAGCGGAGGCTGGGCAGCGAGAGGTCAAAGCGGAGCTCGATCGTACGCTGGCGCAGTGGATCGAAGATAATCCGCTCGTTGACGTACGAGCGGGTGTCGCGCGAAAATTCCAGCGTGACGGGATCGAGGATCTCGAGCTGGAAGCTCAGTTTGCGGCTTTGGAGCAGCAGTAGGCCAGGATATCCGCGCGTATAGTCCCACCCAAACCGGGCCTGCGCCCAGTCGAAGTCGAACCACTCCGGAGGGGTCGAAACGTCGAGTTCTGGGCCGATCTGGCCGAGGCGCAAGCGCACATCGGGGACGAACGACTCGTAGCGCGGGACCGCCTTGGCGATGCGCTCGCCAAAATCGAACTCGGTCACGTGGCCGACGACCTGCAAGGACTTTCGGGCGTTGGCCAAGCCGCCACCGCCCAGCCGCTGCACATCCGACTGGCCAGCCTGCACGTCGCCAGCGCCGAGCACAAGGTAGTCCAGGCAGCCGCGCGTCGTCTCGACCGCACGGCTGGCGTCGCCCTCTGCGATGCAGTCCCACGTGATCGCGCTGACCGTGCCCCCCAGACGCAGCTGGATCTCTCGCGCTTCGTTCTCGATGTAGACCGGCTCGTTGCGCAGCGCGAGGATATCGACCTCGGCATCGGCGATGTCACGTTCGAGCGTGACGCGGCCATACTGGATCTCGTACGTCCCGGTGAGAAACGGGATGTCGACCGAACCACCGGGCTCCACGTCGAACCGCCCCGTCAGCTCGGGCGCGTCATACGAGCCACTCACGCGCAGCGCCACGCTGGCTTCGACGCGGTGCGCGATGTTGTTTTCGACCCGCAAGGGGGTGTCGGTGTGCGCGCGCAAGTCGAACTGCAACGCTCGGATGATGGCTGGTGGCGGCGCTTCGGGGACGGCGATCTCATCGGTCAGCGCCAGGATCTCGACGCCCTGGACCGCGTCTTTGACGTAGCGGGCGCGGTCGGCCACGACGCTTCCCGACAGCACGAGCGGATCGCCGCCCTGCAGCAGGAGCTCGTCGCTGGAGACTTCCATCTCGTACACGGGTCGGCCGCGACCGTCGTAGTCGCGGTAGAGCACATCGTTCAGGACGATGTGCAGCTCCGTGCCTGCGGCCCGCGAGACGTCCGTTGCCAGATGCGCTGTCCCCCACACCGAAGCCTGTCCTCGAGTGCCCACACGTGCCTGGAGGGCGTCCTTGGGCACCGTGGGGGCACCTGGTCGCGACCGTTGCCGGGTCGCCGCCCCTTCTTTGCCGCCGACCCATACCGCGATCGACCCGGGGTCGACGGTGGGCCCGCACTCCTCGCCGCGACACCGGGCAAAATCGACGCGGCCGCTGCTGATCTCGACCGTGGGAACCGCCTCGCTCAGCTCCAACGAGAGCGCGTCTCGGCCCACGCGGATCGTGCCCTCGACGCGGCCTAGGGGGTCGTCGTCTTCTCCGGGCCCGGTGATGACGAGGCGGTCCAAGGCGAGCTTGCCCTTGGTCACAATGCCAGGCCCCACCAAGGTCTCGAGCAGCTTCTTGGAGAGCGCCCCCTCAGCCGCGAGCCCCCAGGATCCGTCGCAACTGCCCGAGAACCCGACCCCTGTGTGCTCTCCGCGGACTGTCCCAAACGACAGTGGCTCGCCCGCGACCTCGACACGGCCCACCGCAGTGATCCAGCCGGGGTCGAGTCGGACATCGAGCTCGGGGAACGAAAGCGGTAGCGCGTCGTCGCCCAGCGAGATCTCGAGCGGGATTATCTCTGTCCCCGTCGAGGCCAGGGTCGCGCGCCCAGCGATGGTGGGGGAGGCAATCTCGCCGGACAGCGAGAGGTTCAGGTCGATGCGCCCCTCGGCGGTTGAGATCCCGTAGTTGGCAAAGAACGGGGCCAGCGAAGCCAGGTCGATCCCACCCGAGATTTGGCCGTGGGGCTGCGTATTGTCCAGCGCGCTCTTGGTCGTGCCTGGGCCCAGGGGCGGCGGCGCACAGTCCACGTCGCGGACGGCGGTCTTCGATTGGCCCGACGACAGATCGAAGCTGCCCGAAACCGCCAGGTGGGCGGGGTGGGCACCGCCAGACGCCAAGCGCCACGGACGTTCCACCTTGAACACCGGCCACGCCAGCGTCGCGTCCAGCCGGGTCTCGCTGCACAGTGTCGTGGCGTCGTTGCAGTCCAGCGGCCTGCCGCCGGTCGTCTGCCCCAGCTGCAGATCCTCGACGTCCACATCGATCTGCAGGCTGCGGGCCGAGGCATCCGACAGACACGCCGAGAGCATGGGCTTGACGCCGGCGCACGCCGTGATGTGTGCGCCGAGCCCCGTCAGCTCGCCGCGGACGGTCGCCGGGAGCCCGAGCTTCTCGGGATCGCCGATGAGCGACCGCAACGACAAGCGATTGAGGCTGATGTCGAGTTCTGCGTCGATGGGGGCCGTACCGTCACGCTTGGCCCGTCCAAACGCGGCGAGGCCGTCCACCGTCCACTCGAGCGGCCCATTGCCGGTGTCTTGCGCAGCGAGAACGCCCTCGACTTCGAGCAAGCGGTGCGCGGCAAGACCGTCGGCGGGCGGGGAATCTGCGCTGCGAACCTTCAGCGCCCCGCCACCGAGCACGACACCGCCCGCCGCAAGGCCGACGAGGTTCACCGTGCCATCGATCCTTGGTCGCGCCAGCGTGCCGCCCACGACAACGTCGGTCCCGCGATCGATGCGCCCCCCGACGGATGCGTCGGTCTCGAGCAGTCGCGTCACCACGTCCAGCCCAACCCCGTGCGCGCGCACTTTGAGGTCTAGCGTGGGATCCGAATCGAGCCCCACGCGTCCCTCGGCAACAATCTCGCCGACCGGAATGGTGACGTTGGGTCCATGAAACGGGGACACCCCGCGATGCAGAGGCAAGACCAGCCGCTCGATTTCCAACGCGTCGCGCGTGAGCGTGAACGCCATCTCGGCGTCGCGATACGTGGTGCCCGCGATTCGAAGTTTCTCGCCCAACAGGTCTCCTGAGACCTTGAGCGTGTCGATGGACGCCGGACGCCCGTTCCCGTCGTCGAGCGTAATGTCCAGGTCGACAAGTCCTGTGATCTGTCCTGAGGTGGCGCGCTCGGGTTTGACCCCGCGCAGCCGGGCCTTGCCTCGGATCCGCGGGTCTGAAGACAGCCCGCCGTCCTCCATGAGGTACACCCACAGGTCGAGCGACCCCGTGCCACCCAGGAGGCGTGCCTGGTCGGTGTGCACCCGCAGTACCCCACGTTCGAGCCAGATGGAGGCTTCGGTGCTCCGGTCGCGCTCGGATGCCGGCTCGGCCGTGGGGAGACTGCCAAACAGACCGAGGTTGTTGATGACCAACCGGCCCGGGGGCGCACGCGGTGCACCGGTCGAGCCGCTGAGCGCCAGGTTGGCCCGCAGCCCAGAGAAGTAAGCGTCCAAGCCAAACGCACGAGAAAACGCGCGTCCATCGTTCACCACGAGCCCGACCCGTAAGTTCTCAAAGGCACCGAGGTCTGCGGTGAGACCACCCGTAGCCGAGACCTGTGCGCCGTCGGTCGACACGATCACTTTGTCGAGGTCCAGGCCGTCGGTGGGAGAGAATGCGATTCGCCCCTGTGCGCCCAGACGCCTGGGCAGTCCATCGTCGGCCGGCCCGCGGTCTCGCGTCAGCGATAGGTCGATGAGCTCGACATCCGCGGTGGGGTCGCCCGTGGGCGGCAGGACCAACTCGTGCATATTCACCCTGCCGCCCAGCGTCCCGGTCAGGCGCGATGACAGCGCCTCATCGGCGACGAAAAAACGGCCTGGGTCCAGCCCGGCGATCGTGAGGTCCGCGGATGCGAGTGTGGGGGAGTCGTCGTCGCTGGGGACGATGACCGTCGCGAACGTGTCTTCGGCGAGGGCGAACGTGCCGTCGAGCGTCGCGCCGCTGAACTGCTCGATGCGAACGGTCAGGGGCTCCTCGCCGGGCGCGAAGCGGTCGGCCCAGCGCTCGGGCACGGGGCGGGGGGCCAGCGTCAGGTCCACCACGACGTCGTCGGTGGCCCAGGCAGACTCGCCCAGCGCGTCGATCGTCAACCCGTCGGCTTGCATCCGAATCTCCGGGTCGCTGATGGGCCCCTGGAGGTGAACCCAAAGGCTCGCCGCGTCGGCGTCGATGAGGTCGGGCGAAAGGTCGAGCTGCGAGAGCATGTGCGCCACGATCCCGCCCGCGTCTTCGGTCTCGCCAGAGAGCTCGACGCCCATCGGGGGCAGCACCGCCGTGCCCGCAAAAACCGACGACAACCCGCCGCGCAGCGCCAGGAGGCTCCCCGCGGCGTTGGTCGTGCTGGAGAAGCCAACGTCGCCAGCGGCCACTCCGTGCCGCCCGCTGGCGAGTTGTTCGAGCGTGAAGTCCTCGTAGGGGACGGTGATGGCTCCGACGTGTAGCGCGCCAACCCGGGCGAATCCCTCGACGTTGAACGCAAACGGGAGCACCGCGGGCGGCGAGTTGGGCTCGGGAGCATCAAACCCGAGCGAGAAGTTCACCCACGAAAACTCGGTCGCGTTGGCCCAGCCCTCGTCGCCACCGATGTCGATGTCGACCGACGTTGTTGAGAGTGTCGCGGTATCGATCGCAAACGAGAGCCCCTTGCTGTCGGGATCCGACTTCAGCGGCGTGAACGCATCGATGAGGCTCAACAACGTTGCAGGGTCTCCGCGGGCGTCGATGTCCTCGTACTCGCGGACGGTGATCCATGTGGGATTTGTCGTTGTCACCGTCGGGAAATGCAGCACCCAGGGGATGTCGAGAAAACGTGGGATTCCCAGGCGGTTCCACGGGATGATCTCGTGCAGCACGATCGTCGCGTGCAGGCGCTCGGCGTACGCCGTCCGGCGCTTGCGTACGCCGCCATAGCTCTTGTACGGCTCCCACACCGAGACCTCCTCGACAACGACCTCCGTCGGCTGCCCGCTGATCAGATCGACAACCAACGGGAGGTCCCAGTGGATGCTGCTCATCTCGAGCTCGCCTTCGACCAGACCGCTGACCTGCGTCGACACGAAGCGGCCCAACACCGCGTCGTTGAACACCATCCAGGCCCCGACATACGAAACGAGCAGCAGGGTCATCAGTCCGACCGCCAGCCGCAGCGGGAACTTGATGAGCACCAGCATCGCGACCGGGTGTCGTCGACGGTGCGGCGCGCCGCTGGCCAACAAGGGCCAAAGTGCAGCCGGCAGGCGCACCAGCTCACCGGGGTTTGCGAGGGCCTCGTTGGTCAGCGCGGCTCGGAACTGGTTGATCGCACGGTCGGCGCGGGCCCCTCCCGTGATGATCGTTTCATCGGGTTGCGCTGTGGGCGGCTCGCGTCCGGCGAGGCGTGCGGCCACGACGCCTTGGACGTCGGAATCGACCTGCGCCAGTGCGCGGTCGATCATCGCGGTGCGTTCGATCGCGGAGACCGCTGGCAGCGGGTAGCCCCATTTGATCCGCTGGTCTCGGTTGAACGCGTCCCGCTTGGCCGCGCGGTGTAGGATTCGGATGAGCAGCCGTCGCTGGCGCCAGCGGCTTCGGGGCGCGCGTCCGACCGTGCGTTGTCGGTCGAACGCCTGGAACGACTCAAACAATATCGAGAAGTTGGGGCCCTCCGGATAGAGGTGCCCAAAGCGTGTCGAGCGGCACCAGCGCTCGAGGAACTCGCGTCCGTCGGCGAGGAGGTCCGCCTGGCGCTGCCACGCCAATTGGTCCGTGGCGGCCCCAGCGGAGCCCGGCCCTGGCCCTGCGCCAGGCGCGCCAGATGTCGTAGGGGCAGTCACGCGGGGTGCCCTGAGCCTAGCAGCGAATTGGTCAACCCAAGATGGGCCCGGGTGGATAGATCACAGACGCATGGAGCACGGTCGCCCAGCCAACGCCGACGACGTCACGGCCCCCAACGGGTGGCCGTGGTCGGTTCTGCGTGGTTTCAAAGCCGGAGACGTGCGCGCGCTTACCGATGTGTATCGGTTGCACGTCGCGGAGGTCACCGGGCAGCTTCGGCACGGTTTCTCGTTCTCCTCCCAGGGCCGTCAGCATCGCTTCGTCGGCTACGCGTCCGCGTTCGAGCTCCAGGACGCTCTGCACGAGACGTTCCGGCGGGCGTTCGAGCCGCGGGCACGTCAGGGGTATGACGGACTGAGGCCGTACGGCCCCTACCTGAGGACAATCGCCCGCAATGTTGTGCTACGCGGGTTCCGGGCGCGCGAGGTTCAGTTTCCACAAGTTCGCGGGACAGACGACGACGCCGACGAGACGGTCGAGTGGGCCGATACGGAGTCTGCGACGCCCGAAGAGAACGTCGCGGGACAGCAGATTCAGGCCGTCGTCGCTGGATACCTCGCGGGCCTCCCGGACCAGGATCAAAAGTTGCTCCGCATGCGGTTTGTGGAGGGGCAGTCCCAACGCGACGTTGCCGATGCGCTTGGACTCGGACGTCAGCAAATCCGAGGGCGTGAGGCGAAGCTGCGCAAAGGCCTGCTCGCGTATCTGCATACGCAAGGCGAGGCGGGGCTCGTGCCCGGCGCGACGACGCTGGCCTTCTTGCTGTGGATGTCCGTCTTGCCCTTTGGCGAGGACGAGTCGTCGGCGCCCGGGGCGAACGTCTCGGCCGCCCCGGGCGGCTGGTTCCACGTGGTGCAGCAGTGGGGGGCAAAATCATGAGCCGCAGCGACAAGTGGCGACGTCAGGTGGAGCAAGCGGCGCTGGGCGAGCTGCCGCAGCGGCACTGGCCCGAGCTCGCGTCACGTCTGCGGAGCGACGCGGGACTGCGTCGGCAGTATGACCAGGCCGTCTCGGCCCTGCGTGTGCTGGAAGGCGACCCCGCGGTGGCTCAGTTTGAGATCGACTGGGTCGGCGCGTGGCTCGTCGCGGACATCGAGGGCGAAGCCGCCGAGGTCGCGAGTTCCGCCGGGTGGGTGGCAACCTGGCGCACGTGGTTCTCACTCGGCTTGGCGGCGACGGCAGCGGTGCTTGTTGCGGTCCTGGGCGGTATCACGGCCCCGCCGCCGCAGGACGACTACCGGGGGGTGAAGGGCTCGTCCCAACGCCGACCCCTCGCCATCGATGTGCTGTGCGGATCCGAGGACGTTGTGGCCCTCGTCGGCGGAGACGCGTTGGTCTCCGCAGAAGCCAGCGGGTGTGCCGCGACCGATACGCTGGCGTTCAGCTACCGCGTCCGAGGCACGCAGGGCGGGGTCTTGTCGCTGTTTGGAATCGACGGGGAGGGCGACCCGATGTACTACTTTCCCACGCCCGACGATTCGACGACGATCATGGTGAAGCCAGGGGAGTGGCGTGCCGTCGGAGTCGGCGTGCATCTGCAGACCAACCACTCGCCGGGTGTCACTCGCGTCTTTGGGTTGCTGTCCACCGAACCGCCGACGACGGCGCAGATCGATGCTATCGCCGCTGCGCTCACCGAGGCCGGCCCGGCAACGGATGCAGCTCCGTGGACCACCCGCATCGACCGGAGCCTGTGGACGCCCCTGTGCCCGCTGGACGCGACGGGATGTCACGGCGTAGAGGTGGCATTCCAGATCAGGCGATCCGCACGATCCACGCCCGCCCGCACTCAGGAGGACAACCCTTGAAACGCTTGATTTTGTCGCTGTTGCCCGCTGTCTTTGGGGTGGGGTCGGTCGCCCACGCCGCGCCGCCGTCCGAGTCCACCGCTGCCTCCGATGCGGCGGACGCGTCGAACACCGCACCGCCACCGTCGGCGTCGAGCACCGCACCGCCACCGTCGGTCGACGCTCCAACCACGCGTCGCTTTGCGCTGCTGATCGGTAGCAATGACGCTCTGGACGACTCGTTGACCCCGTTGCGATTCGCCGACGACGACGCCGCGCGCATGACCGAGGTCCTTCAAGATGCCGGCGTTGATGTGGAGCTGGTCACGCAGTTCGACCGCGACTCCCAGGCGCTGTTCACCGACCTGGTGGGTCGAGCACACCCGCCGACCCGAGCGGGTCTACAAACGGCGTGGGCGGCGGTCCAGGGGCGAATCGAGGCCGCCAAGGCCTCGGGCGATCGCACCGAGTTCATCGTGTACTACTCAGGACACGGAGACGTCGGCGCCGATGGTCAGGGCTACTTGACCCTGCAGGGCGACAAGCTCAAGCGCCGCGACTTGTTCCGGACGATCATCGGCACCTCGCCGGCCGACCACAATCACGTGCTGATCGACGCGTGCAAGAGCGAGCAGTTTGTGCTGACCCGCGGCAAAGGCGGGCCCTGGAAGTCCGACCGTTCGGCGCGGGACTACGGCCAGGCCGTCGGGCAGTACCTCGACAAGAACCATCTGGGGCACTTTCCCAACACGGGCGTCGTGCTGGCGCACTCGGCCGACCAGCAAACGCACGAGTGGGAGCGCTACCGCGGTGGCATCTTCACCCATCAGCTGGTGAGCGGACTGCGGGGTGGGGCGGACCTCAACGGCGATGGCCACGTCGAGTACAGCGAACTGGGGGCCTTTGTGTCCGCGGCAAACCATGGTGTCAGCGATCCCAGGGCCCGGCTGTCGGTGGTTGTTCGCCCGCCGCGGGGGAACGAACGCCACCCGCTGATCACGCATGATGCTGTCGCGAGCCGTCGCGTCCTGTTCTTCGAGCGTGGCGATCGACATCGGTACACGGTGGAGGACGCACGCGGAGTGCGGGTCGCCGACGTGCGCCACAGCGGGGAGCAGCCTGGCTACCTGCGCCTGCCGCCGGGCGACATCTTCCTGTCACGGATGACTCCGGGCGCGCCCGAGGACCGGCAGGAGTTTGCATTGCCCGCCGACAACGACGGTGTCGTGCTGGCGACGGCACTGGCATTTGGGCCCGCCACGAGCGCGTCGAGAGGCTCGCTGGATCAGGCGTTCCGTGCGGGATTGTTCGCCACGCCGTACGGGCCGGGCTACTACAGCGGGTTTACGGATCGGACGGGAATCCTGGCGGTCGAGGAGCCCGAGTGGCACGTGGAGGTTTGGAAGACGACCGGCGACGAAAAGACCAAGGTCGCTGACGTCGTGACGCAAAGCGAACCCACCGTGCGGGTCGAGCCCGACGAAGACGACGGCGACCGAGACGACGACGACGAAGACGAACTGGTCGAGCGCCTCAAGACGTGGGGCGATCGCAAGTCGAAGAATCCCTCGGTCAGCTGGGGCTCTGTGTTCGTCGGCACGTCGCTGTCGCCGTTCAGCGCGACCGACCCCGTCGATCTCTCATCCAAGCGGGTCAAACCCAACTCGATGAACAGCTGTCTCAACCCCAAAGATGCCGCGCTGTGTTCCGCGGTACGTGGGTTTGATCTCCGTTGGCAGTACAGTCGAGTTCGCGCCGACGCGCGCTACCCTCGGTACATCGCCTACTTCCGTAGCGGCTACGAGGGGGTGCACACCACGTTCGCACGTGAGGGCGGGGCCATGGCCGGCGACGCGACGGATGTTTCGGCCGTGGTCGTCCCGCTCCACCTCGGGGGGCAGATCTACTTGTTTGATGATTTTCTCCTCCGTCCCTACGGCGGCATGGGGGTCGGTCTCGACGTCGTCCGGGTTCGGTACGGGTTCGCCGACGGCGGCGACACGGTGCGGCGAGGGGCGCTGCTGGGCTTCGCGCTCCACGGCGGGCTTGAGCTGCGCATCACCAACTATGTCGCGTTGTCTGCCGAGGCTCGGCAGCAATGGACCACGCGCAAGCGCACCGACGACGTCCCGGATTTTGCCAACACCGGATTGACGTTTGTCCTGGGGTTGGCGGTGGGGCTGCCCTTTGACGGCCGCTACTCGCGGGACCGTCGTCGGAACCGAAGGTAGGGCGTCACGGCGCCGGACTCCGACATTTCGGAGCCGGACCGTAGATCTCATCTCGAGGGCTTTTGCTGACTACCAACGACAAAAGCCGCTCATCGAGCGGCTTTTGCTGATTGGATTTACCGGCGAAACCGGTGTGACGCTTTCGCGTCTTTGGATAGCGGGGACAGGATTTGAACCTATGACCTCCGGGTTATGAGCCCGGCGAGCTACCTGACTGCTCCACCCCGCAGCGAGGGGCGGTTTCTATGCTGTCGGAGCGGTCGCGTCAACCAGTCTTTTCATGTCTGCGAAAAAAAGCTGTCAGGCATCGGTTCATCACACCTGCGAAGGTGAATTCGCGCGGCTGCTGCCTTGACCCATACGGATCTCGCGCCGTAGTTTCGTCGCCCCATGAACGACCCACGAGCGGATATGGGTGCCGCCCTGGCACCCGATGCCCTTGCGCCTCCTATCGCCAGCAGTCTGAACCTGGCGAAGGATGCAACTGCGGCCGCCTTGACGCTGCTCGCGACGGGCGCTCAGCCCGCGTTCGTCGCTCGGTATCGACGCGAGCAGATAGGCAACCTCATGCTGCGCGACCTGGAACGGATCCAGGCTCGCGGCGCAGCGGCGGCCTCGTTCGAGCTGCGGCGTCACCAACTGATGGCAGAGCTCGCGAGCCGAGGCATGCTGACGGGGTCGCGCCAAGAGGCGACGGCTGGCGCAACCGAGCCCGTCGACTTGGAAGATGTCCGCGCCGTCGGCAAACGCCGCAAGAAGGGCGCGGCAGCGCAGGCCCGACGAGAGGGCATTGCGCCGTTGGCATCGCTGCTGTGGCAGCTGGGTAGCACGCGTGAGCTCGTTTCGGTTCGAGCGTCCGCAGCTCCGGCACGCCGCCGCAAACGATCGTCGGCCGACAAGCCTGGGAGCGACGCTGCGAGCACGGCGACGACGACCGAGCCCGCAACCGCCGAGTCTGCCGCCGAAGCGTCGACCGAGCCGGTCGACGAAGCTGCGGCTGCTGCGGAAGCCTCGACCGAATCCGTGCCGGACGGCGGTGACCCGACGTCCGATGGCGGTGCCACAACGGCGGACGAGTCCGCTGAGGTGGATGCCGTGGCCGAAGGCGCGGTAGATACCTCCACACCCGCCGCCGCGGACGCGGAACCTACCCCGGGCGCCGCCCAGGCTGCCGTGCTGGGGCAGGCCCAGCCGGACGCCGACCCGAGTGTCGTTGCAGCCGCGTTTGCGGAAGCCAGCGGTGACCGTACTGGCCCACAGGCGCTTGCGGGCGCTCGTGCCATCTGCGCCGACGACCTCTCCGCTGACCCGGAGTTGCGGCGTCGGTTGCGAGCGTTGGTGCTCACCGAGGGCACACTTGTGGTGGCCGAGGGCCCGGGAAAGAAGAAGCCCCGTGGGAAGAAGGAGGCAGAGGCCAAGCCCGCGGCCGACGCGAAGACCGCCGAGACGTCCGAAGGCGCAACCGATGCACCCGCTGCGGCTGGAGCCGACGCACCTGCGGCAGCCGACGCACCTGCAGCAGCCGACGCACCTGCAGCAGCCGAGGCACCTGCAGCCGACGCTGCGGCAGCCGACGCACCTGCGGCAGCCGACGCACCTGCAGCAGCCGACGCACCTGCAGCAGCCGACGCACCTGCAGCAGCCGACGCACCTGCGACAACCGATGGCGCCGATGCGGCGGCCACAGCCGATACACCTACAACGGCGGACACCGCAGCCGATGCACCCGAAGCTGGGGCTCCGGCCCCGACTTCAGGGCGAAAGCGCAGCCGCGGCAAAGGGGGCGAAGCAAAGAAGGAGCGCCCCAGCCGGTATGCGAAGTTCGTAGGCCGCAAAGAGCCGTGCGCCAAGGTTACGGCCGGCACGCTGCTGGCCTTGCACCGTGGCGAGCGCGAAGGCGCACTCGCCGTCACCATCGAGCTCTCCGCAGAGCGGGTCGCAGCTGTGATGGCCGAGGTTCTCGCGCTGCGCGACGAGAATGTGCCTGCCGCTGCATTGCTCCGTACCTTGTGTGCCGATGCGTGGGCGGGCCCGCTGGGCAAAGCCACGATCCACAGCGCGCGGAAGCTGCTCAAGCAGCGGATGGACAGCGCCGCGATCCGTGACTTCTGCGAGGCGTTGCGTCCGCTCCTGCTTGCGCCCGTGTTCGGCGCCAAGCCGGTCATGGGCGTGGATCCAGGCTTCCAAAACGGTTGCCGAATCGCGGTGGTCGACGCCAACGGGCGGTTGGTCGCCTCCGATCACATCTTTCCGCTTCAGCCCAAGCGTCAGGCTCCGCAGGCCAAGGCTCGAATCGCCGAAATGTGCGTTCAGCACGAGGTCGGCGCCATCGTGGTCACCAACGGTGGCGGAGGCCGGGATGTCGAGCGGCTGTGCCGGGAGGCCATCCACGACAGCGAGGCGCTCGGCGACGTCGTCGTAGCGTCGGCCGATGCCGATGCGGCCGGCTTGTACGCATCGAGCCGGATCTCCAAAGACGAGCTACCCGGCACGGACATCGCCGTCCGTCGGGCCACTTCGGTTGCGCGACGCCTTCAAGATCCGCTGTCGGAACTCATCAAGATCGACCCGCGCCGACTCGGCCTGGGTCAGTACCAGCACGAAGTCGACCAAGAGGAGCTGCGCGCGGCCTTGGAGCAGGTGGTGACCAGCTGCATCAATGAGGTCTCCGTCGATCTCAACACCGCGGGCGTCGAGTTGCTCGCGCGCGTGGCCGGGCTGTCCTTGGCTTCGGCCAAAGGCATCGTTGCCCACCGTGACAAAGCAGGGCCGTTCCGCACGCGGGCTCAGCTGCTGGAGGTTCCCGGTTTCGCGGGCCGGGTGTTTGAGCAGGCGGGCGGGTTCCTCCGGATCGACGGCGGCGAGAACCCGCTGGACCGGACGACGATTCACCCCGAGCGATACGCCCAGGTGACCGAAATGGCCGCCGACCTTGGCGTCACGGTCGGCGACCTGCTCGGCCAAGCCGATCTCGTCGCAAAGCTCGACCCCAAGCAGTACCTGGGCAAAGCGGCCATGGGCGGCATCCCCATGGGCAAGCCCACGCTGGACGCCGTGTGCCAGCAGCTGCGCACGCCGGGCGCCGACCCTCGTCCGCCGTTCGAGGCTATCGAATACGAAGCCGGCCTCTCGTCGTTCGCCGACCTCAAGGTCGGAATGGAGGTCTCTGGCGTGGTCACGCACCTGGCAGGTTTTGGTGCGTTCATCGATGTGGGACTGCCGCATGAGGGCTTGGTCCACGTCAGCGAGCTGTCGCACGGCTACATCGACAAGCCTGCCGACGCTGTGCACGTGGGCCAAAAGGTGCGCGGCAAGGTCATCGACATCGAGCCGGACCGCAAGCGCTTCGGCATGAGTCTGCGGGCGCTGCTGCCCAAGCCGGAACGCCCCGAAGGGCAGCCCGGCCGCGGTCGTGGTCGGGGCAAGTCCGACGGTGGCGGCAAGCAAGACGGGCGGCGTCGGCCCGATGGTCGGGGTAAGCCCGATGGTCGGGGCAAGTCCGACGGTCGGGGCAAGCCCGGCGGCCGGGGCAAGTCCGATGGGCGCGGAAGAGGACGCGACGACCGCGGTCGAGATCGCGGCGCCCCGCGTCGCGAGGAGCGCGTGCTCGGCTTCAACATGGACCTCTCGGTGTTCGCCGAGCGGCTCAAGGACAGCTAGCGAGTCATCGCGCCAGGTCGGCGAGCGCAGTGCGCTCGCCGCCCCACATCTGGGCCATGACGGCCAGAGGTTGATTGACCGCGTCCAGGGCAAGCACGCTCGCGGCGGGCGGCGTCGTCTCGGTGTAGTTCAGCTCGCACCAATCCACCTGGCCTTGGGCACCGGGGGCGCGCACGGCGAGCCCGTGACTGCGGCACAAGATCGGCCGTTGCGTGTAGATGCTGCACAGACCGTCGACGAGCAGCGGACAGTGCGTCGGCGTCTCGACCGCCGCCTGCTCGGCGACACGTAGCCGGGTGGGGGAGGGGAGCTGGGCCAGTGCCGCCCGGATCCGATCGGCCTCGATACCAAACACGGACAGGCCTGCGCGGCAGCACGAAGCACACCCCGCACGGCAAGCGAACGCGTCGGGGTTGCGTTCCACTGCAGCGGTGAAATGGGCGTCCACCCGGCGGCGCAGCGTCACAAGAGCCTGCCCCGCCGCGTCGCTGTCGGTCACCCTGGCGCCCTTTGCCCGCGCAGCACTTCGGCGATCCAGGTGTGCGCCGCCAACGCTGCGTCCTCGCACCCCGGCTCAAAGGTCACGCCGCCAACGTACGGGTGTCCGCCGCCTCCAAACCGCTCACACAGCTCCGAGAGATCGTGCTCGCGCTCGCTGTTGGGAAGCCAGGGGTTGTATCCCGCGGAGAGCTTGAGCCGCCCCTCGGGCCCGACGGACATACCGACGAGGTAGCGAGCCTTCGGCTGGTGGTAGTACGCGATGAACTTGTTGTATGCGCGTGGTGGCTGATCCAGCAGCGCGTACTCCATGACCCCGTCCTGGATCGACAGCCGCTGTTTGATCAACGCGATGTCTTGCTCGTGACGCTGCAGGACCGGCTTGAGGGCGTCGACCACGTAGCTCGCCTCTGCGACTTGCGCGAGCGGCTTGTGGGTGAGGTCGTCCACGAACTGCGCGATGATGTCTGCATCGCGTAGCCCTTGCTCGGCAAACGTCATCAGACGGAGCGCGGGAGCGTCGAGCTCGACGGGCATCACCGCGTCCGGAAAATCGGCGGAATCCACCAGCTGCGCCCAGTGCAAGAGTTCCTCGTGCGGCGAGGCGTCAAACCCAAACCGCGTGCGCGCGATGTCTGCGATGAAGCCCGTGCAGCTCGGCGCGGTCGCGTCGTAGAATTTCTTGTCGTCGCTGGACGCGTCGAAATGCTCGCGCTCCCCGGGCAGCTGGAACGCCGACTTGTGATGGTCGAAGTACCAAGTCAGACCCGGGCGGGTGGTGTAGCGGAAGTCGAGCACCGCAGTCTCATCCGCCCAGAAATCCGAGTCCTCGTAGGGATCGCCGCGCCGATGCTGCTTCGGCTGGTACGACAGCTGAGCGGAATCGCTCACGCACCGCCGATAAAAGGCGGTGAAAATGGCACAGCTCGAAACGCCGTCAAAACACGCAGCGTGATGCAGCACGTGGACGCGCACTGGGCACAGCCTAACAGCACCCGCCCCCGACAAGCCATTGTGCGCACGGCAGCGGCTGCGGCCAGGACCGGATCGATGCGCTACCGCGTCAATCTACGCGGCGCTCGGGTCTCGATTGTGAACATCCCGTCGGCGACGCGCTCTGCGTCGGGAGCCGGCTGTGGGGCGAGAGTCTGCGGCGTATACAGCAGCAAACTTGTTGCCTGGGCGTCGTTGGACGTGAGCCGAACCTGGGGCCGCGGCAGATCCGCCGGAGGCTCAAACGCAAGGACCGTCCCGCCGCGATGGAGCATCCCAAACGTTCGGCCGTCGTTGACCATGATGTTGTGCGTACCGTCGCCAAGATCGCCAGCCAACCCTGCGAGCGCGTCGCGGATGCGCTCGGGTGGGTCGTACGCCGCGCCCAGCCCGCCCAGCCGTTGCACATGAGCCAGGTACGTCAGGAAGACGAGTTCCCCGTCGGTTCGCTCGATCCGGCTTCGGGCGAGGAAGGCCGGAAGCCGCTCAGCGAGCGAGGCACGACACTCCGTTGCGAGGTCGGCCTCGGCTCGAACCCCGACCCAGCGACGAAATCGCGAGATTTTCGGGGCGGGGGCGCCCGCGACATCGGACGCTGGGCGCCGTGGGGCAAACGCCGCGATGACGCAGCGGCTGGCCGTACGCAGGAGATCGTCCAGCGGGTCAGCATCGCGCGCGCGCACGATCGGCCGCGACTGCACCAGGGTCTCATTGCCGGATACGGCGCCGACGCTCCATCCGTGGAGCCCGTGTCGCGGCCCCTCGGTGGCGGACCGGCCAGCCGAATAGATGTGTGCCTCTAGGACCTGTTCGACCCAAGATCGCGCCCATCCGGGGCCGTCGGGGCTTGGGTCCAGCAAAGCGCACAGCATCGCGGTGGGCACTCTTTGAGCATACCAGCGCCTGGTCGGCGGGCCAGCGGGCGCGTGAACGGAGTCCCGGGGGGCGGGTGTCGCTGGGTTGTTGTTTATTTGGGCCTCGATCGCGTGATCAGTATCTTCTGCCCATGACGCACCCTGCGGACGCTTCTACCCACCGCGTAGACCCATCGACGTCCTCCAACGCCCCGCGCCGCAGGACGTTTGGCCGTGTCGGTGCCGGGCGGGCGGTGTGGTTGTCGATCTTGGTGGGCGCCGCTGCCGCGACAGGATGCGCCAACCAGGGCAAGGGAGGCGATCCCAAGGCTCCCAAAGACGCGAACGAGGCGGCGAAACACTATGACGTCGCCGTCGGGTCGTTTCATAACGGGATGTTCGAGGATGCCAAGATGCAGCTCGATCGGGCCCTGGCCATCAACCCCAAGCACGCCGACTCGCACTACCTCATGGGAGTGCTGCTGCTCAACGAAGGCCGCACGATCGTCGATGCGGTCGAGATCGATCGATGTCTGGTCGACGAGGCGGCGAACCTTCAGCGCGAGCGTGCCGAAGGATTGCATCGGAATGCGCGGGAGTCGTTTGCGATGGC
>Ga0316189_10000879_pt1 | contig 30136 bp, 22 predicted proteins | sample LowCovwburrow_MG_FD_204930 | JGI IMG/M metagenome (GOLD analysis project Ga0316189, IMG submission 204930) | Coastal sediment microbial communities from Maine, United States - Lowes Cove worm burrow | ecosystem: Environmental > Aquatic > Marine > Coastal > Sediment | place: USA: Maine...
ACATTTCCTGCATCGTGGGCCGGGCCCCCAAAGGCGACGACACGGCGATTCGCCAGTTCTCTCCCGTAGCGAACCCATCCCAAGTGCTCGCCTCGCTCTTGCACCTGTACTGGCTCGGCCAACGGGAGCCGCTGCTGCTGTTTCCCAAGAGCGCGTGGGCTCTGATCGAAGCGACCGACAAGGGTGCCAGCGACGACGAAGCGCTCGCGGCAGCGAACCGCGTGTGGGCGGCCGCGCGCTACGGAGAGCGCGATGACCCGTACCTGCAGCGTCTGTTCGGCGACGCCGAGCCGCTGGTTTCGGGCTACTCACTCTTTGACCAACCGATGAGCGCAGGGGACTTCCGCACCGTCGCCCACGCGGTGTTCGATCCCTTGTGCAAACACAGGACGGCGACCTGAGTGCAGACCTTCGAGCCGTTTGAGGCGGACCTCCGCGGGACGACGCTTGTCGAGGCCAGCGCGGGAACAGGCAAGACGTTCACCATCACCACGCTCGTGGTGCGCCTGGTGCTCGAGGAGCAGCTTGGCATCGACCAGATCTTGGTCGTCACGTTCACCGAGGCCGCCGCCGCAGAGCTCCGCGAACGCGTCCGGTCGCGACTCCTGGATGCCCTGCTTGCCTTTGATGCCCCCGACGAGGTCGACCCCCAGCTCGGCGACTTCATCCGCGGCCGTATCCAGGCCGGCCACGCCCCCCAGGATCAACAAACGCTGGCGGCCTCGATCCGAGCCTTCGACGAAGCCGCGATCTCGACCATCCACGGGTTTTGCCACCGCGTCCTGGCCGACAGCGCCTTCGAGAGCGGGGTCGCGTTCGATGCCGAGTTGGTCGTCGACGACGAGCCCATGCTCGACGAGGCGGTACGCGACTTTTGGGCACGGGAGCTGTACGGCAGCGACCCCCGCTTTGTGCGCTGGCTCGACGACGCTCGTGTCACGCCCGCCAAGCTCATGACGCTGGCGCGACTGGCGGTGTCCCATGTCGACGCTCCGGTTTTCCCCGCCAAGGTCGACGTCGGCAGCCGCCCCGACACCGACGCGTTCGACCGCGCGTTCGCGGCCGCGCGCAAGTTGTTCAACGACAACGTGGCTGAGATCCAGGCGTTGCTCGCCGACTTCGAGTACTTCAGCTCGCACACCCACAAGCCCGAGCAGCTCGCCACGGTGCTGCTGATGCTGCGGAACTACTTCTCCGACCCCGACCCCGGCACCACGATCGAAGTCGCGGGCATGCGCAAGCTGACCTCGGACGGGCTGCTGGCGGGCACGCTCGCGCGCTACAAGAAGGGGGGCGGCCGTCCGCCGACCCACCCCCTGTTCGACGCGTTGCAGGACCTCATCGATGCCGCTGCCCCCCTGCGCGGCGATCTCGAGGGCCGAGAGCTGGCGTTGCGCGTCCGGCTGGTCAAGTGGCTGCGGCGCGAGCTGCCCAAGCGCAAGGCCGCTGCGGGCGTGCAATCGTTCGACGACCTGCTGCAGCGGCTGGACGCGGCGCTGCGCGGCCGTGGGGGCCGAGCGCTGGCCAAGACCATCCGCACCCGCTATCGGGCGGCGCTCATCGACGAGTTCCAGGATACCGACCCCACGCAGTACCGGATCTTCGAGTCGATCTACGACGGTACGGGGCTCCCGCTGCTGCTCATCGGTGACCCCAAGCAGGCGATCTACGCATTCCGCGGGGCCGACATTTTTGCGTACATCCGCGCCGCCAAAGCAGCGGGTGATCGACGGTTCACGATGGGCCGCAACTGGCGCTCAGACCCGGCACTGGTCCAAGCCGTCGAGCGCCTGTTCGACGTCCGTCGCCCGTTCATGTTGGAGGATGTGGGCTACGTGCCGGTCGTACCGCGACCGGGCGCCGAGCCGGGGCTACACATCGACGACAAACCGCTGCCTGCATTCGAGGTGCTCCTGCAGCCGCGGGACGGCGCAGAGGTCAAGTACAACCAGATTCGGATCGACTGGGCGGACGCGACCATCCCGGAGGTCATCGCGGCGGACATCTCGCGGCTGTTGGCCTCGGGGGCCACCGTCGGGACGGGCAGCGCACAACGGCCGCTCCATGCGGGCGACGTCGCGGTGCTGGTGCGCAAGAACTCCCAAGCCATGATGGTCAACAAGGCCCTGCGGACGCTGGCGATTCCCAGTGTGGTCTACGGCGACGCCAGTGTTTTCGACACGCGGGAGGCCGCCGAGCTCGCCCGCGTCCTGGCCGCTGTCGCCGAGCCCACTTCGAGCGGACGGCTCCGGGCGGCGATCACCACCGAGCTGTTTGGCGTGACCGCCGACGCGCTCGAGGCGATGCAGCAGCTCGACGACGATGCGGGGGGCGTGTGGGCAGCGTGGGTCGACGACCTGCGCCGCTGGAATCGGATCTGGGTGGAGCGCGGGTTTGTGCAGATGTTCCGTGCGCTGCTCTCGGCTCGCGGCGTGCAGCAGCGCACCCTGGCGATGCTGGATGGGGAGCGGCGCATGACCAATCTGCTGCACTTGGCAGAGCTCCTGCACACGGCCTCGAAGACGGAGCATCTGGGCCCCAGTGGGCTGCTCACTTGGTTGGGGCACGAGCGGGCACGGCGGCAGAACTACGCCGAGGCGGTCAAGCTGCGCCTGGAGCGAGACGACCGCGCCGTGCAGCTGGTGACGATCCACCGCAGCAAGGGGCTCGAATACCCCGTCGTGTACTGCCCCTGGTTGTGGGACGGCACCCAGATGTTTGGGGACGAAGAGGAGTTCTTGCTGTGGCACGACCCGGCCACCGATCACAGCGCGCAGCTCGACGTACGCATCAAGCCCGCGGACCGCAAGTCGCGGGGCAACGACGACCACATCAGCGCCGCGCGCCGCGAGCGGGCGGCGGAGAATCTGCGATTGCTCTACGTCGCGGTCACCCGCGCAAGACATCGCTGCGTCGTGGTCTGGGGGCCGTTCATGCGCTCGCAGACCTCGCCTTTGGGATACCTGCTGCACTCGCCCGAGCTCGACGATCGGTGGCCATGGGACCCGTCGCAGATCGAGGCCAAGATCAAACAGGCCGACGACACGGGTCTGTCGACTTGGCTGCGCGCGCGGGCGGGCGAGGCGTGGAACGTCCGTCGCATGAAGGTGGGGCAGACGCAGGTGTGGAAGGGCGAAACGGGCGGCGAAGCGAACCTACGCTGCGCGACCCCAGCCCAGAACCTGGACGACGGGGTGCGCACGACGAGCTTCACCCACCTGTCCAGCGCAACGCAGCGCGACGCCACAAATGGCCGGGATCACGACGAGGTCAGCCATCCCGAGCCCAGCGCGGCGGCAGCCCCCAGCGCCGACGCCGTTCGGATCCCGCTGGCCGACTTCCCGCGCGGCGCCAAGGCAGGCAACTTCTTCCACGCGGTCCTGGAGAACATCGATTTCACCGCAGACGCCAACGCCATCGACACCGTTGTGCGCGACAAGATCCCCGAGTTTGGCTTTTCCGCGTCGGAGTGGGCTCCGACGGTGACATCGGCGCTGGAGTCCATCCTGGCCACGCCCCTGCTTCCCGAAGGCCCCCGCCTGGCCGATGTCCCCCCCGAGCGGCGCCTTGTCGAGCTTGAGTTCCTGCTCCCGCTTGCGGGCGGGACGGCCGGAGTCGAAAGCGCAGCCGCCACGCGCAGCGCGGTTGCCCGCGTCTTTGCCCAGCACCCGGGGGGCCTGCCCGCGCACTACCCCGAGCATCTGTCCCGGCTTTCGTTCGCGCCGCTGCGTGGGTTTCTCAAGGGGTTCATCGACCTCGCGTTTGTCCACGAGGGCCGCTGGTACGTCGTCGACTACAAGACCAACTACTTGGGCGAGACACACGACGACTACGATGGCCCGGCCATGCACGAGGCGATGGGCCACGCGCACTACGTCCTGCAGTACCACCTGTACACGGTGGCGCTGGTGCAGCATCTGCGTCGACACCTGCCCGATTTTGACTACGACCGCGACTTCGGTGGTGCGGCGTATCTGTTTGTGCGGGGGATGGCGCCAGAGTTCGGCTGTACGCGCGGCGTGTTCTTCGAGCGGCCGCCGCGTGCGCGCATCGAAGGACTCGCCAATGCGTTGGCGGGGGGCCACAACGCTGGCCCCCGCGTAGGAGACCACCCATGAGTGTTCGATCAACGCTGGAGCAGCTCGCCAGCGCGGGCGTGCTGGCCCCCCTCGATATGCACTTCGCGCTCGCGATGGCCCAGCTCGTCCCCGACGAGGAGCCGTCCGTACTCGTCGCGGCGGCACTGACCTCCCGGGCGGTTCGACACGGTCACGTTTGCCTCGATCTCAATCGCATGCTCTCGACCCCGCTGGTCGACGGCCAGGGCCGACCGCTGCCGCTGCCCATCGCAAGCACCTCCCCCCACCGTTGGGCACTGGAGCTCTCGAGCAGCAAGCTCGTTTCTGCGGGCGAGCGCCCCACCCCGCTGGTGTTCGATGGCGGGGCGCGTCTGTACCTGGCGCGGTACTTCCACTACCAGCGTCGCCTCGCAGACAGGCTCACGACCCGCGTGCAGACTCAGCCCGCAGCGGTGGACTTTGTGCGGTTGCGCGAGGGTCTCCAGCGACTCCTGCCCGAGTCGGGCCCCGGGTTCGTCGCCCATGCCCAACAGCGCCTCGCGGCGCTGGTCGCGGTGCTGCGCGGACTCACCGTCATCTCCGGAGGCCCGGGCACAGGCAAGACGACGACCGTGCTTCGCATCTTGGCCCTCCTGCAGGAGCAGGCCCTCGGAGCCGGGCGTGCGCCGCTGCGGATTCGCCTGCTCGCTCCGACGGGCAAGGCCGCCGCCCGCCTCGTCGAGTCGATCGAGTCCGGACGGTCCGCACTTCCGTGCGAGCCCGCCGTCATCGACTGCATCCCGTCCGAGGCATCCACCATCCACCGGGCGCTGGGCTACCGACCGGGTGCGCCCACGCAGTTCCGACACGACGCAGACGACCCGCTCCCCGCCGATGTCGTGCTCGTCGACGAGGCTTCGATGGTCGATCTGGCCTTGATGGCCAAGCTGATGGACGCGGTGCCGCCCCACGCCCGCGTGATTCTGCTTGGCGACAAGAACCAGCTGGCGTCGGTCGAAGCGGGTGCAATTCTCGGCGATATCTGCAACGCCGGCCGCCCGCACGGCTACTCCAAAGCGTTTGCCGACCAGATCGGCAGCCAAATCGGCGCCGCGTTTGCGCCGCCCGCCCACGGTCCCGACCACTCGGGGATCTGGGACTGCATCGTCGAGCTGACGCACAGCTATCGGTTCTCAGCCGAAGGGGGCATCGGAGGCCTCGCGCGCGCGGTCGGTCGCGGCGACGCCCAAGCCGTCGCCGACGCTCTCGGCGCACCGACGAGCCCGGAGGCCGCCTATGCCTCGGAGGGGGCCGACGTCGCGCTCGTGCAGCTGGACAACGCCGACGATCCCGCAGCAACACTCCGCCCTGGCGTCTTGGCTGGTTTTGCCCCGATGCTCCGCGAGCGTGAACCCAGCCAGCGACTGCGCGCCTTGTCTCAGTTCCGGGTGCTGGCGGCCCACCGCAAGGGTCGTTTTGGGATCGAGCGCCTCACCCTCGCCATCGAGCACACGCTGCAACGGGGCGGTCTCATCACCCCCGGAGACGCGTTCTACGACGGTCGCCCGCTCATGGTCACCAAGAACGACTACCAGCTCGACCTGTTCAACGGGGATATCGGCATCGTCAGCAACCGCGGCGGCGGCCGTGGGCTCCGCACCATCTTCACGCGCCCGGACGGAAGCGAGCGGGGCTTGTCGCCGCAGCGCCTGCCCCCCCACGAGACGGTCTTCGCGATGACGGTTCACAAGAGCCAAGGCTCAGAGTTTGCCAGCGTCGCGCTGGTCGTTCCGCCCGCGGTGTCACCCGTGCTGACCCGCGAGTTGGTCTACACCGCGGTCACTCGGGCGCGGCGACGGGTCGTCATTCACGGGACCGCGAAGGTGATCGCCGATGCGGTTTCACGGCGTGTCGACCGAGCCTCCGGACTTCGCGAGGCCCTGTGGGGCGACAGCTAGCGTAGGTACCCTCCGATCCAATGTGCCCGCGCCCCGAGAACGGGGGCGGGCACACGAGCGGCTACACAGCCGCCGACCACAAGGGTCGTTATTACTTCTTGGTCAACGCGCGGTCGACCGCGGCGATGCCCTTGCGGTAGCCGGTTGCACGCTTTTGGCCGGCCCGAAGAGCGGCGAGCTCGGTGGCGTTGGCGGCCTTGGCAACCTTGGCTTTGGCTTGCTCTTTGATCGTCGTCGCCAGGTCCTTGGTGACGACCCGAAGCGCCTTGCGGGTGTCGACGCTGGGGGACTTCTTGAGGCGTGCTGCGGCAAGACGCTTGCGCTTGCTCAAGGCGGTCTTCCGCTTGGTCAGGCGTTTCACGAGCACTGCAAGCTTCTTTGCGTCCCGAGCGCGAACCGCAACTGCCTTGTCGACGGCTGCCGACGCAACTGCGAGCTTCTCGAGTGCAACCTCAATGTTCTTGTCTACGAAACTGCTCTTGGCGAGAGTCTTCTTTGCCTTAGCCATTGATTCCTCTGGCCCCGTCGCGGTTCAAAAACGACCGAGCGACCCATCATGTTCGTATCTGGGGGCGCGCTGCAAGGGACTCTGGGCGCCTTTCTGAGCGGCATCTCGCGATCGACCATCGTCAGGTTTGGCGAACAACGAAGCTCCGACCGCGGCGATGAAGACGACAGCTCGACCACTGCGATCGAGCGGCACACCATCGAGGTCGATGCGAGCGAGCCTTGCATTCGACAAAACGTCGGAAACCGCCAACACCCGCAGAACGACGCCTACGGCACGCAACGGCGACTTTGGCGGCTCGCCACGGCAATGCCCCGAGCCCGCGACACAAACACAAGCGGCAGCCTCAATGACGCGTGAGGGTCCAGCACGCGCGCGTAAATTCGCGGGTGCGCCGAACGAGAGGCTGCAGCCGCCCGCGTGCACAATCGTGGAGTTGAGATCTCGGCTGGCGGAGTGGATGCCGGCGACACAGGGGGATCTCGCCGGTTCCTGCGTACCAAGCCGTGCTTCCGCGAGTGGCCAGCAAGACAGGGCACAAGCTCGGGTGTTGGGTTCTCCAGTCGTCGACAGCCAAGAGTTTGTCAACTTGTCGCGGGCGCCCGCCCGAGCGCGTCACAGTGGCCGCAGGACACCGCCCCGGCCCCCAGCCGATCCGGTTGGTTTCGGGTACCATCGCCGACATGCGGTGCAGCCTTGCCGCCACAAGCATAGCGTTGACCCTTTTGTCCGGCTCCGCCGGCTGCGACCGTGCGGGGTCGTCGACGCAGCCCGGAGAGGGCTCGTTGCACCTCCCGCGAATGGGCACTGGCCAGGCACACATCGCCGAGGAGGGGCGCCCGCAGCCTGACAAGACCGTGCTGCCGCGTACCAGCCCCCGAACGCTTCAGGACGCGCTGCAAAAGGAAATCGAGACGGCAGAGCACATCGTGGAGCTGTGGTGGGCCTCGCGCCCCGTGCACGACGACGCGTCGGACCCCCGCGTCGCGCGTCGTTTCCAGGAACTGCGCGACCAAGCCCGCTCCATCGACCGCCCTGCGCCGTACACCGAAGCGCTGCGGTTCACCCTGTGCACGCTGGGGGACGGGCACCTGCGCCTGGTCGACGACCCCGCTGAAACCACCGAGTACTTCTCTGGCCTGCACTTCGCCCGGGCCGACGACAAGATCATCGTCAGCAAGCGGAGTGTCGGCGCGGGCAAGGGCGGCCAGGCCAAGCCACTCCCAGGCGACGCGCTCGTGGCCGTCGATGGCACCCCCGTCGCGGAGTGGCTCGACCGCCTCTGCCTTGTCCCCGGCTCGACGGCGCAACACCGCCAGACGCTGGCGTTGGCCTCGCTGCGGCACCAATCGCGGTACGCCCATGAGCAGCCGACGCCACGGGCGCTAACCCTGCAACGGGCCTCGGGCGAGACGTACGGCATCGACCTCGATTGGACGGCGCTGAGGCCGGGCGCTCCTGTGCCTTGTGTCGGCGCCAAAATGATCGACAGCAAGGCGAAGATCGGATTGCTCGAGGTCCGGACGATGTGGTGTCGCGACCCCGCCGGAAACACGTCGGACGCGCGGTTCATGACGCAACTTGCGACCGCCGCCAAGACGCTCAAGAAGGCCAAGCACGTCGTCGTGGACCTACGCGGTAACCCGGGCGGCAGCGAGTGGGCGGGCAAGCGCGCGCTGGGAATGCTCCGCGGGGGTCGCTCCACATGGACCCGAGAGCGAACGCGACACCCCTACGCGGCGACGAGTGAGATCGTCGACGTCTACCACCAGCCCGCTCCGGGCGACCCGACGCTCACCGGAAAGCGCTTGTCGGTTCTTGTCGATGCCGGCTGCGCGGATTCCTGTGAGTTGCTCGCAGGCGCGCTGTCGAGTGCCGAAGGGGTCACTGTCTACGGACGCACCACGGCTGGATCTGTGGGGCGCACCGTCGCGTTCCGTCTGCCCTACACGGGCCTCCTGCTCTCGGTCCCCGTCACCGAGCACTTCGTCGGGCGCGACGACGCCCCCATCGAGGGCCGCGGGATCGTGCCTGATGTGAAGGTTGTCCGCGCACGCAGCGATGTGCGTGTCGGCGTGGACGCTGACCTTGAAGTCGCCCTCGAGCGCATCCGCAACTGAGCAGTCATGGATCTCGAGTCCGCGATCGACCGCCTCGTCAGCCGCCTGATCAAGCGTGACGGCTTCCGGCTGCCCTTGCACGTTGCGTCCGTCGCGGCCAACGGCGCCGTCTTGTTCACACGCTACGAGGCCGCACCGCCTGGGTCGCCGCCGGGCAGTGTCTCCTCAGAGCACGTGACCGGAGATGTCGGGGACGAGGGGTTTGGGGCCCCTATCCACATCATGGTCAAGGGGGCCGCCGGGCGGGTCCATGTCGCGCGCCACAACGCCGCGGGCACCACGACGCAGTTTCAGCTCGTCGACCCAAACGCACCCAGCAGCTGACCGGGCCTCCCGCCGCGGGGCCTATGCGGCCGCAGGAAGCCCGAGGATCTCTCGGGTCTCTGCGGGACTGGTCACCGCCCGGCCCGCCTCGCGCGCCAGGGTTGCCATCGCCTCGATGAGGTCGCCGTTGCCACGAGCACGCTCACCGTTGGGCAGGTAGAACGTGTCCTCGACCCCCGTCCGCAGGCATCCGCCGAGCTCGGCGGCGGCGCGATGCAGCGCCCAGATCTCTTGACGGCCGATCGCGGTCACCTCCCACGAGGAGCCCTCGGGCTTGTAGTCCAGCAAGAGCTTGAGCAGGCGTGGGTCGGTCGGCATCCCCGAGGCCACCCCCATCACGAAATTGGTGTGGGGGGCGCGGGTGACCATGCCCGTCGCGCGATACAGACCGACCGAGCGAACGATGCCGACGTCGAAGCACTCGAACTCGGGCATCGCGCCGACCTCGTTCATCACATCGAGCATCGCCTGAACCTTGGAGACCGGATTATCAAACACCAGCGGCGGCCAGGCCCAGTTGCCGTTGCTGCGGGCCTTGAGGTAGTTGAGCGTGCCCGCGTTGCACGCCGCGATCTCCGGCCGCAGGGCACGCATCGCTTCGCAGGGCGCACTGACGTCGGCCCCCATGACCCCCGTGGACATGTTGATGACGACGCCCGGACACGCCTCGCGCACTGCCTCGGTGATCTCACTGCAGATCTTCGGCTCCCACGTGGGCAGGTGCCCTTGGCCGGCCTCCTGACGGCGATAGTGCAGGTGCATCACCGTCGCGCCCGCATCGAAGGCCTCTTTGGCGGCGGCGGCCATCTGCTCGACGGTCACCGGCACGGGGTGCTGCTGTGGGTTGGTGAGCACGCCCGTGACCGCGCAGGTGATGATGGCTTTGTCGCTCTGGCTCATGTCGTGCTCTTGGGTGATGTGTCTTCGCCGGCCGCCTCTGACAGCGGCTGCAAGGTCGCCAAGACCTGACCGGCCTTGACCTGGTCGGCGGTCCCCACCGCCAACGTTGCGATGGTTCCATCGCGCGGCGCGGTGATGCGGTGCTCCATCTTCATCGCCTCGACCACGGCGACCGCCTGCCCCTGCGTCACCGCGTCCCCAACTTCGACCCCGACCGAGATCACCCGGCCGCCCATTGGGGTGCGAACCTCGTCGCCCGCCGCCGACGCCTCATGCGCTGCGCTGGGCTCGGGTTCGACAAACGTATGCGCGATGCCTGCATCATCGATGGCAAGCGCATCGTGGCCGCAGCGCGTGTGCGCCAAGTGCTGCCGAACGCCATCCAACTCCGCCCAAACGGATCGGTGCGGTTCAGCCCCGGACTGGCCGCAGATCCGGACGGTGCAGGTGTCTTCCCCGACGACCGCCGTCACTTCGCCGTCGGCTCCCGCCGTCAGCACGACCCGGTGCCGTAGCTCGCCGCACGTCAGCTCCACGGGCCACTGGGCCGCCCCCGTGCTCGCCCAGGCGCCCGGACTCACCGCGCCGCTGCGCAGCACAGCCGCCAGCGCCCAAACCGCTGGTCGCGGGCCCGCGTCGTCGGCCTCGAGCGTGCGGGCATCGAGCGTATCGGTCTTGAAGTCACCAGCCACGAACTCGGGATCATCGAGCAGCGCGAGCAGCAACCCTCGGTTCGTGGTGGGCCCCAGCAACACGCTGCCACGGACCGCAGCGACCAGGCGTCGACGCGCTTGCTCACGGTCGTCGCCGTACGCGATGACTTTGGCGACCATGGCGTCGTAGTGCGGCGTCACCTCGGACCCGGACCGAATACCATCGTCGATGCGGATGTGAGCTCCCGTCGCCGGCTGCCACCGTGCGACCGTGCCCAGCTGCGGCACGAAGCCCGCGTACGGATCTTCGCAGTAGATTCGCGCCTCGATCGCGTGTCCGCGATGCCACTCGGGAACGGATCCGATCACGCGCCCTTCGGCAGCTTCGAGCTGAAGGCGTACCAAGTCGACACCGGTGACCAGCTCGGTGACCGGGTGCTCGACCTGCAGCCGCGTGTTCATCTCGAGGAAGTAGAACTGACCGTCGTCGTCGAGCAGGAACTCGACCGTCCCGGCCCCGACGTACTCCACCGCCTTGGCGGCCTTGACCGCGGCCGCTCCCATTTCCGCGCGCAGCGCGGGGTTGACCGCGGGAGACGGCGCCTCCTCGATGACCTTTTGGTGGCGCCGCTGCACAGAGCACTCACGCTCGCCCAGGTGATGCACGTTGCCGTGCTGGTCGGCGATGACCTGAATCTCGACGTGGCGTGCTCCAGTGACGTGACGCTCGAGAAACAGCTGCCCATTGGCAAACGCCGCCTTGGCTTCGGCGGCCGCGCTACGGAGCGCGGCGGGCAGCTCGGCAACGTCCTGCACCGCTCGCATTCCGCGGCCGCCGCCCCCGGCCACCGCCTTGACGAGCAGCGGGGTCCCGAGCCGCTCGCCCTCGGCTTGGAGGGTCTCGAGGGAGGCATCAACCGCCTGGAATCCCGGGACCACGGGGACCTCGGCCTCGATCATCAGCCGCTTGGCGACGACCTTGTCCCCCATGGCCGCAATCGCTGGGGCGGGCGGACCGACAAAGATGAGGCCAGCGTCCGCGCATGCTCGAGCAAACTCGGCATTTTCCGCCAAGAACCCGTAGCCCGGGTGCACGGCATCGGCCCGCATGCGCTCAGCGGCCGCCAGGATGGCGTCGGTGCGAAGATACGATTCGGCCGCGGGGCCAGGACCGATGCGCACGGCCTCGTCGGCCAGCTCGACAAACGGCGCATCGGCATCCGCATCGGAGAACACGGCCAACGTCGTGATCCCCAGCATTTTCGCCGTCTTGAAGATCCGGCACGCAACCTCGCCCCGGTTGGCGACCAAGAGTCTTTGGATACTCATCCCTTGTCTTTCGTCGGCGTCGCCCAAGCGGGGGGTCTTTTCTGGAGGAACGCGGTTGTGCCCTCGACGCCCTCCGGCCCGCGGACAGCGTCGGCAAACTGGGCCGCCGCATCATCGAGCAGCGTGCTCAAGTCGACAGCGCCGACATCGCTCATGATCTTCTTTGTGGCGGCGACGGCCCCGGGGGCGCACCGCAGAATCTGAGCCAGCGCTCCATCGAGCGCCTGCTGGAGCGCGGCTGCGTCGGCGGCCACGCTGTGGACCAGCCCCATCCCGTGCGCAGCCTCGCCGCTGAACCGACCACCGGTCACGGCCAGTCGCCGCGCGGTCGACAACCCCAGCCGCCGCACCAAAAACGGAGCTATCTGCGCGGGGGGGATACCCAGGCCCGTTTCGGGCAGGCCAAACCGAGCGTCGGCCATCGTCAGCGCAATGTCGGCCACACACGCAAGCCCCATCGCGCCTCCGAGCACCGCCCCGTGCAGGACGGCCACAACGGCCTGAGGCGCGCGGTCGACCTGCGTGATCATCGTGCCAAAGCGTCGGTTCACGGCGGCAACCGCATCGGGTGCGGCCCCCTCCCCTGGGTCGGGCGTCGGCGCGCTGCGGGCCGCCGCCATGTCACGAATATCACCGCCCGCGCAGAAGTGGTCGCCCGCACCTCGCAGCACCACAACGCGAACGTCGCGGCGCTCGGCGATCGCCGCAAACACGGCTTCGATCTCCCCGACCATGTCGAGGTTCATCGCGTTGCGCACTTGAGGTCGGTTCAGGGTCAGCGTCAGGACGCCGCTGCCCTCGAGCTCGGTCGTAACAAAGCGCGTCTCGGGGAGTCCGCTGCTCACGCTTTGCCTGCCTTGGGCTTGCCGGGAAGCGTCCCCTCGAGCTTGCAGATGATGGACAGCATCACCTCGTCTGCGCCGCCTCCGATCGAACACAGGCGACCGTCGCGGAAGTAGCGAGAGATGGGGGACTCGTACATGTAGCCCATGCCGCCCCAAAACTGCAGGCACGTGTCGGCCACCTCGCGTGAGAGTCGACCCGCCTTGAGCTTGCCCATCGAGGCCAGTCGGGTGACGTCTTTGCCGCGCACGTACTGCTCGGCGGCCGCCCAGACGAGGGCCCGAAGCGCCTCCACCTCGGTCGACAGCTCCGCGAGTCTGAAGTGCACCCACTGGTTGTCGAGGATCGACTTGCCAAACGCTTGCCGCTCGCGCGTGTACTCGCGAGTGAGCTCCAGCATCTTGAGCATGCCCTGAATCGAGTTGGCACCCGCCCACAGGCGCTCCTCTTGGAACTGGATCATCTGGAGCATGAACCCCATGCCCGGCTGGCCGATCACGTTTCCGACTGGGACTTTGACGTCGTCGAAGAAGATCTGCGCCGTATCCGACGAGTTCATCCCGATCTTCTTGAGCTTGCGCGCCCGCTCCACCCCCTTGGTGTCCATCGGGATCATGATCAGGCTCTTGTTCTTGTGCGGCGCGCCGTCCGACGTGTTGGCCAAGCAACACATCCAGTCGGCCTGCATGCCGTTGGTGATCCACATCTTTCCGCCGTTGATGACCCAGTCACCGCCGACCTGGCGCGCGGTGGTTTTGATCGCAGCCACGTCGGATCCGGCATGCGGCTCACTCACCCCGATGCACCCGACGGCATCGCCCGAGATCGCCGGCTCCAAGAACTCGCGACGCAGCGCGTCACTGCCAAACTTGGCCAGCGCAGGCGTACACATGTCCGTTTGCACGCCAATGGCCATGGGTACCCCGCCGCCGTTGATGGTGCCGAGCGCTTCGGCCATGACCAGCGAGTACGTGTAGTCCAGCGCCATGCCGCCGTACTCCTCAGGCTTGCACACGCCCAACAACCCGAGGTCGCCCATCTTCTTGAACACCTCACGAGCGGGAAAAATCTCATCGCGCTCCCACTCGTCGATGTGGGGGTTGATCTCGCGCTCCACAAACTTGAGGACGGTGTCGCGGAGCTGATCGTGTTCTTCGGTGAACTGCATGATGGTGCCTGGCGGGATTGCTTGGGTTGGAGGGGGGTTGAAGTGGGGGGCTAAAAGCGAGCGACGCCGAAGGTGCTGGGCCGCAAGACGCGACGTGTCCCGTCGCGACAGATGGCCAGTGATTCGGTCAAGATCCGCCGCGTGTCACGCGGATCGATGAGCCCGTCGTCCCAAAGGCGAGCGGTGCCAAACAGCGCCCCCGCCTCGCTATCGAGCTTGTCGCGGACCGCCGCGGTCATCTTTTCCATGTTCTCGTCGCTGATCTCGACGCCCTGACGACGGAACTTGGCGCGTGTGATGATCTCCATCACCTTCGCCGCCTGCTCGCCTCCCATCACCGAGGTGCGGGTATTGGGCCACGCGAAGATGAAGTGCGGATCGAACCCACGGCCACACATGCCGTAGTTGCCTGCGCCGAACGACCCGCCCACCAGGATCGTGATCTGGGGGACCGTCGCGTTGGCCACGGCCTGGATCATCTTGGACCCGTGCTTGACGATCCCCGCCTCTTCGGCGGCCACCCCGACCATGAAGCCGGTCGTATTTTGGAGGTAGACCAGCGGGGTGCCCGTCTGGCAGCAGGCCTGGATGAAGTGACCTGCCTTCGCCGCGCCCTCGGGAAAGATGGGTCCGTTGTTCCCGATGATCCCCACGGGCCAACCGTCGATGTGCGCGTGTCCGCAAACCGTCTGCGCGCCGTAGTCGGGCGCGAAGTCCAAGAAGTCCGAGTTGTCGACGATGCGCGCGATGATCTCGCGGCAATCGTAGGGTTCGCGATAGTCGGTCGGCACCGCTCCGGCCAGCTCTTCGGCGTCGTACCTCGGCAAGCTGGGCGTCGTCGGTGGGGAGAGTTCGGGGAGGTCTGCGTCCCAGGGGAGCTTGCTGAACACATCACGCACGACCGCGATCCCGTGCGCGTCGTCTTCAGCCATGTACTCGGCGGTGCCTGCAACCTGTGTGTGCATCACCGCGCCGCCCAGGCTCTCTTCGTCGGCGTCCTCGCCAAGCGCCGCCTTCACCAGCGGTGGACCCGCAAGGAAGATCCGGCTCTTGCCGCGTACCACGACCACGTAGTCGGACAATCCTGGAAGGTACGCGCCGCCCGCAGTCGAGCTTCCGTGCACCACGGTCAGCTGCGGCATCCCTGCCGCGGACGCTCGTGCCATGTTGCAGAAGACCTGCCCGCCCTCGACGAACAACTCGGACTGGTGCAGCAGGTTGGCGCCCGCGCTCTCGATGAGGCCGATCCCAGGCAAGCGGTTGACCCGCGCAATCTCCTGGGCGCGGAGCGTCTTTTTGAGACCCATCGGGGAGATGGCCCCACCCTTGATCGCACTGTCGCTGGCCGTGACCATGCAGCGACGGCCGGCCACGTAGCCGATGCCGACCACGCTGCCTCCGCCCGCGATGTTCCGCTTGCCGTCGTCGTCGTGCATCTTGTAGCCCGCGAGCGTCGACAGCTCGACAAACGGGGTGCCGCGATCGAGCAAGCGCGCAACGCGATCCCGCGGCAGCAGCTGGCCGCGTTTTTGAAACTTGGCCGTCTTGGAGGCCGAGTGGGCACGGACGTTGCTCTCGAGCTCCCGAAACTCGGCGATGAGCGCGAGCATCGTCTCGCGTTGCTTGGCGTACGCTGGGCCCCGCGTATCGACCTGGGACTGCACTACGGGCATGACTCAGCCCTCTCCCTGTTCGTCGTCAGGCGCGGGCTCGCCTTTGGGGCGTCCGGTACCGCCGAGCACCTTGGGGACCACCGCGCGGTGGAACCCATCAAAGGGCTTGGATCGCTGATGGTCGGGCATCGGCCACATCATGCTGATCAGCGGGGCCGCGCCGTCGACAGCGATCGTCTCTCCGGTCACGAAAGCGGCGGCCGGCGAGAGCAGGTAGACCACCGCCCCGGACACTTCGGCCTCCGTCGCGAGTCGCTTGAGCGGAACGGCCTCGCGGAGCTTTGGGATCATCGCGCGAACGGGTCCGTCGTAGGTGTCCATGCCGCTGCTGGCAACCCAACCCGGAGCCACCGCGTTGACGCGGACTCCCGCGGGTGCCCACTCCACCGCTGCGGTCTTGGTGAAGTTGTCCATGCCCGCACGCGCCGCCCCCGAGTGCCCCATGCCGGGCATCCCCCGGGTGAAGTCGGCGACCATGTTCACGACCGCACCGCCGTGGTCTCGCATCGACTGCGTGAAGACCTCGCGGGCCATGAGGAACCCACCCACGAGATTGGTGCGCACGACCGTCTCGAAGCCCTTTTGGTTGATCAACGCCAGCGGTGACGGGAACTGGCCACCCGCGTTGTTCACCAGCGCATCGATTGTCCCGCGCGCTTTGACGATCGCGGCGACCGTCTGTGCGACGTCCTCCTCTTTACGGATGTCGAGCACCGCCAAGTCTGCGGCACCACCGTCGGAGCGAAGCTCGTCGACAACGACATCGAGCTTTTCACGCTTGCGACCGATGATGGTGACGTGCGCTCCGAGGGAGCACAGTTCGTGGGCGACGCAGCGACCAATGCCGCTGCCACCGCCGGTGACAATGATCGAGCGCCCTGCGAACAGGTCGGGCGCAAACACGGAGCGATAGGCGTTGGCCAAGGCGCGCGCACCGTAGCGAAGCCGCACGCTCGCGGGGCGCGCAGTCTCAATTCACGCACAGAAGACTCTTGCACGGCGTTCTGTCGCGACAAAAAGCGGACACTCGTACGGTTTATTAATCCACGGGCCCCATGGACGGAGGTTCGATTCGGCGGTATGAAAGCGGCGCGAGACGGAGAATCATCCATGAGCATTCAAGAGCTGACCGAGACGATTAAGAACAAAGTGGGTGATGATTGCGGCCTGGGGTCGTCGATCAAGTTCGACTGTGGCGACGACGGTGTCATCGTCATCGACGCAACCGACGTGCCCAACACCGTCAGCAATGACGGAGCCTTCGAAGCCGCCTGTACGATCGGCGTGAGCCTCGACGACCTGCGCTCCATGATGGGCGGAGACCTCGATCCCATGGCAGCGTTTTCGCTGGGCAAGCTGAAGCTTGACGGCGACATGGGCGTCGCCATGAAGCTCGGCAGCATCATCCAGTAACCAACGCGAAGCCCGGCGAGTGTCGGGCTGGGGGTTGGGCGACGGCTACGGCCGTCGCCCGCCGCGCCCCGCCACAGGCCGCCAGATTCGGCCCAGCACAACGATTCGCGCTGTGCGGATCCCGACGCGACCCGCGGCCGCGTGGGACAAGCGCCCACAGCTCAGCTCGAGAACGTGGCCCGAACGGGAACGTGATCGCTGGCTTTGGTCCAACCGCGAGGCTCAGAGTCGTGCACGACGCCCGTGCATCGCGATAACAGCGGCGCGGTGGCGTACACGTGGTCAATCCGGATTCCCTGACCGCGCTCAAACCCGCCCGTACGAAAGTCGTACCAGGTGTACATGTCGGCGGATCCGTCCCGGTCGCGCAGGCAGTCGGTCAGCCCAAAATCGACGAGCTGCTGCAGCGCCTGTTTCTCCGCGTCGGTGTACTGCAGCTTGCCCTCGAAGGCGGCGGGATCCCATACGTCCCGCGGCTCTGGCGCCACATTGAAATCGCCCACCAACAGGACGTCATCCGTGGGTGCGTGGCATGCGTCCAGCTGCGCTCGCAGCCGTGCGAGCCAATCCAGCTTGTAAGTGTATGCGTCCGAGCCGACGGTAGTGCCGTTGGGGACGTACAGGTTGTAGATGGTGACCCCTCCGACGCAGACCTCGAGCACGCGGGCGTGGCGGTCGGCCTTACCCTCGCGAAAACCGCTGTAAACCGCCTCTGGCTTGCTCTTGGTCAGTGTTGCGACACCAGCCTGGGACTTGCTGCCATGCACGTTGACCGTGTAGCCGAACTCCAAAAACGGGACCCGCGGGAACAGCTGGTCGTCAACCTTCGTCTCCTGCAGGCAGACCACGTCGGGCTCGTGCTCGGCGAGCAGAGTCAGCACATGGTCGAGCCGGGCGCGGACCGAATTCACATTCCAGGTCATTACGGTGAGCGTCATCGAGCGACGGAGGCTACCAGAGCCTTGTAGACTCGCAGGGTGGATCTCGCGGGCCTCCATGAACTCTTCCTCGCGCTGGACGAAGACGTCAGTGCCGGGGACGGCGCTTGGCGGTTCGAGGTCGGCGAGGTGCGCCTGGCTTGCCTCACCGATTCGCGCTTCGACCGCATGCGACTGATCGCGCCCATCGCCGAGACGGACGACATCAGCGACACCCAGCGCGACGCCATACTCGAGGCGAACTTTCACACCGCGCTCGACGGTCGGTACGCAACCAGCGACGGGGTTTTGTACGCCGCGTTCATTCATCCACTCTCGACCCTCACCGCAGACGAACTCCGTTCGGCGGTCGGCCAGGTTGTCAGCCTCGTGCAGACGTTCGGCAGTGAGTACACCGGCGGCACGCTTGCATTTGGGTTGGGCCCCGACGGCGGCCAACTCAACTAAGGGAAGTTCGTGACCCAGCCAGGCCGATCTGATTCGACAAGCGCCGCCGCCGGAGTTGCCGAACCACGGCCGCTCCGAGGGCGCCCTACGAGTCGACCGTCAAGCCGCAGTCGCGACGACGAGCTGCCCGCCGGCAAGCACGTCGAGCGCTACGTCGTCCTGCACCGCCTCGGTCGCGGCGGTATGGGCGTCGTCTACGCCGCGTACGACCCCAAGCTCGACCGCAAAATCGCGATCAAGGTCATGCGGCGCCGAAGCGGCACCGACCCCGAATTCGCGCAAAACCGAATGCTGCGAGAGGCGCAAGCGCTGGCCAAGCTCTCGCACCCCAACGTTGTCGCGGTCCACGACACGGGGCTCATCGACGGCCAAGTGTTCGTCGCGATGGACTACGTCCAAGGCGATGACGTGCGCCGCTGGCTGCGGTCGCGCCCCCGCAGCCGCCAGGCCGTCATCGACGCCCTGTGCCAAGCCGGTGAGGGCCTTGCCGCCGCTCACGCCGCCGGGATCGTGCATCGCGACTTCAAGCCCGACAACGTCCTGGTGGGCGTGGATGGCCGCGTGCAAGTGCTCGACTTCGGGCTCGCTCGGGTGCCCGACAATACCGAGGAGCAGTCTGTCGCCCGGCGCCGCAGCAGCCGAAGACGCGGCACCGACGACGGCCGCATCATCCCGCGGCTGCGGCCCGTGTCCAACGCCAACCCCAAGCGCCCGCCGGCTGGTACGCCCGCCTATATGGCGCCCGAGCAGCACCTGCGCAGCCTGGTGGACGCCAAGGCAGATCAGTTTGCCTTTTGCGTGACGCTATACGAAGCGCTGTGCGGCAGGCCGCCGCACGCCACGGACGGGGCCGGGCTCGTGCACGCGATCATCCACGGCGAGATCCGCGAGCCCCCGCGACACTCGCCGTTGCCGCGATCGCTTCGCAAAGTCATCTGGCGCGGGTTGGCGACCGAGCCCGCAGACCGATACCCCTCAATGAAGGCGCTGCTCGCCGACCTGCAGCGCCCGCGCGGCCGAAAGCGTCGGGTCGCGGCCGCTTCGGTCGCGGTCGCACTGCTCGCCGGCGTCACTGCGTTCTCCTTCGGCGGTTCCGCCAGCGACGGGCCGTGCGAAGAGAGCGACACGCGGATCGAGGACGTCTGGAACCCAGATCGGCGCGAGCAGGTCCGCGCCGCGTTCAAGGGCTCAGGTCGCCCCGAGGCACAGCGGAGCTTCGACGCGACCGCGAGCCGGCTCGACGCGTACGGGGTGGCGTGGACTGCGATGTATGACGATGCATGCCGCGCTACGCATGTGCGGCACGAGCAATCCGACGCGATGCTCGACCTGCGCATGGAGTGCTTGGGCGGACGCAAGGCGCGCCTGGGAGCGCTGGTGGAGACGCTCACCGAGGCTGATGCGGCGTCGATCGACCGCGCTCCGGTGGCGGCGGCTTCGCTGGGCTCGCTCACCCAGTGCGCCAACGCGGACTCCCTGCGTGAGCGCATGCCGCTGCCGAGCGGTGAAGCGGCCCAAACGGAGATCACCGAGCTGTCCCGCCGCATCGCGCAAGCCGTCGCGCTGCAGGACACGGGCCAGCCCGAAGCTGCGCTCGGGTTGCTCGAGTCCGTCACGGAGAGAGCCAAAGCCCTGGACTGGGCCCCGTTGACCGCCGAGGCGCACTTCGAGCTCGGCGCCACGCTCCAGCTGGTGGGGCGCTGGTCCGACGCCGAGGCGAACTTGATCGCCGCGGCGGTCGCCGCCGAGCTTGCGCGCGACGATCGACTGCTCGCCAAGACGCGCACGCTGCTGGTCCTGGTTGTCGGCGACCGAAATGCTCGGCCCAGCGAAGGTCACGTCTGGGCCCGTCTGGCCCAGGCTGCGATCACGCGGACCGGCGACGACCCAGGGCTAGCCTCCAAGCTCGAGACCAACATCGCCCACGTCTTGGACCGCGAGGCCAAACCCGATCTCGCCCTGGCGCACCACGAACGCGCGCTGTTGCTGCTGGAGCAGGTACCGGGCCCGCAGAACATCCGCCTCGCGGCCGCGCATGGCGACTTGGCGGGCGCACTCACCGAGGTCGGACGTCGCCAGGAGGCGCTGGGCCACGCCGAGCAGGCCTATCGTCTGTGGTCGGAGGAAGTCGGCCCCGAGCACATTCACACGGCCACCGCCAAAGGCATGCTCGGCTATGTGCTCGACGACATGGGCCGGACCGACGAAGCGATCGCGCAGTACATCCAGGCGGCGGCCATCGCCAAGCGTGCGCTGGGCGGCGACAACCCCGTCACCGCAGACCACATCGCGAACCTCGCCGTGGCCCGGGCGCGCGCGGGCGATATCGATCGAGCGATCGAGGACTTTCAGCGGGTGGTCGATATCCACACCCAATCCAGCGGAGAGCAGCACGCCGATGTCGCGGAGGCGACGTTCAATCTGGCGTCCGCGCTGGGCATGGCCGAGCGACACACGGAGGCACTGCGACACCACAAGCGTGCCTTGGCACTGCGCGAGTCATTGTTTGGCGAAGACCATCTCGAGATTCGTAACTCGCTTGACGGCGTCGCCAACCAGCTACAGCAGCTTGGGCGGCCGGCCGAGGCGCTGGTTCATCGCGAGCGGGGCCTGGCGATCCAGGAGCGGGCCTCAGGGGACGATGATGCCGCGCTCGTCCATCCACTGAGCAACTTGGCCTACAACCTCCAGATGGTCGGAGACTTCGCCCGAGCACGGACGGTGGCGGAACGTGCCGTAGCGTTGGTCGGAGCACCCAGCCTCCGCCCAAGCACACGGGCGTTTGCTCGCGCAGTGCTCGCGGTGATCCTTGGGCCCAAGGGCCGTGATCCCAACCGTGCACGGCAGCTCATCGCGGAGGCGACCCTGGAGCTGGGCGACACACCCAGCGCGTCGACGCGCAGAGTCCTCGCCGAAGCCCGTGCGGGGCTTGGTCGTGCAGCGCAGTCCAGCCCGCGCCCCGAGACCCCGTAGCCGGGCCCACCAACAGTCCCACGCGCTGCTCCTATCGGCTCGCTCGGTGATGACCGCCGCGGTGACACCACAGCGGCGTAAACGCTTGCCCCCGCATCGTTCCGGCGGGTGGTGCTGTGGCGCGCACAGCGGGCATACTGCCGTAGGTGAGCAACCGCTCCGGACGCGACGACGTCACCCGCGTGCTCGACGGTTCGGGCGCGACTCGGGCGGGCAATGCGGGCGAAACCGGCTCGGCACCGCCACCCGCGGAGCCATCCAGCCTTGGCGTCCCACGAGATCCGCAAGGGCGCTACGCGGTCCTCGAAGAGATCGGCCGGGGCGCCATGGGTGTCGTGCTTCGTGCCTACGACCCAAAGCTACAGCGCGAGGTGGCGCTCAAGGTCGTCCGCGTCCGATCGGCCAACGCAGAGACACGCCTGGTCCGCGAGGCGCGTGCCATGGCGCAGCTGAGCCACCCCAACGTCGTGGCCGTGTTCGACGTCGCGGGCGGCGAGGAGCTTCTGGGCGGTCCGCTCGCCCCCAAGACGCACGCGGGCACGATCGTTGTGGCCATGGAGTACGTACCTGGTGTCACGCTGTCGGCGTGGTGCGACGCAGAGACACGCGCGACTGCCGAGGTCGTCGATGCGTTCTGCGCCGCGGGCCGGGGGCTGGCCGCCGCCCACCGCGAGGGTCTCCTGCACCGCGATTTCAAGCCCGACAACGTGCTCGTCGGAAACGATGGCCGGGTGCGTGTGACCGACTTCGGTCTGGTCCAAGCGGACACAGGCCACGAGTCACACGGTTTTGTCGAAGACGACGCCGTCGACAGCGGGCTCGACCACGGCGACGTGCTCACCCGAGCCGGCACGGTGATGGGAACGCCAAGGTATATGGCGCCCGAGCAGCACAGCGTGGGTCGTCTGACGCCCGCCGCAGATCAATATGCGTTCTGCGTATCGCTGTGGGAGGCGCTGGCCGGCGCGCCCCCGTTCCAAGGCGACATCGTGGAGCTGGCGCAGGCCAAGCAAGGCGGAGCTCCGGCCTGGCCGCGTGGGCGGAGCGCTCCGACGCGGGTCATCGATGCCCTGCGACGGGGCCTCAGTCCGCACCCCTCCGACAGGTTCGAAGACATGGACCGAATGCTCGCCGCGTTGGCGCGACCGGCTCGGGCACCCGGGCCGATGGCGGCGACAGCGGTCCTCGCGGTCGTCGTCGCTGCGGCGGCGGTTGGCGGCGTGGGCGATGCCCCTGCCCCCGACCCCTTGTGCACGGGGTCTTCAGACCGACTCACTGGCGTCTGGGATCCCGCCCGCAGCGCAACGGTGCGTGCGGGCTTTGTCGAGGGCAACCCGCCGTACGTCGAAGCCCTCTGGGAGCGCATCGCGCCGCGCCTGGATGGTTGGGCGTCCGCGTGGGCGCAGATGCATCGCGAGACGTGCATGGCGACGCGGGTCCGCGGCGAGCAGTCCGAGGCGGTCATGGATCTGCGAATGGCGTGCCTGGGCCGCACCCTCCAGCAGCTCGACGCCGCGGTGCAAGTGCTGGCCGATCCGACGGCCGAGGCACTCGAACGCGCGCACGAAGTTGTGGGAGGCCTGCCCGCACTTGAACAGTGCGCCGACATCGACGCGCTGACCGCAGCGGTCCCACCCCCAGAGCCGAGCGAGGTCGAAGCCGTCCAGGACATCCGCGGTGAGCTCGCGGTAGCCGCCGCGCGCCGCCACGCGGGTGATTTTGTTCCCGCGGAGGCCGCTGTGCAGCGTGCGGAGGCGGCCAGCCGCACCATCGGCTACGCACCCGTCGTGACCGAGCTCCTGCTCGAAAACGGCGCCGTGCTGGCGGCCCTGGGGCGGTACGACGAGGCCGAGGCGGCACTGCGTAAAACACGGCAGCAGGGCGCACGATGGGGGCAATGGGACGAGGTCCGCGCGGCCACGATCCGACTCGTGCGCGTCCTAGGATACCACGGCGCCAAGCACGGAGAGGCACTGGCACTTCGCGAGCTGGCACTGGGATTGTCATCGGGCCCCGAACAAGAGGCATGGGCACGCGGCACCCTGGCCCTGGTCCTCGGCAAGCAGGGCCAGTACGACGAGGCGGAGAAAGAGCAGCGCGCCGTTCTTGCGCTGCGCATGGCCGCGCTGGGACCCGAACACCCGGACGTCGCGAACACGCGCAACAGCCTCGGCACAATGCTCTACGAGCAGGGTCGCTACGAAGCCGCCGCCGTCGAGTATGAGGCCGCGCAAACACTCCGCTCGGCCGCGCTCGGCAAGGATCATCCATCGGTCGCCAACACGCGCAACAACCTTGCGCTCGTCCTGCAGGCGCAAGGCAAGTACGACCAAGCGCTCGCCGAGCATCGCGCCGTGCTCTCACTGCGCACCGCGTCGTTCGGGCCCGACCACCCCCACGTCGCCGCGTCACACAACAACGTCGGGATGGTCCTTCAACGCAGTGGTGACCTCCCGGGCGCTGAGGCGGAGTACGCCCGCGCCCGGCAGCTGTGGACCACGGCCTTGGGGCCCGACCACATCAACGTCGGCGCGGCTCGACACAACCTGGGTGCGGTGATGGCCGCGCAGGGGCGCAACAAAGAAGCTGAAGCCGAGCTGCGCGCAGCGATCGGCGTGCGCACGCGCGCGTACGGCCCACAGCACCCGGGCGTTGCGTCGGGTCGACACAATCTCGCGATCGTCCTGCGTTCGATGGGCAAGCTGGAGGCCTCAGAGGCGGAGCACCGCGCCGTCATCGAGCTTCACACGACCGCGCTCGGTGCCGAGCACCCTCAAGTCGCGGCGGCCCGCAACAACCTCGGTAACCTCCTGCTCGAACGCGGCAAGCTCGCGGCGGCCGAGCAAGAGCATCGGGCGGCGCTCGCGGTCCGCGAGCGTGTCTTGGGGACCGCCGAGCCGCATCCCGACATCGCAACGTCGCACCTGAACCTCGCCGAGGTTCTGCGCGCCGCCCGTAAGGACAAAGAGGCCGAGGCCGAGTATCGGGAGGGTCTGGCTCTGCGAAGTGCCGCTTTGGGGCCCGAGCATCCCGAGGTGGCCAACGCCCTGGACGCCCTGGGCAGCTTGCTCGCCGAGCGCGGCGACCGTCCACAAGCCGAGGCGATGCGTCGTCGCGCCAAGCAGAATCGCGCGAGCGCCAAAGCAGCAACCGCCGCTCAGTAGTGCGGCGGCGGCGGGTCTTGTGTTCCGCCCGCTTCGGGGAGCTCGTCCACCCGCTCCTGCAGCGTCTTGAGCTGACGCTCAAGCAGTTCGACGCGCGCTGCAAAATCGCGGACCACCTGATCCAAATCGGAGATCACGCTGTCTTGGTACGTCACGCGCTCTTGGAGCTCAATCACTGGATCGGTCATCGTTGCTCCCTGCGGCGAATGTACAGGCGATAGACGACCAACGCCCCGACAAACCAGGCCAGCGTGGCCGGAACCGTCAGATCGCGTCCGTCGCCCGTGCTGAACGCTTTGGCCGTCAGCACCGCGAACACGGCAACGCTCGACAGCACGTACACCAGCGGGGTCCACGGGTAGGCCCAGGCGCGGTACGGCCGCTTGGTGTCGGGCATCTTGCGCCGCAGCACCACGACGGCGAGCACCGTCAGCGTGCCCGTGACAAGCATCGCGGCGACCGTGTATTTGAGCAGCTGCTCGAAGCTCTGCGTGGCGACCAGCGCGATGCCGAACGCGGCCTGTGTCCACAGCGCAAACACGGGAGTACGAAACTTCGGGTGCAGCTTGGCGGCTCGCTTGAGGAAGTGACCGTGCTTGGCCATCGCGTAGCCAATGCGGGAGCCGGTCAGCACCGTGCCGTTGATCGAACCGAACATGGCGAGCACGATGAGCAGCGTCACCGTCAGCGTACCCAGCGGCCCAAACAGCGTCGTCGCGGCCGCACTACCCGCTTCGCCCACGTTGGCCAGTGCGCCCATGTCGAAGACCGACAAGAATCCGACGCACATCAGCAGGTACAGCAGCGTGATGCCAGCGGTGCCGATCACCAACGCCCGCGGCACCGAACGCGCGGGGTTTTTAATCTCGCCGCCAATGAAGATCGCGGCATACCAGCCCGAGTACGCAAAGTAGATCGGCAGGAACGCCGCGGCCGCCGCGTCGAGCTTGGGGGCTTGGAATGCACCGGGTGCGTCCCAGGCTCCGCCGCCACCCTGGCTGGCCAACACGACCAAGCTCGACACCAACAAGATGAGGATCGGGATGCCGGTCAGGCCGAGCATGACGCGGCCCGAGATGACGACGCCGATGTGGTTGAGCGCGGTAAGCCCAATGATGATCGCGATCGCCCAGAAGGTGGACGACTCCATCGGGATGCCCCACTGCGCGGGCAGGTCGGCGTACGACCCGAGCACCACGGGCAGCTGAAAGCTCGCCGTGCCGTGGGCCATCGTCGCCAGCGAGCCCGGGAAAATCGCGAGCAGCTGCAGCCACCCGGCCGCGAACGCAACGCCTGGGCCGTAGGCGAGCCGGAGGTACGGGTAGTCGCCCCCCGCCCGCGGCATCATTGCGCCAAGCTCGGCTATCGACAGCGCGCCGGCCAGCGCCGACAACCCGCCAATGAGCCACATGGCGAGGAACGTGCCCGGGTGCGTCAGCTGCTCGGCGACTTCACCGGGCGCAATGAAGATCCCAATACCCAACATCGACCCCGCCACCAGCGCCATCGCGGAGAGCGGGCCCATGGAGCGGGTATCGGCGTGATCTGAGTCGCGCAAGCCAGCCTCGATGTGTGCGTTGTACATCAGGTCCCGGCTTTTCCCTCGAACTTGGCAACCGCGGGTGCCCCGCAGGTATCGACAGGACGCACGAGCGGCCCGCGCCATGCCATTGGGCGCCCGATCCCACCCCTTCAATCCCGCTCAGGCGCGCGATCCCGCATCGATTGACAGCCTTCGAAGGGCGCGGATACGGTCTGAGGCAATGCTGCGACCGCTAATGGCGCTAGGGCGCCGAGCCGGCGGGGTCTGCACGATCCTCGCGTTTGCCGGGATTCTCGGATGCAAGACGGGCCCCGACCTGTCGGCCGATTACGCCCAAACCGCGCGTGAAAACTATGAACTGGCCCTCGGCGAGTTCACCGACGAGGATTGGGACGAGGCGATCCAGTACGCCGACTTCGTCCGCATCCGCTTTCCGTTCTCTCGCTACGCCGTCGAGGCCGAGCTGCTGATCGCGCGCGCCGAGTACGAGCAGGGCAACTACCTCACGTCGCAGGATGCGTTTCGCCAGTTCGCGAAGCTCCACCCGACGCACAAGCACACGCGCAACGGATGGGTCTCGTACATGGCCGGCGTCGCCGCGTACATGAACGGCCCGCAGCGCTTCTTCTTGCTGCCTCCCAAACACCAGCGCGATCAAACGCAGATCGAAGACGCGCTGGCGGAGCTCGAGTTCTTCTTCGACCACTACGGCGACACCGAGGTCGCGCGCTACGCCGAAGAGCTCCGCGACGAGATCAAGCGTCGCCTGCTCGAGCACGAGCTCTATGTCGCGGAGTACTACCTCGACAAAGAGAAGCCCGAAGCGGCGATCGGCCGGCTCGAGACGGCCCATGCGACCTACCCGGGCATCGGGCTGGACGCAGAGGTCTTGTTCCTCCTGGGGGTCACGTACCTGCGGCTGGACGAGGTCGAGCTCGCCCGGGCCACGTTTGCGGATCTGCAGACGCAGCACCCCGAGCACCACCGCGGAAAGCAAGCGCGCACGTTCTACCTGCCGTACATCCACGAGACGTACGGCGAGGCCGATCCGCAGCGGAAGCGGCCAGACCGCAGCCCGCCAGTTCCGGTGCCGCCGCCACGGCCCAAGAACAAGGACGCAGCCGAGAAGCCCGAAAACACCGCTGTCGCCCCAGCGAGCAAGAAGTAACCGTGGATACCCCCACGAAACTCCGACTTGCTCAGGCACGAGAGCTCTACCAAGCCGGTGAGTACGAGCAGGCGCTCCCCCACCTCGAGCACGTGCTCGCTCAGCACAGCGACTACGCTGACGTGCAGAACATGCTGGGAGTCGTCCACTGCGAGGGCGGCCGCTTTCTGCTCGCGCGCAAGTCACTCATGGCTGCGCTCGAGCTCAACCCGCACTACACCGAAGCGGCACTCAACCTCTCGGTCGTCTACAACGAGCTGGGTGACTACGACCAAGCGCGCGCGCTGTACGAGCAAGCACGCGGCCCCTCCACCGCGGGCGGCCTGGACAGCCTGGACGCCTTTGCGCGCGGCAAGATAGCCAACCTGCACCGCGAACTCGGCGACGCCTACGTCTCGGTGCACTTGTTGGACCACGCGCTCCGCGAGTTCCGAAAAGCGCTCGCCGTGTGCCCCACGTTTGTCGATATTCGCACCAAGCTGGCCAACACGTTGCGCGACGCCGGCCGAATCAGCGAGGCGCTGGACGAATATGAGGGCATCTGCGAGTCCGCGCCAACGTTCACCCCCGCGCGGATCCACTACGGCGTGACGCTCTGGCAAGCCGGGCGCACCGCCCAGGCGCGAGCGCAGTGGGATCACGTGCTCGAGCTCGACCCGAGCAACCGGAGCTGTCGCGTCTACCTCAAGATGACGGCCGACGGCCAAGCCAAGCCGACGCCGCAAAGCGAACAATGAAGCCCGACAGCGACGAGGCCATCGCCGCCGCAGTCTTGGACCCGCCGCTGAGAACCGCCGCCGTCCCTGGGGTCGGCGGCATCCTGCGCGCACAGCCAGAGGACTTCGACGTCGAGGAGATCCCAGCCTATCCCGCGGATGGGCGAGGCAACGCGCACCTCCTCGTGCCGCTGCGCAAGCGCCTGCTGGCGACGGAGGACGCGGTCCGCGAGGTCGCGCGTCAGCTCGGGTTGTCGCGCGGAGAGATCGGCGTGGCCGGCAAAAAAGACCGCGATGCGGTGACACGGCAGTGGATCAGCGTGCCTGCGAGCGCGACCGATAGGCTTGGCGGCGTCGAGCACGAGTCCTTCACGCTCGGGGCCGGCCTCGCGCACGGCAACAAGCTGAAGATTGGGCACCTACGCGGCAACCGCTTCGTCCTGGCTGTCCGTGGGCTCGCCGCCGTGGACGACCCCGTGGCGTCGGCGCAAGCGGCCTTCGACGCCATCGACCAAGACGGAGGCTTGCTCAACGTCTACGGCGGTCAGAGGTTTGGGCGTGGGGCGGCGGATGTTGACCGCGGATTGGCGGAGGTTCGTAAGGGACGCGGCGGACGGCGAGGGAACATGGTCGTCGCCGCGGGACAGGCCGCGCTGTTCAACCTCTACGTCGCCGAGCGAGCGCACCGCGGGTTGCTGCACACGGTCATCGACGGCGACCTGCTCCGCAAGACCAACAGCGGCGGGCTGTTTTGGAGCTCCGACGCCGCCGAGGACCAGCCCCGCTTTGACGCAGGAGAAATCGAGCTCACGGGCCCGATCTACGGCAGCCGGATGCGCGCGCCCCCAGCCGACAGCAGTGCTGCCGCGCTCGAGCTCGCGGTGCTCGAACGGGCGAATGTCGATCCGACCGCGCTCAAGAAACTCGGCCGTGCGGCGCTAGGGACGCGACGGGCGCTTCGGGCACAAGTCACCGACGTTCGGGTGGGTCTGGCACCAGCGATTCCCGAATCGGAGCTTGCCTGCGGTCTACAGCTGCATTTCACGCTCCCCTCTGGGAGCTACGCCACACTGGTGGCCCGCGAAATAATGCTCCCCATAACCTAGCGGCCAAGCGGCCCCACGCCGGCTGGCCCGCGAACGACCTTTCCGCTAACTTTGCGCCCGACGGCAGGGGCCTGGCGCCCGGTTGTGTCCCCATCATGAACCTCACCGAACAGTTCCTCAAAGTCGCCGCACTGGGCGTCGAGTGGGTCCTCTGGCTCCTCGTCGTGCTGAGCGTGGTCAGCGTCTACGTGATGATCGAGCGCGTCCTCTTCTTCAACTCGATGGTTGGTGACGATGGTCGTGTCCGGCGCAAGGTGTTCGATGCGCTCGGCGGGGGCAAACGCGAAGAAGCGCTCGCGGCCCTCAAGGACGCGGTGGGCCCCGGCGGCCGAATGGTGCGCGAGATGCTGTCGAGCGCTGGCCAAGGTGCCGAGGCGATCCGCGCGCGAATGCTGGCCGTGCTGCCCGAGGAGAAGATTCGCCTCGGAAAGAACCTAGCCTTCCTCGGTACGTTGGGAGCCAATGCCCCCTTCATCGGATTGTTCGGCACGGTGTTGGGAATCATCCAGTCGTTCAAGTCTCTCGGGACGACGGGCGTGGGGCAAAGTGCCGAAGCCAACAAAGAGATCATGAACGGCATCTCCGAGGCGCTGGTCGCCACCGCTGTGGGCTTGTTGGTCGCCATCCCAGCGGTCGTCGCCTACAACATCTTCCAACGTCGCGTGAAGAACACCCTGGGCGAGGCCGAGTCGATGGCAAACACCGCGTTTGCCTTGATGAACGGCGAGCCCGAGGAGGACAAGGACTAGCGTGGCCGGCGGCGGGTTCGACAGCGACGACGACGCGGAGATCACCGCTATCAACGTCACGCCGCTCGTGGATGTGACCCTCGTGTTGCTGATCATCTTCATGGTCACCACGACGGCGATCACCAACCCAGAGGGGGTCCGGGTCACCAAGCCCGAAGCCGCCAGCGGCGAGAAGCTGGAGCGCGAGAGCATTCTGCTGGTCTGCCACGAAGACGGCTCCGTCATCGTCGACGGCGACAAGGTCGATGGCGATGCTGAGATCACGGACAAGATCACCGACAAGCTGGCACGCGACGACCAGCTGCAGGGGATCGTGCAATGCGACACCAGCGCAGACGTCGGGCAGATGGTCCGGCTCATCGATCTCTTGCGAACCTCTGGCGTC
>Ga0316189_10000880_pt1 | contig 30101 bp, 47 predicted proteins | sample LowCovwburrow_MG_FD_204930 | JGI IMG/M metagenome (GOLD analysis project Ga0316189, IMG submission 204930) | Coastal sediment microbial communities from Maine, United States - Lowes Cove worm burrow | ecosystem: Environmental > Aquatic > Marine > Coastal > Sediment | place: USA: Maine...
CCTCAATGAGGTCAATCATCTTCGCCGACTCTTCCGGCTCGATGCGACCGCTGCCGCGGGCAACGTAGATCAGCAACGCGGCAACCAGAAACTGCGAGTCATAGACCTTGGTTCCGTAGCTCGTCTCAAGAATGAGTTCCGTTCCCTTCAGCGTCGATGTCTTGATTGTGTCGCTCATAGATTCACTTCACGTCGTATTTAGTTTTCATCTGCCGCACCGAACGATCGATGAGTTCTTCAAGAACATCTTCATCAACATCATCCAGCCGCTTGATGTAGAGACAGGACTTGCCCGTTGTATGCTTGCCCAGCTTCTTCATCAGAGTTTTGAAGCCAGAGAAGCCAGGCATGATGTAAACCGTCAACGCCTGCTTGCGAGGAGAGTACCCCGTCAACATAAACTCGCATTCCTTGTTACTGGAATTCGTGTAGCTGTATGTGCCATAACCGACGATGCCGGGACCCCACATTCGAGCTCGCGCACCGGTCGAGCGACGCATCATCGCCGCAACCTTTTTTGCATCGCGGCGTTTGCCGCTATCCTCAATGCTATTAAGGAAAGAAGTCACGCTGGCCTTGGTCGGCCGTGTCTTGAGCTCAGCCATAGCGAATCATTCTACACCACTAGTCAGTGGTTCCGAATAATCGGTCGCCAGCGTCGCCAAGCCCGGGAACGATGTACTTCTTCTCGTTAAGCCGCTCGTCGATTGCCGCCGTATATACGGCAACGTCCGGATGAGACTCCTCGACAAGTTTCAAGCCTTCCGGACAGGTGACTATACAAATGACGACAATATTCTCGGCACCGCTCTGTTTCAGCAGATCCAGCGCAGCCACGGTCGAACCGCCAGTCGCCAGCATCGGATCCACAACGATGCAGGTGCCACCTTTGATTTGTGGCGGGAAGCGCTCGTAGTAGGTCACCGGCTTCTTGGTTTCTTCGTCACGGAACAGCCCAACAAAGCCCACACGCGCTGTCGGCACCAACTCGAGAATCCCTTCGAGCATTCCAACACCCGCTCGCAGTATTGGCACTACCACGATATCGGTGTCAATTTTCTTGCATTGTGCTTCGGCAACCGGCGTTGTGACCGTGACGTTCTTGACCTTTATGTTTTGCAGCGCTTCGTAGCAAAGGAACTTGGTGATCTCTGTCGCGAGCTCGCGGAATCGCTTGTGTCCTGTGTCAACGTCTCGAATGATTGCGAGCTTGTGTTGCACACAAGGATGATCGATTTCTACATGCACGGCTAATCCTCCATTGTTATTTGCTAACTGTTATTCAGACCACATCGCGTATTGGTTGCCTGACGGGTCAAAAAAGTGAAAGCGTCGTCCGCCCGGAAACGAGAAGATGTCCTCGCTGATGGATCCTCCCAGGTCTTTGACACGCTGCACATCGCGCTCAAGGTCACTCGAATAAAACACCAGCAAGACGCCTGATGCGGGCGCTGGTTTATCCGACTTGCTGAGCCCACCATCTATGTGGCCATCATTGAAGCTGTAGTAGTCATCACCCCAATGCTGAAATTCCCAACCGAACATGGCGCCAAGAAACTCGCTGGCCTTTTTCATGTCGGCAACCGGTATCTCGATATAGTTGATCTGATTCTCTGCTGGCATTGCTATCTCCCCTGGCCTAGCCATTCTTCAGTCTGAGTATCGGGCGCTCGGCAATTATCCTGACGGTACCAAATTCCCCACGAATCTCGTACTCGCCATCTCTGGCGCGAAGTTCATCGATACGGCCGTGTTTAAGTGATTCGACGGTGTCGGACAGCTGCTCTACATCCTGCTGCCCGTCCCTGGCTATCTTGTCGCAATAAGGGAATTCGATATACGCAGGCCGAATGCAGTGCTTTTCTGCCGGCCGTGGCTTTTCGTAGAACGGATGTTCGGGTGTCAGGTGGATATCAATGTCTGCCACAAGGCTATCCCCCTCAAGGTGCCACGAGAGAACATATGATTGTGAGAGATCAACAGCTGCAAATTCGCGCAGCTGTCTCCAGTCAACTGATTCCGAATCCGCGTTCACCCGCGATCACTCCTGAAATTGATACCGTACAATGAGATTTCACCATCTTCACCGGGCAACGACATCGAAGTTTCGAACTGCATTCCCAGCTTCTCTATCAAACCAACCGACGGTGCGTTGCCTGGCGCGACTATTGCGGTCAGTCGTGGCAATTTGAGTTCGTCCCTCGCGTAGTCCAGCACTGCTTTCGCCGCCTCCCACGCATAGCCTCGTGAACAAAACTCAGGCAGCAATGCGAAGCCGATGTCCGGGTCGTCGATACCGTCGCGCACAAAGATGCCGCAAATACCGATAGCCGTGTCATCGTTCTTCAGCGCGACGTGATATGGACCAAAGCCGTAGTCTTCGTACAACTGCAACGCGCCCTTGGTCATTGCATCGCGCGACTCATCAAGCGTACGTATGCCGCGATCGGTTACGTTCCTGATAAACGCGGGATCATTCCAGATCGCCAGCATCAGATCTGCGTCATCCAGAGTCAGTTGGCGCAGGGCAAGTCGTTCCGTATGTAGCGGGATATTCATACGTTGCTAGTAACACCCAAAGCGTTTGCCAATTGTGCTGCCAACCGCTTGTAGTTGCTTGCATAATTCAAGCGCGCGCTCCGGCCACCTGTCCTTGTCAAGCAGCAGGTAGCACTCCTCAAGTTCTTCGCTCGACGCGAACTCACGGCAGTCAATTTCCTTGAGCAGTATCTCCAGGATCTCCGGATACAGATCTTCGCGAATTGTGCTGAGTGCCTGGTACAACTCAGACGTCGAATAATTTTCGTAATGAGGAATCGCGACCACTTATCGGCGCCTCACAGTACGCCGCCAAACTTCGGCAAGTGCAAGGAGAAGCGCGACGCAGCCGATGGTGACTGCTGCGCCCGCAACGGCTGGTGAACCAGGCTGGCCATTGGCGATCCCGAAAGCGGCCCACGCAATCACCAGCACAAATACGACATCGAGCTTCTTAAGGACGATGGTTGCGCCGATCGCGCCGGCGACCGCCAGCTTCGCAAGCGTCCAGTTGGTCTCGCTGAGCCATACGTCGTTTGCTCCTATCGCGGCCTGCAGCGCGCTGATATTGGCAATGGTAGCCACTGTGATCCAGCCCGTGTAAAGGCTGAACGGCACATTGAGAAACAACCTCTCAGACCAACTGGCCGCTGCACTGGCGATCGACAGTTGCTGATAAATGCGGACAAGCGTGTAGAGGATGGCAAACATCAGCAGCAGCGTTACGCCAATGAACTCGTAGTGCCAGGCGAAGATCCAGGCTGAATTGAGAACGCAATTTGCGATAAAGAGTTTGCTAATCCGCGCAAGACGTTCGCTGTCTCGCTGCGCTGGCAGGGCCTGGTAGACAGCGTAGCAACCCAGCATGAGGTAGATCAGGCCCCATATTGCAAACGTGTATCCGGCTGGCGTAAACAGCGAGAAATACAGATCCGAGACTTCGCCCGTGTTCTTGCCTGCGATTGGAACGATGCTGGCTGCTGCGTTAACCGCAATTACGAGTGCATATGCCGCAATCACGCCCGCCCAGTCGCTTGTCTTACGGATAGTCATTCAACCCTCGCTGTAGTCGCCTCGCCTTTGAACTGCCAGCAGCTGTATTGAAACTGCTGCACTGAGCCACTCGGCGTCCTGTGATCATGCAGTATATGACTGCGCAGCACGAAGTCGGCACCTAGTAACGTTTCAAGTTGCTGAACATCATACCTTTGCACGGGCAAGCCACTGCAACGCTGCGGTCCGTCTGCAGCAAATGTCGCCAGCACCAGGTATCCGCCAGGTTGCAGGGACTGCCGCAGCAGCTTTACATAACTGCGCCTTTCACTGGCGTCAGTCAGGAAATGGAAGGCCGCGCGATCATGCCAAAGTGCGTAACGCCGTTGTGGCTCAAATGACAGGACGTTCGATTCAATGATCGTGATATCAGCAGCGCGACTACCGAGTCGCTCGCGAACTTCACGCAGAGCGGCACCGGAAATATCCAGAATGCTGACGTCTTCGTAACCGGCATCCAGCAGGCAATCAACCAGCATCGACGCGCCGGCGCCAACATCCAGAATCGGGGCATCGTTTCCAGGGTTGCTCTCTTCGATTAAACGCAGGGACTGTGCCGGCTGCGGCTGAAACCAGGACACCTCTGTCGGCCGCTTGTCAGCATAGGCCGTTTCCCAGTGCATTTTCCGCGCATCATTCACAGCAATCAGTATAATGCGCCGACACCTATAAACAACGGTTAAATCATGAAGTTATCAGTATCAGGGGCCGCTCTGGTTGTGCTCGCCCTCAGCGCTATTGCCGCATCAGCGAACGCGGACGAAGGTCAGCGTTCGCTGGCTATGCCGACCGAGTCATTGGGTTCATTGGGACAGAAGATCCAGTTCCCGGAATCGAGCGCTGACATGGCGATGTTCGTACAGTGTGTGGTCGAAGTTAAAGAAAGCGGTAAGGTCGGCTACAACTTCTGCCTGCACCGCGATGGCATCGATGACCTGGCGTATCGCAAGGCGGTTACCAAGGTTATGGATGATACGGTATTCGCGCCCGCGGTCTATGACGGCGAAATCAAGCGAACCTCGTGGTTCTACAGGGTGCTCTTCTACCGCCAGAAAGGCGCACAAACGGTTCGCGTTTATGGCAACTGGGGCGACGACGCAGAAGCCTACGATCTGGATTACGAGGCTCCGCAGCGTATTCGTCGGTACAAGAACGACGGGCCGAACATCTCTGCGGATTGCAGCAAGGACGGCAAGTTCATTCGCGTCAAGATCGACGAATCGGGCAACGTCGTCGGCAAGCCCGAGGTGCATCTCACAAAGCCTGATGAAGTCGGGCAAAATCGCTGCCATCTGCAGCTAACGAATTATTATGAGAACGCGGTTTACCTGCCCGCCCTGGACAACGGCGTTGCAGTGTCCGCTACCTACACCGGCATGGCAGGTAAATGGCCTAACGCGCCGTCGAGAACTGACTACTAGGTGTCGACCGGCGGACGGCTGTCGGCCATCAGTTTATCCAGTTCTCGCTGCGCCTTTTTGAGATTGGTCAGGTCGCGCGGCTGGATCATTTCACAGCCGTCCCTGATCATTTCGTCCACCCGGACAGGGTAGTAGCGGCAATCATCGGGGCGATCAAAATAGATCTGGCACGTGTACTTTTCCTGCCCGGGCGCCTTTTCCAGCCACGGACAGCTGAGTAATTGCTCACCGGTCTCAGGATCCAGCCAGATTTCGCCGCCACCAACGTAAGCGGCTATGTCGGGCCGGTGCGACTCCCAGTATTCAATTTCAGCTGCAGAAGCCGACAGACCGCCATTTGCATATAACAAACAGCACTTGCCACACTGGTTACACGGCTTCACGGTGGCCGCTGAGTCGTTGGCCGATCATGCCGCCAAGCCAGGCCGTCGGGATATAGGCGAGCAACAAGTCGAGTGCCACGAACCACATCGGTGACGGGATCATGAAGACGGCCGAAATTCCGCCGAGCAACGACACAATGCCAACGACCAATGACATGATCAGTTTGTTGTTGGCCGCGATCACGTATGCGACCAGCGCACCAACCAGCGTGCCAAGCGCATGGGCAAGGAACGGGGTGATGAAATGCTTCGCCTCGAACAGGTGCATGCCAGCTGCGATGGACTCTACATCCGATGCATCGACACCGGGCGGCGGCGGAATAATTGACGAGCCGAGCATGATAATGCCCATGTTGATGGCTCCGCCAACGATGACGCCAATCAACAGTGCTGCGATGTTTCTCATTATTGACACGTCAGTCTCCCTGGCTATTGCGTGCTGCAGGATGAGTGAACAACACTAACCCGAACCAGATGGCCAGGACAACGTAGATACCGGCAATCCCCAGCATTACTGGCGGCGCCGACTCGGGCATCCTTTTCACGAGTATGGTTGCTGCAACGGCGAAGTGCATCAAATTGCCGAGGGCCACCGGGCGCGCGTAAATGCCCCCGATGAGAATGCCTTTTGCAGCCCAGTTGAGCATCGCAAACCCGAGGTACATCGCACCGAGTATTTCCACGACAGCAACCGCAAATCCGTCTGCCGGATTCTTGATGTGCGCCAGGAATTCTTGCGGCATAAACGACAATCCAACGCCGGCGGCCGCCATGAACACCGCACTAATCATCATGAGCGCTCTTGTTTGTAAGTTCATCCGCTGTCTCCCGAGTGGCGAAAATCAACCAAGCTTGCGGATACCCACAGCCTCGCGAATTTCTGCCATGTACGGTGCCGACAGCGCGCGCGCCTTGTCCGCACCTTTTCTGAGCTGCGACTCTATCTCGGCAGGATCGTCGATCAGGCGCTGATACTCTTCGCGGGCAGGTTTGATGTGGTCGTTGATGTACTCGAACAGCTTCTGCTTCATCGCCCCCCAGGCAATGCCGTCGGCATACAGCTTCTCGACTTCAGCAGTTTCTGCCGGCGTTGCAAACGCCTTGTAGATGTCGAACAGGGTGCTGTCCGCTGTGTCTTTGGGCTCGCCCGGCTCGAGGCTGTTGGTCTTGATCTTCATGATCAACTTCCTGAGCTTCTTTTCGTCGGCGAACAGCGGAATGGTGTTGTTGTAGCTCTTGCTCATCTTGCGACCATCAAGGCCCGCCAGCGTCGCGGTGTGATCATCGATTACGGGCTCGGGTAGTACGAGGATGTCGCCGTAGTGATGATTGAACCGCTGCGCAATATCACGCGCCATCTCAACGTGCTGTTTCTGGTCGCGCCCAACCGGCACTTTGGTCGACTTGAACATGAGGATGTCGGCCGCCATGAGGATCGGATAGCTGTACAACGCCATCGTGATTCCCTTGTCAGGATCCTTGTCGCCGCTATCCAGGTTCGCCTGCACTGATGCCTTGTAGGAGTGTGCCCTGTTCATGAGGCCTTTGGCGGTCATGCTGGTCAGGACCCAGGTCAGCTCCATGATTTCCGGTATGTCTGACTGCCGGTAGAAGACGGTGTTGTCGGTATCCATGCCCAACGCCAGCCACGCAGCTGCAATTTCGGCCGTCGACTGGCTGATCTTCGCGGGATCTTCGTTTTTTGCGAGCGCATGGTAGTCAGCCAGAAAGTAATAATTGTCTTTCGTGCTGTCTTTGCTCGCGACAATGCCCGGGCGTATAGCACCGACGTAATTGCCGATATGTGGTGTGCCGGTTGTCGTGATACCGGTGAGGTAGATTTCTTTGCTCATCTAGTAGCCGGCCGCCTGGCCGTCTTTCCTTGCTTCCGAGGCGCCGTAGTATACGGCCTCTTCGTCATCCCTCATAATTGCCTGGTAGCCACCGAAACTGCCATTGCTGTCACCGAGCTTGTGTCCCCGGGCACGCAGTTCCGCACGCATGGCGTCGCTGAAGCCGCGCTCCAGATGGACGACACCACCGTCGGTCATGACCTCGCCGGTCGGCGTTGACGAGCCCGCATGATTGACCCGCGCCGCATCCCCGGCTTCCTGCAGGTTCATGCCGAAATCGACCATGTTGACGATTACCTGTGCGTGACCTTGTGGCTGCATGGCACCACCCATCAAACCAAAACTGATTAATGGCTTGCCATCCTTCATGACGAACGCCGGGATAATCGTATGGAAAGGCCGCTTGCCAGGCTCAACCACATTCGCATGATTCTCATCCAGCGCGAACAGTTCCGCCCTGTCCTGCAGAACGAATCCCAACTCTCCGGGTGTCATCCCGGACCCCATGCCCCGATAGTTGCTCTGGATAAGCGACACCATGTTGCCCTCGGCATCAGCGACGGTGAGATAGATTGTGTCGCCGTGCTCGAGTGCTGCGTCACCGGCCGGATAGTCGCTGGCAGCCACCTTGGGATCAATCAGCGCCCTGCGACTCGCTGCGTATGATTTCGAGACCAGCTCCGCCACAGGAACCTCGGCAAAATCGGGGTCCGCATAGAACCGGGCGCGATCTTCGTAGGCAAGCTTCTTGGCTTCCACCAGCGTGTGTACGTACTCCGCCGACCCGAATCCCATGGAACGGATATCGAAGCCTTCGAGGATGTTGAGAATTTGCAGCGCCGCGATCCCCTGGCCATTCGGTGGCAACTCAAACACGTCCCAGCCTCGATAGTTGCTCGACACCGGCGTCACCCATTCAGAGGTGTGCGACGCCATGTCGTCGTAGCGGAGCAGTCCGCCCTGCTCGGTCATGTACGCATCAATGCGCCGCGCAATCTCGCCCTTATAGAAGACGTCGCGACCTCCTTCGACAAGCATCTCGTAGGTCTTCGCAAGGCGTGGGTTGCGGAACATCTCGCCTTTTGCAGGCGCGCGCCCATTGGGCATGTAGGTCTCTGAAAAACCTGGATAATCCTGTAAATACCTGGCGTTCCGCTGCATTCCCGCTGCGATCACCTCAGAGACAGGAAAGCCGCTTTTCGCATACTCGATCGCGGGCGCCAGGATGACGCTCATCGGTAACTGGCCGAATCGCCCGTGCAGTTCAAACCAGCCGTCAACGGCTCCCGGGACGCTGACCGGCAACGGGCCGCGAGGCGGAATCCGGGTGATGCCCCTTTCTTTGAAATAATCGAGTGTCATGAGCGCAGGCGCACGGCCCGAGGCGTTCAGCCCGACAAGTTGCTTTTCTTCTGCATCCCAGACGATGGCAAAAAGATCGCCACCAATGCCACAACCCGTGGGCTCCATGAGGCCCAGCGCTGCGTTTGCCGCGATTGCGGCGTCAACCGCGCTGCCGCCCTTTCTTAAAATGTCGAGCGCGACCTGGGTCGCCAGCGGCTGGCTGGTTGCGGCCATCACATGCGGCGCAATGACCTCCGAGCGGGATGCGTGATCAGGGCCCGCGACTCGATCAAAACCGGGAATATCGTTTGCCATTGCAAGGCCTCCTGCTGCCAGCAATGCCAGCACTATGATGCGATTCATGGGTTATCATCCGTTGCTATGAAAGCAGATTATACCGACAAGAACCCCGCCCTCGGCGCCCTCTATTCGCAGCATCTTGAGATTGTCTCGGCAAGGCACGAACACGCACTTGCCCAGGCCGGTGCCAGTCATGCTGTCATATTCTCCGGACGCCCGAAGTATGCATTCCTCGACGACCAGGATTATCCGTTCAGGGCCAACCCGCATTTCATTGGCTGGGCGCCGCTGGTCGCCCTGCCATTGTCGTATATCGTGTTTACGCCGGGTGAGAAACCGATTCTTGTCTATTACCAGCCGCACGACTACTGGCACCCGGTGCCAGGTGCGCCCGACGGCTATTGGACATCACGGTTCGATGTGCGCGTCGTGCACTCAGTCGAAGACGTCGCACACCATCTTCCAGAGCAACGCGACAACTGCATTCTGATCGGCGAGATTGACGACGCTGCGGACGCCTTTGGAATTGACCGCATTAACCCGACAGTTGCGCTGAACATCCTGCATTACGCTCGCGGCGTTAAGACGGAATACGAGCTCGCCTGCATGCGCCTGGCATCCCAACGCGGAGCCAAAGGACATCTTGCAGCGGAAGCCGCCTTCAGGGACGGCATGCCAGAATTCGAGATTCACCGTGCGTACTGCCAGGCTGTCAGCCACAGCGACAACGAATTGCCCTATGGCAACATCATCGCGCTCAATGAGAACGGTGCGGTGCTTCATTACACGCATTTGCAGCGCGAGACGCCCAGCCCGCTGCGTTCGTTCCTCATCGATGCCGGCGCGCGCGTGCACGGTTACGCGTCCGATATCACACGCACCTATTCTCATAGCGACGCCAGATTCGCGGAGCTCATAGCACGCATGGACAGGTTGCAGCTCGACATCGTCAGCCGCATTAAGGCCGGCGTGGACTATGCCGACCTGCACGTCGAGACACACCGCATGATCGCCGCAGTCCTGGTCGAGACAGATCTCGCCAGCGGCAGCCCCGATACCCTGCTTGAGACCGGTGTCACGTCAGCGTTCTTCCCACACGGCCTGGGTCACCTGCTGGGCATCCAGGTGCACGACGTCGGTGGTTTCCTCGAGAATGAATCGGGTACGGTCGTTGATCCGCCGAGCGGTCACCCGTTCCTGCGACTGACGCGCAAGCTCGAAACGGACATGGTGCTGACCATCGAGCCCGGGCTATATGTGATCGACATGCTGCTCGAGAATCTTCGCGGCTCGGCGGCCGAGAACCACGTTAACTGGCAGACAGTCGAGTGGCTGAGGCCGTTCGGTGGAATCCGCATTGAGGATAATGTGCGCGTGCTTGCAGACGGCTCTGAGAACCTGACGCGCAACGCGTTCGCGAGTTAAGGCCTGCAGCTAGGGCTCTTTCCGAGTTTGCATTTTACGCTTCCACTCGCGCTTGGCTTTGGCGCCCTTGCGCTCCAGCGTTGGTTTCATCAACCGCCCCAACCACGGGAACAGGTACGACAACGTCGCCAGGAAACCGCTGAGCGCCGGCATAGCCTGCTCATGTATGTTGTTGCCGCATAGATCCAGAATCGCCTGCGCCACTTCTTCAGCCGTGCTCATTGGCTGAGAGAAGGTGATGTCGCTGACCTCGTCTATCCCAGTCAAAATAAACGCCGTGCTGACGGGGCCAGGAGACACGGTCGCAACCTTGATGTCAGTGTCACGAAGTTCATCCGCAAGTGCCCTCGAAAAAATACGCAGACCAAACTTGCTGGACGAATAGGTAGCACTTCCGGGAACAGCGGTGCGGCCGGCGAGAGATGCAACGTTGATTATTGCACCGCCGTTTTCTTCCAGATAGGGAAGCGCAATTCTCGACAGCATGATCGGTGCCTTGAGATTCACATCGATTATTCGGCCAAGATCGTCCGCGGTAACATCGCGCACGAGTCCACGGTGATGGCAGCCGGCGTTGTTGATCAGAATGTCGACTCGCCCAAATTCGAACTGGGCTTTTTTGAACACGTCGACGCAGGCGTCTGTATCAGTGACGTCCATGGCGAATATTTCTACATGGGTAAGGTCGCGTAGCTCTTCAGCGACGGCCTCGAGGTTTTTCTTGCTGCGAGCAACCAGCATCAGATTAGCGCCGGCTTCGGCAAACTTGCGCGCAACGGCTGCGCCCACGCCCTCAGAGCCACCAGTTACGATGACTGTCTTGTTATTGAAAATCATCGGGGGAGTCTACACCCGCATCAGAATCCGATATACCCTCGAATTTTTTTCCACAGCGAGGTTTCCCAGCCGTACACCTCCAGCCCTTCAGCTCCAAGCTGGGTGTCGGGAATCTCCGTGGACGCCGGAATCGCTTCGTTCGCAGCGACATCTTCAGGCCGCAACTCAAGCTTGCCCTTCCTGCCCTCGCCGAACGTAGTCAGTCCGTCAACTGCCAGACTCAGGTAGGGCAATACCTCATCGTCGACGATATCGTCGAGAAACACGGCATCAGGGTCGAAGCTTTCCTTCGACAGGATGACGCAGTCGTCGAACGCTTTGTCTTCGTTGCCCATAGATGAGCCCGCCTGGTTTCTGATCCATTACGGTATAGGTATCGGCTTATTTCGGCTGTGAGATGACTCACATTCTGGCGTGGTGCGCTTTCGGGCCGCCTGGCGCAGGTCAATTGCTATGTTGGCATGTGTTTGTGGTTTAGAATTCAGACTATGCGTAACTTATTGACATTCCTGACCGTTCTGGCGCTTTTAGTGGCCGGCGGCTGCAGCGACGAACCGGCGGCCAATGGCGCCCGCAGCTGGAACAGCGCGCCGAAGGTCGTTGCCGAACCTGTGGTCATGAAGAAGCTCGTGGATGACATCCAGGCCCTGGGAACCGCGCAAGCCAACGAGTCCATTGAAATCCAGCCGCGCGTCGCCAGCCTGATCGATCGCATCGTGTTCAAGGAAGGTGAGCTCGTCGAAGCGGGCCAACTGCTGGTTGAGCTGGAGTCCAGCGAAATTGTCGCGGGACTTGCGCTGGCTGAAGCGGCTCTTTCCGAGAGCCGTAGCCTGTATAAACGAAACAAGTCGCTGTCATCGAGCCAGGCGGTCTCCGCTTCAACCCTCGAACAGCTGCTCGCAGAGGTCAACGTCGACCAGGCTTTGGTTCAGGCAGCGCGCGCACGACTCGCCAATACGAGAATTCGCGCGCCGTTTGCGGGACGTATTGGCTTGCGGCGTGAGAGCCCGGGCAGCTTTGTCGATACCTCCACGATCATCACGACACTCGATGATGTCAGCACTATAAAGCTCGACTTTTCGGTTCCGGAGACGTTTCTCACGGTCATCCGGGAGGGCATGCGCATTCAGGCCAACACGGTCGTCTACCCTGGGCGCGTGTTTGAGGGGACGGTAGCCAATATCGATACACGACTTGACCCTGTATCTCGAGCGGTGCGTGTGCGGGCGATCATGCCGAATACCGACGGCGCCCTGAAGCCAGGCATGTTTCTTACCGTCGACCTGCAACGAGACCGCGGTGAGGTGCTTGTTGCACCAGAGCAGTCGATCGTTCCAGAAGGCTCACAACAGTTCGTGTTCGTGGTGACTGACGGCAAAATCGAGAAGCGAGCCGTGACTATCGGTCGGCGCATCCCTGGCTTTGTCGTGATAACGGAAGGCCTGAGCGAAGGTGAGTCGGTCGTTACTGAGGGCACCGGCAAGGTCAGAGACGGCAGCGATGTTGAATTGCTCGGGCAGACCTAGGCAGTGTTGATCTCTGACGTCTCTGTTCGTCGTCCGGTATTCGCGGCCGTCGTTTCGCTGATCCTCGTGATAGTCGGACTCATGTCCGTGCAGAGCATGTCGATTCGGGAGTATCCCGACATTCAGAGACCGATTGTGTCCGTTAGCACGAGTTATCGCGGTGCTGCCTCTGATATCGTCGAGCGCCGGGTGACGCAGATTCTCGAAGACCAGATTGCGGGCGTTTCGGGCATCACGAAAATCTCATCCGCGAGCTACGATGAGCGCTCGGCCATAACCGTCGAGTTTTCCGAGAGTCGCGACATCGACAGCGCGGCAAACGACGTTCGCGATCGCATTTCGCGTGTGCTGAGCATGCTGCCTGACGAGGCCGAGCCTCCGGAAATTTCGAAACAGGACAGTTCTGCACAGACCACGATGTGGATCGATGTGTCGAGTGACACCCTTTCCGTCATGCAGGTATCAGACTACGCGGAACGTTACCTGGTTGACGCACTGTCGGTTGTCGAAGGTGTGGCTGTCATACGGCGCAGCGGCGCGCGGCGCCCCGCCATGCGTATCTGGGTAGACCCCAAACGCCTGGCCGCACGCGGCCTCACAGTGACGGATATCGAGGACACTCTTCGCAGGGAAAACGTGCAGATACCCTCAGGGCGCCTGGAGTCGAGCACACGCGAATTCACACTCAGAACGGAAACCGGATACAGCTCGGTAGCAGATTTTCAGCAACTGGTGCTTGCGCAGGGCAGCGACAACTACCTCGTAAGACTCGGCGAAGTCGCTGACATCGAACTTGCACCGGAAAATGTGCGCAGTTTTTCACGCACTAACGGCAAGACCGGCATGAGTCTCGGCATCGTGCCGCAAGCTCAGGCAAATATTCTGCAAGTGAATGCAGACGTCGCCAAACGAATCGAGGAGCTGCAAAGCTCTCTTCCTGACGACATAAGTCTCAGCATCAACATGGACAACTCCCTTTTCATTCGGGCCTCCATGAGAGAGGTTGCCAAAGCACTTGGACTCGCGCTGCTACTGGTGCTGATCGTCATCTACGGATTTATCGGAACGATCAGGGCAACGATTATCCCGGCTGTAACGATTCCCATCTCCATTATTTCAGCGTTCATCGTTATGGCAGCGCTTGGCTTTTCGATCAACACCCTGACCCTGCTGGGATTTGTGCTGGCCATCGGGCTCGTCGTCGACGACGCCATCGTCGTCCTTGAAAATATCGCTCGCCGCATCGAGGACAAGGAGCCTACTTTGTTGGCCGCGACCAACGGCACACGTGAAATTGGCTTTGCAGTGATCGCGACGACGCTGGTGCTGGTCGCGGTAATCCTGCCGGTCTCGTTTATGCCGGGCAACGTCGGCATGGTGTTCCGTGAATTCGGTATTTCTCTGGCTGCCGCCGTCTGCTTTTCAAGCCTGATCGCGCTCACCCTGGTGCCGATGCTGACGACCAAGCTGTTCGCCGACAATCGGCTGCATCGTGGCAGGGTGACTCGCGCCGTTGACAAGGTGTTCAAACGGCTGAACGCTGTTTATGAAAGCCTGTTGCGGCGCGCAATTCGGCGCCCATTTGTCGTTATTGTCAGCGCGCTGCTGCTATTCGCAGCAAGCCTCACGCTTATCAATCGCCTGCCAGTCGAATATATGCCGCGCGAGGATCGTGGCTTCGTCATGGCCATGCTGACGGCACCGGATGGCGCAAGCCTGGACTACACACTTGGCTACGTTAAGCAGGTCGAAGAGATCATGCTGCGAGACGTAGAGGAAGGAAATGCCACGAGGGTGCTGGCACGTTCCGGATCGTGGGGCGGCGGCTCCGACGTCAACGTTGCCATGGTATTCGCACCGCTCACCCTGTGGGATGAAAGAGAGCTTTCGGCGGCCGAGATCGCGCAGCGATGGAATCCGCAGCTGCAGGCGCTACCGGGCGTACAGGCGTATGCATTCCCGATGGGCGCATGGGCGCTTGGACAGAGCAGCCGGCCACTGAATATCGTGCTGGGCGGCACCGACTACCAGGAACTCGCCAAATGGCGCGACATAGTGATTGAAGAGGCAGGCAAGATACCCGGGCTTTCCAGCCTCGATTCTGACTACCGCGAACGCAAACCAAAGATCGATGTGTCGATCGATCGTGACCGCGCCGCAGACCTCGGCGTGTCACTATCCAACGTCGGCCGAACCCTTGAGACTATCCTCGGCTCAAGAGTCGTCACGACCTTTGCCGACAAGGGCGAAGAGTACCGCGTAATACTGCAGGGCGCGGACGAGCGCCGCCAGACGCCAAGTGACCTCGACAATATCTACGTTCGGTCGGAGCGCTCCGGCCAGTTGATACCGCTGTCTAACCTGGTCGAACTCAAGGAGGTCGCCGGGCCAGTCGACCTGCGACGCTTCGACCGCATGCGATCCATCTCAATATCGGGATCGCTGGCACCAACTTACTCACTCGGAGAGGCTCTGGCTGACATTGAGCGTATTGTTGACGAGAAGCTGCCAGAGTCGGCGCGACTCAACTACAACGGCGAGTCACGAGACTTCAAGAATACGGGCAACTCCGTTTACTGGACCTTCCTGCTTGCACTCACTATCGCCTACCTGGTGCTGGCTGCACAGTTCGAGAGCTTCAAGCATCCGCTCATCATTATGACCACGGTACCCCTGGCAATCATCGGCGCGCTCGTAGGGCTCTGGGTATTCGGTTCCAGCATCAACATCTACAGCCAGATTGGCGGCATCATGCTAATCGGACTCGCCGCCAAGAACGGCATCCTTATCGTCGAATTCGCCAACCAGTTACGTGATCGTGGCATCGAATTTAACGAGGCGATTCTGCAATCGGCCAGGACGCGACTGCGACCGGTTCTAATGACCAGTATGTGTACCGCATTCGGCGCTGTGCCGCTGCTGCTGGCCAGTGGCGCGGGTGCGCTGAGCCGCCAGTCCATTGGTGCGGTTGTCTTCTTCGGTGTGACTTGCGCGGTAGTCCTGACCTTGATTGTAGTGCCTACGGTATACAGCCTGCTCGCCCGCAACACGCACTCCCCCGAGTATGTAGCCCGGATGATCGACAAGCTCTCAGCCACCGGCAAGGCATAAAAAAAGCCGGGCAAGAGCCCGGCTTTCCAAGCAATCCTGCGACTGCTTCTACTCGTCTGCTACAGCCTCGACTTCCGCCTCAACTGCCAGTTCGGTCAGCATGACAATAGCCATTGGTGCTGAATCGCCAGGCCGGGGACCCATTTTCAGGATGCGCAGGTAACCACCTGGGCGCTCCTTGAAACGCGGTCCGATCTCGGAGAACAGCTTGCCGACGGCTTCCTTGTCACGAAGACGATTAAAAGCCAGGCGACGATTTGCGACGCTGTCTTCCTTGGCGAGCGTGATGAGCGGCTCAACGACGCGACGCAGTTCTTTTGCTTTCGGCAAAGTCGTACGAATCGTCTCATGCTTCAGCATCGACGTGGCCATGTTGCGGAACATTGCCTTGCGATGTGAGCTGTTACGGCCCAATCGACGGCCAGATTTTCTATGACGCATTATCTTGTCCTGATGTGGGAATTACATCGCGAATTCGTGTTCTGGACGCAGGCTTGCCGGCGGCCAGTTATCGAGATGCATGCCGAGACCAAGACCATGTCCTTCGAGGACTTCCTTGATCTCGGTGAGTGATTTCTTACCGAGGTTCGGCGTGCGCAGCAACTCAACTTCCGTGCGCTGCACGAGGTCACCGATGTACATGATGTTCTCGGCCTTGAGGCAGTTAGCTGAACGAACCGTGAGCTCAAGCTCATCAACCGGGCGAAGCAGGATCGGGTCAACCTGGTGCTCAGCCTGAGCGCCAACACCTTCTTCCTGGCTCTCGAGATCAACGAATACAGAGAGCTGATCCTTGAGGATGCTACCCGCACGGCGGATGGCCTCTTCAGGATCGATCGTACCGTTCGTCTCAATGTCGATCAGCAACTTGTCGAGGTCCGTGCGTTGCTCAACACGCGCCGCTTCAACGTTGTACGTTACGCGAACGATCGGGCTGAATGACGCATCAAGCTGCAGGCGGCCAATCGGACCCGTCTGGTCTTCAAACGTCGGGCGCTGCGTTGCCGGGCGGTAGCCACGACCACGCTCCACCTGCAAGATGGCGTTAAGCTCACCGGCGCTTGTGAGAGTGGCAATCACGAGCTCCGGATTCATGATTTCAACATCATGATCAAGCTGAATGTCCGCCGCAGTCACGACACCCGGGCCTTTCTTCGAAATACGCAGCTCAGCATGATCGCGAGTGTTCATGTTCACGGCAACCTGCTTCAGGTTCAGCAGGATGTCGACGACATCTTCCTGAACACCTTCGATGCTGGTGTACTCGTGCAACACGCCCTCGATCTCGGCTTCCGTTATCGCAGCACCTGGCATGGACGACAACAGAATGCGACGCAGCGCATTACCCAGCGTATGACCGAAGCCACGCTCGAATGGTTCGATGGTGACTTTGGCTTGGATATCATTGATCGGCGTTACTTTAACAACGCGCGGCTTCAAGAATTCGTTTACAGATTCCTGCATGGGGACTAACCCTCCTGACTACTTGGAGTACAGCTCGACGACGAGGTTTTCATTGATGTCCGGGAGGATATCTTCCCGATCCGGCAATGATTTCAAGACACCCGCCATCTTCTTTGTATCGACCTCAACCCACTCGGGCAGACCGACCTGGCTTGCGATATCAATAGCGCTCTGAATACGCAATTGCTTGCGTGACTTCTCGCGAATGTTTATCGCATCACCGGCTTTAACTTGAGCCGACGGAATATTGACGATCTTGCCGTTTACCTCGATGCTCTTATGGCTAACGAGTTGGCGAGCTTCGGCACGGGTCGATGCGAAGCCCATTCTGTAGACAACGTTGTCCAGACGGCCTTCCAGCATCCGCAGCAGGTTTTCACCTGTTGAGCCTTTCAGCTGCGCTGCGCGCTTATAGTAATTGCGGAACTGACGCTCGAGTACACCGTACATACGACGCAGCTTCTGCTTCTCACGCAGCTGCAAGCCGTAATCCGACAAACGCGGACGACGTTGCGAAGCGCCGCCTGGCGGTACCTCGAGCTTGCACTTCGATTCGAGCGGACGTACGCCGCTCTTGAGAAACAAATCTGTGCCTTCGCGGCGGGACAGTTTGCACTTTGGTCCTAAATATCTTGCCATGATCTATAAGCCTCTACACGCGGCGTTTTTTCGGCGGACGGCAGCCGTTATGAGGAATCGGAGTGACATCCTCAATGTTTTGAATACGAAACCCGAGGGCATTCAGCGCACGAACCGCTGACTCGCGGCCCGGGCCCGGCCCACGAACGCGAACGTCGACGTTCTTCACGCCAAACTCCAGCGCTGCACGCCCAGCCTTATCCGATGCGACCTGCGCAGCGAACGGCGTGGACTTACGAGAACCACGGAAACCACAGCCGCCTGCGGTCGCCCACGACAGGGCATTACCCTGACGATCGGTAATCGTAATGATGGTGTTGTTGAAGGAAGCATGAATATGCGCAATCGCATCGACTACATGCTTTTTGACCTTCTTCTTCTTTGTTTCTGCCATTCTATTTACCTAACTTAACGCTTGATCGGACGCCGCGGGCCCTTACGGGTGCGCGCGTTTGTCCGCGTACGTTGGCCACGAAGTGGCAAGCCACGACGATGACGAATGCCACGGTAAGAGCCGAGATCCATCAATCGCTTGATGTTCATCGACGTCTCGCGACGTAAGTCACCTTCGACAGTGAAAGTTGCTACCGCGGTACGTAAATTTGCCACCTCCGGCTCTGCGAGATCCTTCACTTTCGTGTCAGGAGCTACGCCAGCCGCTTCGCAAATCTTGCGTGCGCGCGTGTTTCCAATACCGAAAATTGACGTCAATCCAATCACGACGTGCTTATTCAGCGGAATATTTATGCCTGCTATACGTGCCACTTACCGTTCCTCTGGGTTAACCCTGACGCTGCTTATGGCGTGCGTCAGTACAGATCACCCGCACAACACCGTTGCGACGAATGATTTTGCAGTTTCTGCAGATTTTCTTTACCGATGCTCTTACTTTCATGAGCTCACTCCTGATATCGCCAGCTTGCGCTAGCGAGACTGTCCACCTTTGCCGTAATTGCGAAGGTTGGCTTTTTGCATCATCCCTTCGTACTGATGGCTCATTGCATGCGCCTGCATCTGCGACATGAAGTCCATCGATACAACAACCAGAATCAACAGCGAAGTACCACCAAAGCTGAACGGCACGCTCGGGTAGAACATGCGAACCAGCTCAGGCAACAGGCAGACACCGGCGATATAAATAGCGCCCCAAAATGTCAATCGTGTCAGCACCCTGTCGAGATACTCTGCTGTGTGTGCGCCCGGCCGAATACCCGGCAGAAACGCACCTGCTTTCTTCAAGTTGTCCGCTGTGTCCTTGGAGTTGTACATCAGCGCCGTGTAGAAGAAGCAGAAGAAAATTATCAATGCGGCATACAGCAAAACGTATACCGGCTGTCCAGGCCCGAGGTTCGCACCTACCGTCTGCAGCGCACGCTGTATAGCGGTGGGCTCAGCGGCCTGGCCAAAAAATTGTGCAATCGTCGCAGGGAACATCAGGATGCTCGAGGCGAAAATTGGCGGAATAACACCAGCCATATTGATCTTGAACGGCAAGTGGGTGCTCTGCGCCTGATACATGCGTCGACCCTGCTGGCGACGCGCGTAGTTGACCGTGATGCGGCGCTGTGCGCGCTCCATGTAAACCACGAAGACGACTGCGCCTATACCACCGACCAGCATCATGATGGCCGTAACAGGCGACATTTCACCGTTGCGTACAAGCTCAGCCGTACCGGCAACAGCCGCTGGCATGCCAGCGACGATACCCGCGAGGATGATCATCGAAATACCGTTACCGATGCCGCGCTCGGTGATCTGCTCACCAAGCCACATCAGGAACATTGTGCCTGTAACCAGCGTAATGCACGCAGTGATCAGGAATGCCGAGCCAGGATTCACGACCAGTCCAGGCTGGTTGCTCAGCCATGACGCTGCCGCGATCGATTGGAAGCTCGCGAGTAGCACGGTGCCCCAGCGCGTGTACTTGACGATCTGGCGACGACCCGACTCACCTTCCTTACGCAGCTGCTGCAGGCTCGGAACAATGTGGCTGGCCATCTGCATGATGATCGATGACGAGATGTACGGCATGATTCCGAGTGCGAACAGTCCGAAACGCGACAGCGCGCCACCCGAGAACATATTGAACAAGCCGAGCAGGTTGCCCGATTGCTGCTGGAAAAAATCGGCAAGCGCGGCAGGGTTCACACCGGGGACCGGTATGAACGTGCCAATACGGAACACGATCAAGGCGCCGATCAGGAAAAACAGGCGAGCTTTCAGCTCAGCTAGTTGTCCTGCTGCCTTGGCGAGATCCGCTGGATTTTGGTTGGGCTTCTTTGCCATATCAATTAGTACTCGTTATCGCGTTAACAACGCGATCAGTGCATATCCTTGTAGTCTTACTCGATCGAACCGCCTGCTTTCTCAATAGCCTCGCGCGCACCCTTGGTGACCGCGATGCCTTTCAGCTTCACTGCCTTGTCGATTGCGCCTGACAGGATCACCTTTACCTTGGTCGTAAACGCAGGAACCAGGTTTGCCTTTTTCAATACGTCGATGTCGATAACGTCTTCTGTCGGCAGCGCAAGCTCGTGAAGCCGCAGCTCTGCCGAGTACTTCGCCATACGCGAGTTGAAGCCGACTTTCGGCAAACGACGCTGCAGTGGCATCTGGCCACCTTCAAATCCAACCTTGTGGTAGCCGCCGGAGCGCGCGTGCTGGCCCTTGTGGCCCTTGCCGCTCGTCTTACCCTGGCCTGCGGAATGACCGCGACCGAGACGCTTACCAACTTTCTTCGCGCCCTTACCGGGCGACAATTCGTTCAGACGCATGTCAGACTTCCTCTACCGCTAACAGGTACGAGATGCGATTGATCATGCCGCGGTTCTCAGGAGTGTCCTGAACCACGACGGTATGGTTTATCTTGCGCAGACCAAGACCGGTAACACAGGCTCTGTGTGCCTTGAGCCGACCGAACTTGCTCTTCTTAAGCGTCACTTTCAATTCTTTGGTCTTAGCCATGATCGTGTCTCTATCGTTCCGGGCCGCAATCAGGCCAGGATTTCCTTAACTTTCTTGCCACGTTTTGCTGCAATCGACTGCGGCGAGTGAATCTGCTTCAGGCCGTTGATCGTTGCGCGAACGAGGTTGATCGGATTACGCGAGCCGTAGCTCTTCGCAAGCACGTTGCGAATGCCCGCACATTCGAATACCGCACGCATCGCACCGCCAGCAATTACTCCGGTACCTTCTGATGCCGGCTGCATGTAAACCTTGGTCGCACCGTGGCGGCCTTTTTTCGCATACTGCAACGTGTCGCCATTCAGGTTAATTGCGATCATGTCCTTGCGAGCGTTTTGCATCGCCTTCTGGATCGCTATGGGCACCTCGCGCGCCTTGCCGTAACCGAAGCCGACCTGTCCCTGGCCGTCGCCGACAACCGTCAGTGCGGTAAAACCAAACTGACGACCACCCTTAACCACCTTGGCAACGCGATTTACGGTAACCAGCTTTTCAATCAGGTCATCGCCCGACTGTGAATTATCGTTTCTTGCCATAGTCTCGGCAATCCTCTACTTAAAACTTCAATCCCGCTTCACGCGCTGCGTCGGCAAGTGCCTTGACGCGACCGTGATAGCGAAAACCCGAACGATCGAATGCGACCGTATCCACGCCAGCAGCCTTGGCTTTCTCGGCGATACGTGCGCCGACAATGGCTGCTGCCTCGACGTTGCCGCCGTTCTTCATTCCTTTGCGCACTTCTGTTTCCAGCGTCGATGCAACTGCAACGACGGTGCCGCCGTCGGGCGCTACAACCTGGGCATAGATGTGCCTTGGAGTCCTGTGAACCGTTAAACGGTTGACCTCCAGTTCGTGAATCTTCGCTCGGACCTTGCGGGCACGGCGCAGACGATTTTGTTTCTTGTCCAGCTTCATAATGATCAGCCTTGAAAATTACTTCTTCTTCGCTTCTTTGATGACTACGTGCTCACCGGCGTAACGCACACCCTTGCCCTTGTAAGGCTCGGGCGGACGATAGCGGCGAATTTCCGCCGCGACCTGGCCAACACGCTGCTTGTCAGCACCGCGTAGTACGATTTCTGTCTGGCTTGGCGTCTCAACCGAGATGCCCTCAGGCACTTCGTGAACGACAGGATGCGAGAAACCCAATGAAAGATTGAGTTTGTTGCCCTGTGCGTTCGCACGATAACCAACGCCGACCAGTTCCAGCTTGCGCTCAAAACCCTCTGATACGCCCGTCGCCATATTGGCCAGCAGGGCCCGCATGGTGCCTGAGATGGCAGTCGAGAAACGTGATCCCGAACGCGCCGTTATCTGCAGGTTGCCATCGTCTTCCTTAAGCTCAACTTCACTGTTCAGCTCAAGCGACAGCGTACCCTTCGCGCCTTTAAGCGTGACGATATTTCCGTCCTGCTTAAACTCGACGCCTTTCGGCAGCGCTACTGGTTCTTTAGCAATTCTTGACATAGTCCTGTCTCTTTATAAGTGAGCAACCGAGCCGTTATGAAACGACGCAGAGCACCTCACCACCAATGCCTTTCTCTCGTGCCTGGCGATCGCTCATGACACCTGCTGATGTCGAAACGATTGCAACGCCAAGTCCGCCAAGTACCTTGGGCAATTCTTCCTTGCCGCGGTAGATGCGCAAACCCGGGCGACTGGCCCGCTCAATGCGCTCGATTACCGGAACGCCGTCGAAATACTTCAGCTCAACCGTCAATTCTTTCTCGGCGCCTTCGCCGCTGACGTCGAAACCTGTTACGTAACCTTCATCCTTAAGGACGCCGGCGACAGCCTCTTTTGACTTCGATGCCGGCATGGAGACGCTTACTTTGCGCGCCTTCTGGCCGTTTCGGATGCGGGTCAACATGTCCGCGATAGGGTCGCTCATACTCATTTCGTTTCTCCGCCTACCAACTGGCCTTCGTCAATCCAGGAATCTCGCCATTCATGGCAGCTTCACGCAATTTGTTTCGGGCCAGGCCGAATTTGCGATATACGCCATGTGGGCGACCGGTGATCGCACAACGGTTGCGCTGACGGGACGGGCTCGCATCGCGGGGCATTGCGTTGAGCTTTGCCTGCGCTACTTCACGTTGGTCATCAGTGCTGTTGATGTCACGAATCGTTGCCTTAAGGGCGGCACGCTTGGCAGCGTACTTCGCTACCGTTTTCGTGCGCTTCAATTCGCGCTGGATCATTGATTTCTTTGCCATAATTGCCTGTCTCTAATTTTGGTTTCGAGTTCGCGTGCTATTGCTCGCTACTGCGAATCCTTAAGCTTTTTTCTTAAATGGGAAGTTAAATGCTTCCAGTAATGCCTTGCCTTCTTCCGCGCTACGCGCGGTTGTGGTGATCGTAATATCCATACCACGCAGCGTGTCGATTTCGTCGTAGTTGATTTCCGGGAAGATAATCTGTTCCTGGACACCCATGCTGTAGTTACCCTGCTTATCAAAAGCCTTCGGGTTCAAACCACGGAAGTCACGAATACGCGGAATGGCGATATTCACCAAACGATCCAGGAATTCATACATCCGCTCCCTGCGCAGCGTGACCTTGCAGCCAATCGCCATGCCATCACGGATCTTGAAACCTGCTACCGACTTGCGAGCAAGCGTCGTAACCGGCCGCTGGCCAGAAATCTTCTGCATGTCGCCACGGGCGTTTTCCATGATCTTCTTATCGGCCACCGCCTCACCAACACCCATATTCAGAGTGATCTTGGTGATCCGCGGGACCTCCATTGGGTTCGCCAGGCCAAGCTTCTTCTGAATCTCGGCTGCCAGTTCGTCCCGATATTTTTGCTGTAAACGTGCCATCTGCAATTCTCTGTATTAATTTGCCTGTCACGAGCTTGCGCCCGCTCTCAAGGTCAAATGTCTACGACGTCTCCACTCTTGAAAACCCGCACCTTGGTGCCGTCTTCCTGAACCTTGATCCCAATTCGCTCGCCCTTCTTCGTCTTCGGGTTAAACACCGCGACGTTGGAAATATCGAGCGGCATTGCCTGGTCCTTGATGCCGCCAGGCTCGCCCACTTGCGGGTTAGCCTTGACGTGCTTCTTAGCCAGGTTGATTCCCTCAACGAGAACACGATCGTCAGCAAACACCTGCAATACGGTGCCGCGACGGCCCTTGTCCTTGCCGGTCTTTACGATGATCTCATCGCCTTTTTTAATCTTGTTCATGTCTCTGTTCCTGCTCGCAGTCCCCGAAGGTCCTACAGCACCTCAGGTGCCAAAGAAATAATCTTCATAAACTGGCTGGTACGCAGTTCGCGCGTTACCGGGCCAAAAATACGTGTGCCGATAGGCTCGAGACGAGCATTCAGCAGCACAGCTGCGTTGCCATCGAAGCGAATCAACGATCCGTCTTTACGGCGCACACCCTTGCGAGTGCGAACGACGACGGCGTTGTAGACCTCGCCCTTCTTAACCTTGCCACGCGGAATCGCGTCTTTGACGCTTACCTTGATGACATCACCGACGCCAGCGTAACGACGCTTCGAACCACCGAGAACCTTGATGCACTGAACACGTCTCGCACCTGAGTTATCGGCCGCATCCAGTACTGTCTGCATCTGAATCATGACTGCATCCTAAAAAGTAATTACCGGTCGGCGGCACGTTCGACGACGTTGACCACGGCCCATGACTTGTTCTTCGACAACGGCTTGCACTCGGCAATCGCTACGCGATCACCCTCTCTGCATTCGTTCGTTGCATCGTGAGCAAGCAGCTTGGAGGTACGACGGATGTACTTGCCGTAAACCGGGTGCTTGATCAGACGCTCGACCGCGACCGAGACTGTCTTGTCCATCTTGTTGCTAACAACGCGCCCTACTACGGTGCGCTGTGATTTGGTTTCTTCACTCATTTCTCGTCACCCGCTGCACGCTTCTGCTCATTGAGCACGGTTTTGATGCGTGCAATGTCCTTTCTTACCTGTTTGTGCTGGTGATGTTGTGCCAGCTCGCCCGAGGATTTCTGCATACGCAGGTTGAACTGCTCACGACGCAGAGCAACCAGCTCTTCGTTGAGCTCTTCAACCGACTTAGCTCTGATTTCACTTACTTCCATTACATCACCTGCCGAGAAACAAATGCGGTCGGGAAGGGAATCTTGGCAGCAGCCAGGCGAAACGCCTCGCGCGCGATCTCTTCCGTCACACCTTCCATCTCATAAAGGACACGACCTGGCTGAATCTGGCATACCCAGTACTCAACGTTGCCCTTACCTTTACCCTGGCGCACTTCAAGCGGCTTCTTGGTGATCGGCTTGTCGGGGAATACCCGAATCCAGATCTTTCCGCCACGCTTGATGTAACGCGTCATCGCACGACGAGCTGCTTCGATCTGACGCGCAGTCATACGACCGCGGCCCGTCGCTTTGAGTCCATACTCACCGAAGGAAACCGAGCTACCGCGTAGCGCAAGGCCGCGGTTACGTCCCTTCATCTGTTTGCGAAATTTAGTTCTTTTCGGCTGTAACATGTCCTAGGCCTCTGCCGCCTCTACCGGTGCGACTTTGGGTTTGTCAAAGACCTCACCCTTGAAGATCCATACCTTGACGCCAATGACGCCGTACGTTGTGTGTGCTGTCGCAACGCCGTAGTCGATATCGGCACGCAGCGTGTGCAGCGGCACACGGCCTTCGCGGTACCACTCGGAACGAGCAATCTCAGCACCGTTCAGACGTCCGCCGACCTTGACCTTGATGCCTTCGGCACCGGCGCGCATCGTGTTCGTAACCGAGCGCTTCATTGCCCGGCGGAACATAACGCGACGCTCCAACTGCTGTGCGATGCCTTCGGCAACCAGCGTGGCATCGAGCTCAGGCTTGCGAACTTCGTTGATATTGATACGCACGTCGTTGATGTGCATGCCAATCATCTTCGAAACTTGAGCCCGAAGCTTTTCAATGTCCTCACCCTTCTTACCAATCACGATGCCGGGACGAGCCGTATGAATCGTGATATTGATTTTCTTGGCAGGACGCTCGATAGCGATGCGACTTACAGACGCATCTTTGAGCTTTGCCTTGATGAACGTGCGAACTTCGTGATCTCCACGCACGTACTCAGGAAAATCTTTACTGTCGGCATACCACTTGGACGACCAGTCCTTGACGATGCCGAGGCGAATTCCAGTTGGATGTACTTTTTGGCCCATATTTCCTACTCGTCGCCGACGCGAATTGTGATGTGACTGTTGCGCTTGATGATCCGTGATCCGCGGCCCTTTGCCCGGGCACGGTAACGACGGAACGTCGGCGCTTCGTTCACCTCAATGGTGGCGACCTTTAATTCGTCAATATCGGCACCGTGGTTGTGCTCTGCGTTGGCAATTGCCGACTCCAGAACCTTCTTTACGATGCTCGCGCTTTTCTTGGGCGAGAACGCCAGTGTGCGCAGTGCGTCGTCAACAGACTTGCCACGGATGACGTCAGCCACCAGGCGGCACTTCTGCGGCGATATACGCGCATATCGAAGAGTTGCTGCAACTTGCATTAGCTCTGCTCCCTCGCCTTACTTAGTCTTGCGGTCGCCGGAGTGACCGCGAAACGTCCGGGTCATCGCAAACTCACCGAGTTTGTGACCAACCATGTTTTCCGATATCAGAACCGGCACGTGCTGACGACCGTTATGTACGGCAATCGTCAGACCAACCATATCCGGAAGAACCATCGAACGGCGCGACCAGGTCTTTATCGGTCGGCGATCGTTGGCCTTGGAAGCTTCAGCCACTTTCTTCGTCAAATGGCTATCGACGAACGGGCCTTTTCTTACACTACGCGGCATTCTTCTGATCCTCTAAAATTACTTGCGCTTGCGACGACGGACAATCATGTTGTCCGTGCGCTTGTTCTTGCGCGTTTTGGCGCCCTTGGTCGGTGTGCCCCATGGGCTAACCGGATGACGGCCACCTGATGTACGACCTTCACCACCACCGTGCGGGTGATCCACCGGGTTCATGGCAACGCCTCGAACCGTCGGACGAACACCCCTCCAACGCGTAGCGCCGGCTTTACCCAGCTTGCGAAGGTTGTGCTCGCTGTGACCCACCTCACCAATCGTGGCGCGGCAGTCAGCGTGAATCTTGCGCGTCTCACCCGAACGCAGACGCAACGTGGCGTAAACGCCTTCGCGTGCCGCGAGCTGGGCATATCCACCAGCAGAGCGAACCAGCTGGCCACCCTTACCGGGCTTCATTTCGACGTTGTGAATCAGCGTACCGACCGGAATCGCGCGCAACGGCAATGCGTTGCCCGGCTTGATCGGCGCATCTTCACCACTGATGACGGGCGACCCATCCTGAACGCCTTTCGGCGCCAGAATGTAGCGACGCTCGCCATCGGCGTACTTGACCAGCGCGATGTGCGCGCTGCGATTCGGATCGTACTCAATACGCTCAACAACGCCCTGAATACCATCCTTGTTGCGCTTGAAATCGATAACGCGGTAGCGCTGCTTGTGACCACCGCCCTGGTGACGCACGGTGATTCGACCGTTGTTATTACGTCCGCCCTTGGAAGTCTTCTTCTCAAGCAACGGCTCGTACGGCTTGCCCTTGTGCAACCCAGGCGTCTTTACCGCGACGACAAAACGGCGCCCAGCAGATGTCGGTTTTGCTTTATGCAGTGACATGATCCGTATCCTTATTCGCCGGCGCCGAAGAGCTCTTCAATAGAGCTGCCATCAGCAAGCGTTACGTAAGCCTTCTTCCAGTCCGAACGACGGCCCATAGTGCGACCGAAGCGTTTGCTCTTACCCTTGACGTTAACGACGGTTACATCGTTGACCTCAACCTCGAACAGCAGCTCGACAGCCTGGCGAATCTCTCGCTTGGTGGCGTCGGTACGAACTTTGAGAACAACCTGGTTGTTCTCTGATGCAGTGTGAGCCTTCTCCGAGAAGTGCGGCCCCTGGATGACTGTCAGCAGTCGTTCCTGGCGTGCAGCAATAGTCATGACAGGCGCTCCTCAATCAGCTTCAGAGCTGGCAGCGTAACCACGACCTTCTCGAAGCGAATCAGTACCACCGGATCCATCGAGCTAACGTCGCAGATGCCAACATTCGGCAAGTTGCGCGCCGCGAGGAACAGCTTCTCGTCAAACGCTTCGTTAAGGAGCAGCACATTGTTTAGCTCCATCTCTTTCAGTCGAGTAGCGAGCAGCTTCGTTTTCGGTGCATCGAGCTCGAGACTCTCAACCACGACCAGCCGGTCCTGGCGAATGAGCTCAGAAAGCACCGAACGCAGCGCTGCGCGGTACATCTTTCTGTTTACTTTCTGGCTGTGATCGCGTGGCTGCGCCGCAAATGTGCGTCCGCCGCCTACCCAAATCGGGCTGCGAATCGTGCCGGCACGAGCACGGCCCGTACCTTTCTGGCGCCAGGGCTTGGCACCGCCGCCACGTACTGCAGCGCGATTCTTCTGCGCCTTCGTGCCAGCGCGCGCGCCCGCAAGGTATGCGGTGACGACCTGGTGTACGAGAGCCTCGTTGAATTCAGCGCCGAAGGTCGCCTCGGCGACATCGACAGAACCCTTGCCTTGCATCTTCAGCTTCATCGTTTACGCCCCTTTGTTCTTAGCTTTAACAGCTGGACGTACGATAACGCGGCCACCCTTGTGTCCAGGGACAGCGCCCTTGACCAAAAGCAGATTACGATCTTCATCAACACGCACAACCGTGAGGTTCTGTGCGGTGCGACGGACGTTACCCATGTGACCGGCCATTTTCTTGCCCTTGAATACGCGGCCCGGTGTCTGGTTCTGTCCGATAGAGCCCGGTGCGCGATGCGCGAGCGAGTTGCCGTGCGTGGCGTCCTGCATGCTGAAGTTGTGTCGCTTGATGGCACCGGCGAAGCCTTTACCGATCGACGTGCCAATAACGTCAACCTTCTGGCCTTCCTCGAAGAGGTCAACCTTCAGCTCACCGCCGTTCTCGAATTCGCCTGTGTCTTTCTCGTCGAGGCGAAATTCAGTCATAAGATCGCCGGCTTCAACCTTTGCTGCAGCAAAGTGGCCGGCTTCAGGTTTGGAGACCCGAGACGCTTTGCGACTGCCGGCAGTTACTTGTAACGCCCGATAGCCGTCGGTCTCAACGGTCTTCACCTGTGTAATTCTGTTTGGTTGTGCCTCGATTACGGTAACGGGGATTGATACTCCCTCGTCCGTAAAGACACGTGTCATACCGCATTTGCGGCCAACAAGACCCATGGTCATCTTCAAAACCTCTCGCCAACTTCGATTGGTCAGCGCCTATCTCAATAAAATATATATTCACCGCCTGGAATACGTTTGCCCCAGGCTGTCAATGTTCTCGCGTTTCCTTCGGACACACGAAAGGGCCAGCCATCGCCGAGGACATCGTGTCCTTTTTGGCTCTGGGGCTGACCCTCAGTTCTGGCCCGATCATCATGTCGGCCCAGCTGTTCCGGGATTTGCCGTGTCACCCTCAATTTCCTGGCGACTTCGCATTTATCTGAAACTGGCCGACTCCCGGCCCGGCCAATCCCAGCGAGCCGCCCATTATACGACCCGATTGATCCAAATCAACCTATTTTCGACTTATTTTTGACTCGATGCCTGCAGCCGGTACGCCAGTTCCCGGAAACAAAGCGCAGCGCTAGCGCGCCATGCCGGGAGGGACCATACCGGTCGTCGGTATCGTTCCGCCTAGTTAAGCTTGATCTGAACGTCAACCCCGGCCGGAAGCTCAAGCTTCATCAGGGCATCAACGGTTTTGTCCGTCGGGTCAACAATGTCCATCAGGCGCTTGTGGGTACGGATTTCGTACTGGTCACGGGCGTCCTTGTTGACGTGCGGCGAAATCAGGATCGTAAAACGCTCTTTCCGCATGGGAAGAGGAATCGGTCCCTTGACCGTTGCACCCGTTCGTTTTGCGGTGTCGACGATCTCGCGAGCCGAAGTGTCGATCAGTCGGTGATCGAATGCTTTCAGGCGAATTCTAATATTTTGATTTGTTGCCATAATTTTTCATCGCGGCCCTGCAGCCGCTCCTACATTCAATTTTAAGATCCCGCGCGCGGGATGTTCGTTACCGGAAATAAAGCGCAGCGTGAGCGAGCCATTCCGGTAAGGAATATCCTGCGTGCGGGGTCGATACCTCTACTCGATCACCTTCGCGACGACTCCGGCGCCTACGGTACGACCGCCTTCGCGAATAGCGAAGCGCAGACCGTCTTCCATAGCAATCGGTGCAATCAGCTCTACAACCAT
>Ga0316189_10000881_pt1 | contig 30089 bp, 18 predicted proteins | sample LowCovwburrow_MG_FD_204930 | JGI IMG/M metagenome (GOLD analysis project Ga0316189, IMG submission 204930) | Coastal sediment microbial communities from Maine, United States - Lowes Cove worm burrow | ecosystem: Environmental > Aquatic > Marine > Coastal > Sediment | place: USA: Maine...
TTGTAAGAGATTGGGGCATAATGGCATCTGGTCGTGCGCTATTTATTATAAATGGAAACCTTAAGACAAATATTCAAGTAGTTTTTAAAAAACCGGATACTTGGAAAGTATCAACGCCTTGGAAAAGCGAAGATAAGTGGAACACAAAGTATATTGTACCCAATCAAATTCAACTTTTGGAATCATTAATGTTTGTAGGTAAGCATAAAGAAGTGAATCTTAAGCGTGAGGGATTTACATTAACCTTTGTACTTGGTGGAAACTCTATTTTGAAAAATGAAGAGTTATATACCGCGAATGCCACTAAGATATTGGATTATTATATTGACTTGATGGGAGGTATTCCAAAATCTGCTCCTGGAAATGAATTGTCTAAGGCAATGGTCATTATTAATGAAGGAGAACAAATAGATGGGGAGGTTATTGGAGACGATATTAGTATTTTTTTAAATCCCAATGCTGCTCCTCAGGAACAAGTTTTTGGATGGTTTCTCTTTGCACATGAATTTTTTCACCTATGGAATGGAAAATCTCTACGCTTTCAAGACACTTCAACCGATTGGTTTAAAGAAGGTATAACCAATTATTACACAATTAAATCTTTATACAATACTCAAATTGTAAACGAAGAGGCTATAAAAGGGGTGATGAATAATTTGTTTTATAACCGCTATATCAATGATTCTGGATTGGGCACCTTGGCTCCTGCTGATGCAGCTTCAGGTTTTGATAAGGATAACCACTGGGGCCTTGTTTATGGTGGAGGTATGTTTGCTGGAATCTGTATAGATATGGAAATTAGACATAACACAGAAAATGTTAGCAGTTTAGATAATTTAATGCGATTTTTTTACAAACAAACGGCAGGAACAAATACATTGATTAAAAACCAAGATATTCTAAATCAAGCTAATTTGCTTGGTCAGACGGATTTTACTAAATTTATCAATGCCTATATAAAAGGCACTCATGAAGTTCCGTTAAATAAATACTTGGAGTTTGCTGGAATTAAAGTAAGTACTGATAATAAACAATTACAATTAATTCATGATACGAATAAAACTAATTTTCAACAAGAGTTGTGGCTCGGCTTTTTAGGATTAAACTAATTATGAAAAATCTAACGTACTTTTTAATTGCAATAGTTTTTGTTGGTATCTCTTGTGATTCAAATAAGGAAGGAAAATATAACATTGAGTATACAATTACACCTAATATAAAAGATAGTTTAAGTATCAATGTAGCATTTAAGTACAAAACAAATGCCAATGGAGAATTGAACTTAAATTATTTAAATAATTCCATGGGAGATAATGATATTTTTAACTGTATCAAAAATCTAAAAGTATATCAAGAAGACGCAAAGATTACTTTTGTAAAAGATAGTAATCTCATAAAAATTAAATCTAAACCCAATAAAGAACTAGAGGTTTCTTACACCATTAAACAAGATTTTAATGGCCCACTATTTAATCAACATAGATATAGACCTATTATATCAAAAACCTATTTCCATATTTTAGGAGTGAGGTTATTTATGGTTCCTGAGGATTTATATACTTCTGAAATTAGTAAAGCAAGTATAGGGATTCATTGGAAAGGTATTGGAGATAATGACATTTTTCATAGTAGTTTTGGTTATGAAAAGAATCAAAAATTAAATGTAACAGAAGAAAATTTGCACGCCTCTTTTTTTATTGGTGGAGATTTTAGGAGAAAAGAATTCCTTTATAAAGATAAGCCTGTATATTTTGTAACAAGAGGAAAATGGAAAAGCTTTATAGATGAAGATATTTTTAATCTTTTAAAGGAAACTATTTCGTTTCAGAATGATTTTTGGAAAGATTCTATACAAACAAGTTTTTCAGTTTCTTTATTGCCAACTGAAGAAACGAATCGTTATTCTATAGGAGGTAGTGGTTTTTCTAATTCATTTATTTCTTTTGCATCAAACAATCAATTTACTGGGTTAAAAAATATGGCTTGGTTATATAACCATGAATTATTGCATAAATGGTTAGCAAGAACAATTAAGAATGAAAATGAGGTTGAACAATATTGGTTTAGTGAAGGTTTTACAGATTATTATGCACACAAGTTGTTGTTAAAAAACAATAAAATAACACTTAATGATTTTATAAATACTCTAAACACAACTATCTCAGAACATCATAAAGATAAAATTAATACGATTCCAAATTCTCAATTAACTTTTGAAAATTATTGGGGAAATTATGCAGTGTATCAAAAATTACCTTACAGAAGAGGTTTGTTATACGCGTTTTTAATTGACAGTCAAATTAAAGTAAAAACCGATTTTACAAAAAGTTTGGATCAGCTGATGCTTGATTTGTTAAAACAAGCTAGAGAAGATAATACTTTTCGTATCAATGATAAAGAGTTTAAAAAGTTGTTGCTGAAGTATTTAGATGAAAATGCACTAGTAGACTTTGAAAATTATATCCTTGAGGGGCGACCAGTAGATTTCACTAGTCAATTATTTGATGGCTTGATAATTGAATATATAGGAGATATTCCTAATATTAGAGTTGGTATTACTAGCAATGTAAAGCAATTAAAAGGTCAAATGAAATTGTAGAGTTTATTAAAAGTAAATTTTAAACTATAATCATTCTTTTTAGTATATAAACCATTGGCATCAGTGAGGGTTTTCATTAAAAAAATATGGCCTAAAATGTGTTTATTTTCAGTCAGAATATTATAATATGTAATTGAAGATTAAAGAACATATTCTAATTTTAATTATAATTTTAGAAATATCGATCTAACAAAAAACTTATGAAAAAACTTCTTGTAGTACTTAGTATTTTATTGACAATCCCATTAACTGCACAAAAAAGTAAAAATCATGAAATTACTGTAGCATTGAATAAAAAGTTAGATGAAATATGGAAAGAATCAAACACCCCTGGAGTATCACTGTCTGTAGTATTCCCTAATGGCAAAGCTGAGACATTTACTAGAGGCTTTGCAAATATTGAAAAAGGTATAAAGATGACCCCTAACACAAAAATGTTGGGTGGTAGTACAGGAAAAGTTTTTTATTCGGTTGTAGCTCTTCAATTAATTGAAGAAGGAAAGCTTAAACTTGACGAACCTATTTATAATATAATGTCTGAGTACCCTTGGTTTAATAGGATACCTAATGCAAAACAACTTACTGTACGTGCTTTAATGAGACATGAAACAGGTATTCCTAGATATGTTTTTAGCGAGACTTTTCAGGCAGATGTTTTAAAAATTGTTGATAGAGTATGGAAGCCAGAAGAACTGCTTTCTTATATCTTTGATGAAAAGCCTCAGTTTGAAGTTGGTAAAAGCTTCGCTTATTCTGATACAAATTATATTATTTTATCTATACTCATTGAAAAGGTGACAGGAAATTCTTTGTATCATGAAGTTCAAAAAAGAGTATTAGATAAAGCTGGTTTAAAAAATGTGGTCCCGCAAACTAGTAGAAATTACGAAAATATGGCTCAAGGATATAATGCTGAAAGTGATTCTTTTTTCCCTGGTTTACAGTTTGATGAGAATGGTAATAGTATTTATAATTTGCAATTTGAATGGGCTGGTGGAGGTCTTGTAATTACGTCACATGATTTAGCAGTACTTGGGAAAAAAATTTATGAAGGTAAAATGTTTGATGTCTCATTACTTAAAGAATATTTTAAGGGAATTGATGCAGGTAAAATGGGAGGTAAATGGGGATTAGGAGTTCATATTAGAGAAACACCAAATGGAAAAATCTATGGTCACAGTGGTTTTATGCCCGGATATGTTACTAATATGCTATATTTTGAAAAATATAAGTTTGCAATTAGTTGTCAAATCAATACATCAGACAAATCAAAAATGTCTATAATGAGGCATTTTTCATCTATAAGTAATCTAATTAAAGAAATCTTAGATTAATAGTGACATTGGACAAGAATAATCTATACGTTTAATTACTACCAATATTTAGTTTGTTCAATCACTAACTTATAAACTGTGTATCAATTAAATTCTAAATAAGAGTAAAGAAAATTGCATACGTGGATTTGCTTAAAGTTATTGATTAATAAATGATTTTTCGCACTTGAGCAATTTTTCTTAAAACATCAACAAATAGGAGTAAAGTTCTTTTTGTATTTGAATCTAGTTCTAAGTCAAGTGCAACTTCACCCTTCTAGTAGATGGGTGATTTAAATTCGAAAAACTTTTAATATTATTCCCTCTACATGTACTGACCTATTTTCGAACCAAGTAATCGATTTTTTCAAATCTTTATATTAAATAAATTAAACTGATTAAATTCTTTATATTTATATAATAAAGCATCCAAATCTTAATAATATTCGTAATTAATATGCCTTATTAAACTTAACCGATTGAATAAAACTGCACATAGAATCTACATTGCTGTTATGGTTGCAATAATAATTTTTGCAACTATTTATTGTATATATACTGGCTACTCCTATTATGAAACACCACTAGAAGAACGATTTTACCATCCTAGACATACTTGGTTTAAACCAAGTGGAGCTTATGGACATGGCTTAGGTATTATTGGTACTTTGTTGATTTTAATTGGTGTTTCGCTCTACATCGCAAGAAAACGTTACAATTTTTTATCCAAACAAATTCGCTTAAAATACTTATTGGAGTTCCATATTTTTTTGTGCACTTTAGGACCTATTTTGGTTCTTTTTCATACAGCATTTAAATTTGGAGGTATTGTCTCAATTGCGTTTTGGAGTATGGTAGCAGTGGTGCTAAGTGGAGTTGTTGGGCGATTTATATATGTACAAATTCCTAGAACTATTGAAGGAAGGGAGCTTACTTTGAATGAAGTAAAAAACATGAAAACGGATTTGTCTGAAGCTTTAGATAATCAGGGTCAAATTAATGAAAGCACAAAACAAAATATAGTTGGCATTGCAAATTCAGATAGGTCTTCATCCAAAAGTGTTAGACAATTGAAAAAGATTTTATCCGAACAAAATTTCCCAAATGAAGATAGGAACTATATTCTTAAACTTGTTAAGGATGATATTTCGCTTTCAGGAAAAATAGTACGATTACAAAAAATGCAGAAACTTTTTAAATATTGGCATGTAGCCCATATGCCATTTGCTTTAATTATGCTAGTAATTGTAATAATTCATGTGGCTATTACTTTGGCATTTGGTTATAAATGGATATTCTAATGGTTGAAGTTTTTATAGAACAGATAATAATTTATGGCACAGTTTTTATAATCTGTGCACTTGTTGTCTTTTTTTATATGCGAAAGAAAAAGCTCAAGTCAGAAATTATTGAAAAAAAAGTTACGGTTGCCAAGGAAGAAGGAGTGTTTGAACCAGTATCCTTATATCCACATATAGATTTGAAAACTTGTATTGGAAGCGCAGCTTGCGTGGCGGATTGCCCTGAAAAAGATATCTTAGGAATAGTTGATGGTGTTGCCACAGTCATTAATACAGCTAATTGTGTTGGTCATGGTGCATGTTTTCATGCATGTCCAGTTGAAGCAATTACTCTTAGGATTGGTACAGAAAAAAGAGGTGTTGATTTACCTCATGTGAATCAAAATTTTGAGACAAACACTAAAGGCATTTATATAGCTGGCGAACTTGGTGGTATGGGGCTTATCAAAAACAGTGTGGAACAAGGTCAACAAGCTATTGAAAGTATTATAAAAAGTAAGAAACCTTCTAAGCCTAACGTTATTGATGTCATTATTGTTGGAGCAGGTCCTGCTGGAATTTCAGCAACTCTTATGGCTAAAAAGCATGGTTTGTCTAGTATTACTTTAGAGCAAGATTCTTTAGGTGGTACTGTATATACATTCCCTAGAGCAAAAATAGTTATGACTTCACCAATGGATTTACCATTACATGGTAAAGCGAAATTATTTGACACCTCAAAAGATGAATTGCTTCAATTATGGACAAAGGTCATCGCAGAACACAATATCGAGGTTACTGAAAAGACAAAAGTAGAGCAAATCATTCCTACGGAAAATGATACTTTCAAAATTATTACTAACACCAATAAAGAGTATATATGTAACAATGTGTTATTGTCTATTGGTAGACGTGGTAGTCCAAGAAAACTAAATGTTCCTGGTGAAGAATCAACAAAGGTTGCTTATCGATTATTAGAACCAGAAAGGATAAATGGCAAAAAAGTACTAGTTGTAGGTGGCGGAGATTCAGCCATTGAAAGTGCCTTACTTCTTAAAGATAATAATGAAACAACTCTTTCTTATAGAAAAAATCAATTCTCAAGGTTAAAACCAAAAAATAAAGAAAAAATCAATGAAGCTATTAATGATAAAAGCATAGAAATTATTTTTAACTCCAATGTTGCTTCAATAAATGAAAAATCGGTGTTACTAAAAACCAACGATAATCAAGTAAAAGAAATAGAAAACAATCTTGTTTTTATTTTTGCTGGAGGAGAATTACCTGCTGGTTTTTTACAAAAAGCTGGTATTCAAATTACCAAGCGTTTTGGATATGTTATGAAAAGACACAATTAATACCTGTACAAGGTAGGAGAAAAACGATTTAAGCTGTTATATTATTAAAGAAAAAGAATTTGCTTTAAGATAGAATATAACGGTTAAAACTAAATAAGTAATCATTATAAATTGTTTGAATAGATTAATAGCAAATATTGTATTCATATTTTTTATGACCATGACATTTATGTATGGACAAATATCTCCTGGGGACCTATCTGAGGCACATAAAGAGTTAGAAGGAATGAGTAATTGTACGCAATGCCATGAAATAGGTAATAAAGTACTCAATAGTAAATGTTTGCAATGTCATGATGAGATACAAAGCCTGATAGATCAAGATAGAGGCTATCACGCTAGTGCTTTAGTTGAAAAGCAAGATTGTTTTGCTTGCCACAGTGATCACCATGGACGTAAGTTTGAGATGATACGCTTTGATGAAGATAACTTTAACCACAACGAGGTAGGTTACGCTTTAGAGGGAAATCACCAAATTGTTGATTGCAGAGAATGTCACAAGCCAGATTATATTGAAAATCATGAAATAAGTATGAGAGAAAACACTTTTCTTGGTTTAGAACAAGAATGTTTGTCTTGTCATACAGATTATCATCAAAATACTTTACCAAAAGATTGCAAACAATGCCATGATATGGAAGCTTTTAAACCTGCTTCCAATTTTGATCATAATGAAGCAGACTTTACTTTAAATGGAAAACACGTCGATATTGAATGTATTGAATGCCATAAAGTAATCACAAAGGATGATTTGGAATTTCAAGAATTTACTGGTTTAGCATTTAATGATTGTTTATCCTGTCATGACGATGCGCATAACAACAAACTACCTGGAGACTGTAAATCATGCCATAGAGACACCGATTTTAATTTATTTTTTGGACAAGAAACTTTCGATCATAATACAACTAATTTCACCTTAAAAGGAAAACATAAAGAGGTAGATTGCTTTAGTTGTCACAAAGAAACAGATAAACCTTTATTAGTATTTCAAGATAATTTACGCCTGAATGAAAATAGCTGTGTAAAATGTCATGATGATCAACATGAAGGTAAGTTTGGATTAGATTGTGCAAAATGCCATAGAGAAACAAGTTTTTTATCAATAAAGAAAATAGAGAATTTTGATCACAGCGTTACGGATTATTCTCTGGAGGGCGAACATCTTGAAGTAGATTGTAAACAATGCCACACAGGTCGATTTAGTGAAGCTATTGATTTTTCTGAGTGTAAAAATTGTCACGACGACTATCATAAAGGAGAATTTATTCAAAACAATATCTCTCCAGATTGTATTGAATGCCATTCTATAAATGAAGGGTTTGAGTATAGTTTATATACATTAGAACAACATCAGGAAAATATATTTCCTCTTGAAGGAGCACATGTTGCAACACCTTGTTATGCGTGCCATATAAGTGAAGATGACGAGCGATGGACTTTTAGAGAATTAGGTGCAGATTGTATTGATTGCCACACAGACATTCACGAAGGCTACATTAGCAAGACATTTTATCCAAATAATGATTGTAAATCCTGCCATGTAAACGATTCTTGGACTGAATTAAAATCTTTTGATCATACTACCACTAATTGGCCTTTAGAAGGCGTGCATTTAGAAACTGATTGTAGAGCTTGTCATTTCGTCGAAAACATTGAAAATAAAGATGTTAGTGAACAAAAATTCACTAATTTAGATACTAACTGTGTTTCGTGTCATGAAAATGTTCATGATGATTCGTTTGCCATAGATGGCGTTACAGATTGCGTAAGATGTCACGTAACTAGCAGTTGGATGCCTGAAAATTTTGATCATGATACAACTAATTTCCCTCTTGAGGGCAAGCACAAAGAAGCGGATTGCAAAGCTTGCCATACTAGTAGTATTGAAAACGGTGAAACCGTAATATTATATAAATTAAATAAGTTTGAATGTATAGACTGCCATCAATAATACTGTTGTTTTTGATGAGTGCATCAATGTTAGCACAATCACCTCATGGTGATAAGTTAAAGGTTGATTGCAATCAGTGCCATAATCCATCTGGTTGGGAAATGGATGTCTATTTAATTCGCTTTGATCATAATAAAACAGATTTTAATCTTGAAGGGGCTCATACCCAAACAGATTGTAAAGCTTGTCACTCTGCTTTAGTATTTAACGAAACTCCAAATGACTGTCTTTCTTGCCATAATGATATTCATAATGCTTCGGTTGGAAATGATTGCATGAGGTGTCATACATCAAATACATGGTTAGTTGATAATATTCCAGAAATTCATGAAGAGAATGGTTTTCCATTAGTCGGAACTCACAGTAGTTTAAGTTGTATTGAATGTCATATTTCTGATAACGATATTACATTTAATAATGTTGGTAATGAATGCATCAGCTGTCATAAAGAAGATTATTTGGCTACTAATAGCCCAGATCATAACAATTTTTCAACTAATTGTATTGAGTGTCATAATCCAATTGGTGATGGCTGGGATACAAATAGCATAGGCAACCATGACTTTTTTCCATTAACTCTTGGTCACGATATACAAGATTGTACACAATGTCATACCACAGCAAATTATTCAGATGCAGATCCAAATTGTGTGAGTTGTCACCAAACAGATTATACAGCAACCAACAATCCAAATCACAATAATGTTGGTTTCTCAACAGATTGTGTATCATGCCACACAACGAATCCAGGATGGACACCAGCAACTATAAATCATGACTTTTTCCCACTTACGTTAGGTCACGATATACAAGATTGTATGCAGTGCCATACCACAGCAAATTATTCAGATGCAGATCCAAATTGTGTGAGTTGTCACCAAACAGATTATACAGCTACCAGCAATCCAAATCACAATAATGTTGGTTTCTCAACAGATTGTGTATCATGCCACACAACGAATCCAGGATGGACACCAGCAACTGTTGATCATGACTTTTTCCCATTAACCCTTGGTCATGATATTCAAGATTGTACGCAGTGCCATGCCACAGCAACTTATTCAGATGCAGATCCAAATTGTATAAGCTGTCACCAAACAGATTATACAGCAACCACCAATCCAAATCACAATAATGCTGGATTCTCAACAGATTGTATATCATGTCACACAACAAATCCAGGATGGACACCAGCAACTGTAGATCATGACTTTTTCCCACTTACATTAGGTCATGATATACAAGATTGTACACAGTGTCATACCACAGCAAATTATTCAGATGCAGATCCAAATTGCGTAAGCTGTCACCAAACAGATTATACAGCTACCAGCAATCCAAATCACAATAATGCTGGTTTCTCAACAGATTGTGCATCATGCCACACAACGAATCCAGGATGGACACCAGCAACTATCAATCATGACTTTTTTCCACTTACATCAGGTCATGATATACAAGATTGTACACAATGCCATATCACAGCAAATTATTCGGATGCAGATCCAAATTGTGTAAGCTGTCATCAAACAGATTTTGATAACACGAATGACCCAAATCATCAAGCAGCTCAATTTCCAACAGATTGTGTTGCTTGTCATACAACAAATCCAGGTTGGACACCAACAAGTTGGGATCATGATTCGCAATACTTTCCAATTTATAGTGGTAAACATAATCAGGAATGGGACACTTGTTTTGATTGCCATACAAATCCCAATGATTATGAAGTGTTTACTTGTTTAACCTGCCATACACAAAATTCGACAAATAATGATCATAGTGAAGTAAATGACTATGTTTATGAAAGTAGTGCATGCCTACAATGTCATCCAGATGGTAATAACTAGAAATTATTTTTTATTAGTTGTAAGTGCTTTATTTGTTTTTTCTGCTTTTGGTCAAAATAATGAGGGCAAAATATCTGGAGAGGTAACATTTATAACATCAAAAAATGTGTATGTGAAGTTTGATAGTACTATTAATATTAGAGTAGGAGATATACTGCAAATTGCATCAAATAATCCTTGTTTAATTGTAACTAATAAATCTTCAAGTTCTGTTGTATGTACTAAAATTAATGATTGTACCGTAGAAAAAGAAACCATTGTATATATTGTGTTTAAGGATAAGATAGAACCGGTTATTGAGGAGGAAACTATTGTTGAAGACATAGGAATTAATTACAATGATTCTATCCAATCTGTTGAAGACATAAATAGTAAACGTGCTTATAATGAGAAGATAAAAGCAAGATTATCAGGATCTAGTTATAGTACTTTTTCAAGTAATCGCGAGGATAATCATAGATTACTCACTAGGTTCTCATTAAATGCTGATCATATTAATTATTCAAAATTTTCAGTAGAAACCTATTTGAATTATCGAAAAACAATTAGCGATACCGAAAGTAGTTTTCAAAATAATAATAATGCACTAAGAATTTTTAATTTAGCAGTAAAATATGATATAGATTCTACGTTATCATTGACTTTAGGAAGGAAAATAAATTATAAGGTGTCGTCTTTAGGAGCTATTGACGGTTTGCAAGCAGAAAAGTTTTTTGGAAATAGTTATATTGGTGTTATTGCTGGGTTTAGACCAGATATTTTTGACTTTGGTTTTAATTCAAATCTATTACAATATGGAGCATATATTGGTCAGCTTACAGATTATGAAAATTTTCGCTCCCAAAGTACGTTAGGGTTTGCAGAACAAAAAAATAATGGAGAGATTGACCGAAGGTTTACCTACTTTCAACATTCTAGCGCTATAAGTAAGAATTTAAACATATTTGCCACAGCAGAATTAGATATTTATAATAAATTAAATGATTCAATTTCTAACAAACCAAGGCTTACAAATTTGTATGCATCTGGAAGGTATAGATTTAACAAAAATGTAAATGCATCATTATCTTATGATTCTAGAAAACGTATTATTTACTATAAAACTTATGAAACGGATATCGAAGAGTTATTAGATGAAGATATTGCAAGACAGGGTGTTAGGGCGAGAATAAATATTAAACCTTTTAAAAACATATACAGTGGGTTTAGTTATAGCAAGCGTTTTCAAAGCGATAATCAAAACAAATCGGACAATATTTATGGTTATATTAGTTATTCCAGACTACCTAGTATTGGTGGTAGAATTTCATTAACTTATAATATGAATTCTTCAAATTATTTAGATAGTGATATTGCGTCTTTAAGGTATTCAAGATCATTTATGGAGGATAGATTAAATGCAGATTTTTATTATAGATTTGTAAATTATAGATATAAAAGTACAGTTCCGGATTTTAGTCAAAATTATTTCGGAACTTACTTATCTTATTACCTTGATAGGTCTTTAATAATAAGCCTTTCAGGGGAATATTCAACATATAATTCCGAGAATAACTTTAGAATAAATACACGAATAATCAAAAGATTTTATAGACAACGAAAAAAATAAATTATGAAAACAAAAATCAATATCATAGGACTCGTTATTATTGCTTCTTCTTTGAGTATGGCATGTAACAATAACCCTAAAGTAATTACTGCTTCAATAGATAATGAGAGTTCTACTAAGTCTTCAGGTATATTTTCAGAGTCAAATATTGCTGAGCCTAATAATCAAGTTGATTTTAATACACCTCTTACAGAAGAAATGCATAAAGTAATTGTGAATGAGGTATTGCCTGCAGCAAAATATGTGTACCTTAATGTAAATGAAGGAGATAAACAATATTGGGTGGCTACAGGAAAAAAGGAAATAAAAACGGGTGAAACATATTACTACAAAAGAGGGTTGCTAAAAACTAATTTTGAAAGTAAAGAACATAACAGGGTTTTTGAGACCGTATATTTGGTGACTAACTTGGTTTCTGAAAAACACGGTAATAATGCAGGTAATTTAAATATGAGTAGTTCAAACTCCAACCAAACTAAAACAGCAAATAGCAATACTCCAATAAACACGGAGAAAGTTGTTCAACAAAAAGGATCTATAAAAATTGTAGAACTACTAAAAGATCCAAAAAAATATGAAGGTAAAACAATTCAATTAACTGGTGTTTGCTCTAAGGTTAATGCGGGAATTATGGATAGAAACTGGATTCATATAAAAGATGGTAGTGAAGGCGATTACGATTTAGTAATAACATCTGAAACGTTTGTACCAGAAGGAAAAACTTTTACAATGAAAGCAGTTGTTACATTAAACAAAGATTTTGGAGCCGGTTATGTTTATGATTTAATATTAGAAAACGGAGTACTTGTTAAGTAATCACTTTGTATTTCTTTTTCTTGAGATAAGCTAAAAAGCAAATAATAATAATGCAAGTAACAACTATATAAACCCAACCAGGAATTGGCACCGGATCTCCTGTTGCATACGAATGAAGTCCAGATAAATAGTAGTTAACTCCGTAATAAGTCATAATAACGATTGCTAGCCCAAAAATTGTAGATACATTATACAAGAATAATCCTGTTAGCTTTGGAATAATTCTCATATGTAAAATAAAGGCATATACTAAAATAGTTACTAAAGCCCACGTTTCTTTGGCGTCCCAACCCCAATATCTTCCCCAAGATTCGTTGGCCCAAACGCCTCCTAAATATGTACCAACACTCACCATTACTAAGCCTCCAAATATGGTTAATTCGCTTATATAAGACATTTCTGTAATAATTCTTTTAACTCTGTCTTTGTTAGAATTATTAGTAAATATCATTAATATTAAATTCATCAAGCCAATAATTGCACCTAGCATTAAAAAGCCATAACTACCAGCTTCCAATGACACATGAATAGTTAGCCAATAAGATTTTAAAACAGGTACTAGTGGTGTAATCTCTGGGTCAAGAAAACTTAGCATGGATACAAGAAGTATAGTTGATGCTAATACCATTGTTGCAGCTAAACCTCCAAAAGATTTTCTTGTAAAAATAATTCCAGCTAAGGTGGTTGTCCAAGCTATATATATCATACTTTCATAACCATTGCTCCAAGGTGCTCTTCCTGAAATATACCACCTTAAACCAAGCCCGACCGTATGAAGTGTAAAGCCAATTAATACGAAGACAAATAGAATTTTATAAATCTTTTTTAGCTTCATATTTGGTTTAAATACAGATGTAAATAGGAAGATTAAAAAGGCTAGCCCAAGGAAAAAGTAAAACGCCGCCAATCGATTAAAAACATTGAAATCATTCAAAAATATTTCAGCATTAATTCTAGTTGCAGATGGTAAAACAGAAGATCCATTCTTTATTTGATAAGCTTTTAGCTCGTTTAGCAGGTTGTTTGCATCTGCATAGTTATTTGTTTGCACACCTTTTTGTAATGCAGTTTGATAGGCATTGAAAAAGTTAGTGGCAACATGGTTTTCATGGCTGTCATTATTATGGTTATGCCTTGCAATCCAAGTATTATTAACATCATTTTCTACAGGAATTACTTTTAACAAATTACCAGAAAAAACCATGCTTAAAATATTGAGTCTTTCGTCAATTTTTAATAGCTCTTTTTCATAGACTCCTCTATCTTTTGGAATCAAATCATAAACTCTTCTCACTTCATTTCTAAGCTTATAAGCTCCTTTTTCATCAAAGAAGTCTTTATAAGAGGCATAATCTGAAGTTAATCCCAATAGCTTTAGTACATCTTCGTGTTTACCCAGTTTTATAATTTTTATAGTATTCCATAAACTAGAATTTGCGAACATACTCAGCATCACTTGGTCTGCATTTAATCCTTCAAAACTTTCTTTACGAGATATTTTTCGCATAATCTCTCTTGACAAAGTATGTATAGGTTTCATACGTCCTCGCATGTCTTGTACAACTAGTTTGCTAAACTTATTGGCATGCTCTTTTTGTATAGCATGAGATAAGTGAGCATCACTAGATTGCGACTGCGCTGATAGGGTAGAAGTAGTAAAGGATAACAGGAATAATAAAATAAAAGTTCCACTTTTAGCTCTTAGTTTTTTAATCTTATTTATAACTTGATGGAATCTTGTGTTCTTGCTAAAAAAAGTAAGTATTAGTCCAATAGTCAGTAAGCCATATCCTATATACGAAACTAGAGTTCCCCAATAATCATGGTTAACACTTAGGTAAGTACCTTTTTCGTCTTTATCAAACGAAGATTGAAAAAAACGATAACCTCCATAATTTAATATATTATTCATAAATATTCTAAAATCCATATCAACATTATTTTTGCTATCTCTTAAAACTACTTCACTTGCATAAGAAGAGGCACTGTTGGTTCCAGGATATTTATCGAGTATGAATTTTTTTAAATAGATAGAAAACGGTAAGTTGATATCTTTTGCGCCATAAGAAGCGGTTACTTTAGTATCATCAAAACTTAATTGCGCTGGTCTGCCTGCTAATCCTCGATTTCCATATATAGCGGTCTCTTGGGTTTTGCCATTTACAGAAATGTCTATAATGAGTCCAGTAGTGCTCTCATTTTTAACTTTAGGGTTTTCCGATTCTATTTTAACGATAGCATTTTCAATGAACTCGGGAAAAACAAACCTATTAATACCATCTGTGTATAAAGAGCGAAGTCTTAATGACACATATCCTTCAGAAGGATAAATAGTATCTTTTTTTTGAGTTGCCATAACTGTTTGGGTCAAAACTTTATTGGACTTAAATAACAAAGAGTCTTTTTGATAAGTAATATTAATGGCATCAGGAATTTGATTATTAGTGAAATTATAAATTACATTTCTTATACGTTTTGTTTCCCCTTGACTAAGAAAATAGTTTTCTCGTCCATTCATTCCACCAATAACAATTTTTAAAGTGGGTTTTCCATCTATAGTCGGTGTTAAGACTTGAGTGGGATTAGGTATAAATTCTTTTACTTTAATATCGATTAAATCACCGTCCAATAAATAAGATTCTTGCCAATTATTATTACCTAATGAAGCAAAAAGAACAGGTTCATTAAAATTATATGTTTTACCATTTTTTTCTACTTCAAACTTTAAATACGTATTTGATGATAAGAAGGTATTTGACGCATTATTCTCTCTAATGTGCATGATTCCTTCGTGGCTAAAATATCTTGTAATACCAGCGCCCAAAATAATTATTATAATCGCAGAATGGAACATGAGCAAGGTCCATTTTTTTTGCTGAATCATTCTAAATTTAAAAATATTCACTAAAATGGAAATACTAAACAAAATAAGAAGCAGTTCAAACCACCAAGCTTGGAAAATGACTTTCTGTGCCGCACTTGTGCCAAAATCATTTTCGACAAAGGTTGCAATTGCTATTGCAGCAGCAAATAATAATATATATAAGCCTGCAGCTCGTGTATTAAAAAGAAGGTTGAGATATTTCTTAAACTTTAAAAAATGGGGATTCATTGGTTATAGATTGTTGGATAATCAAATTAACTTATAATGATGTTTAATTTAACTAAAAATTTGTTAACGCCATAGCTTGAGTAAATTATTCAGTTGTTATATTAATATAACAACTGAATAATGCTAACTCCTACCATACTAAAAATAAAAGACATTTTTGTGTCTATGATTTATTTGAAAAATAAAATTAACCTCCATCCAAGAATTGTTGAAGGTTTTAGTATACACTACATTGACCTATTCTCGAACCTCAATTTGAGTCCTTTAAAAAGAATAGTGTAACAAGAGTATTGAATATTATAAAGTAATGTTCAATTTTAATTTGTAAGAAATTAAATAATGGATGAGTCTAAAGTTGTCCTTTGTACTTCTTTGAACTTATGTTTCTTAAATTCTTAAAACTGACCAAAATCATTTCATTTTGAAGGTGATGCAGTTACATTTAATAATTAGATGAAAGTGCAATAATTAAAACAGAATATTATGAAAAATTTAATCAAAAATTTGACAGTTTTACTGCTGTTTGTAGGTTATACATCCTGCGATGAATTGGATAAATTAACAGATGTTGATTTTAACACAACCGTAACAGAGCGCATAATTGTAAATGTTGACGGTGGAGTAGACGTTTTACTTAACAGCAATGTTTTAGTTAATATAGATAATGAGGACACTCACGATTATTTAAGTAAAATCGAGAAAGTAGAAATTAATAGTTTAGACTATAAAGTTATAAACTTTTTTGGTGATAATGTTGGGGTAATAACTGCCGATTTAATAGCCGATTCAGCAATTCTAGATACTCATACAGCTGTTACTGTTTTTAACGAGGTAGGCGTCATATATTCAATAGTTGACACAGCAACATTAAATACCATTGCTAATAAACTTAAAAATGGTGGGAATGTTAATTTTGCCATTAATGGTATTTCTACATGTGAAGGAGGAATGAATTTTGAAATTGAAATTACCTTAAATCTTACAATTACTGCTGATGCTTTATAAACGTTTTTTTCTTTATAATATAATTGAGATTATTTAAAATCTAAATTGAAATTTCTCTCTTATAAGAAACCCAGAACCAAAAAAGGCTATGGGTTCTTTGGTACAGAGCATTGACCTATTATCGAACCAACTATTAGAATTATTTAAAAGATTGGATTAATAAAAAATGTTGTAGTCCCACAGGTTATGCTATTTTATATAACAATGGAGAGTATAATTGAGTAATATAGAGTTTTAATGTCAATTCTTATAAGAAGAAATAGCGATATGGAATAATACAAATGTATAAAGGGTTTGAGCATCGATTGCTTTATTAATTGAATCCACAGTTAAGAAAATAAAGTTTTAGTAATACCATTGCAGTAATGATAAATCTTAAAGGTAAGTGTTTCAAGATTTGCTTTTAATTGAGTTGATTCATTTTCGTTTGTCCAAACAATATCAATTTCATTATCTAAAGTTTCATTAATTCTAGCAGAACCCAAAAAAGCTTTTGTGGTTTTTCTCAACCTCAAAATTTCAAGCTGCTTAAGTACAACATCTTTTTTTAGCCCTTCTTCAACATCCTTCATTGCTAAGGTCGTACGATTGATTTCTTTATGTCCATCGGGTCCTGCCTTTGCAACTGCCTCATAATCATTTTTACCAGCAAAAAGATCTAAATACCAAACTTGTGGAATCCCAGGCATAAATATTTGTATAGCTCTGGCCAATAGTAATTTTTGGTCAATTTCTCCTAAAGCACTATAATAAGTAGCGTTAACCTGATAATAAGAAATCTTTTTACCCTCAGCATTGTAAAGGTTTTTAACTATTCCACCTCGCTCTAAAACGACATTCATAATGTCATCAATTTCATCATCTTCCAACAATCCTTTACAATAAACACCATCAACTACTTTCCCCTTTAAATCTAAAACGGGAATTCCATCATGGCATCCTAACATGTTTACTGTTTTATAACCTTTATCAAAAATTTCTTTTATCCAAGCAATTAATGCCCTACTGTCTTTTTTTTCAAGGGTATGAATCATTAATCCTGGCAGAAAAAAGTCGTAGATTTGATATCCCTTTTTAGCTACTTCATCATGAAGGTTTAAACCATATTCTGCATGAATTTCTGGCAAAAGAGTTAAATCTTTTTTATCGGCAATTTGCTTAATACGTTCTAAATAATTCCAAGTACCGGGTTTGTTGAAAAAATTTGGGAGTCCTACTTCTTTGTGTAAATAGGCAAATGCATCTAATCGCAAAATTTTGCAACCAAAATCACTTAACTTCCGCAAGGTTTCTTCATAAAACTTCCAAACCAGTTCAGATTTTGCGTTTACGTCCATCTGCCCTAGATAACTTTGGCTTTCATAATCCACTTTTTGGTAAAATGTGTTCCAATAGGGTTGTTCTGAGCCATCAGGAAAGTGAACATTTAAAATGGGCAAGCCCGATTTTCTCATGAATAATTTACTAAGAAATTCTTCCTTTGGTATGATTATGCCTTCATGATTGAGCTCGCCATTACTTTCCCAAAATGTATTCCAATTAATGAAAAAATCTTTGTATTTTGATTGAACTCCATGCTTAAGTAAATCTTTAAATTGAGGTGAGGCTACTGAAAGGTGATTTAAAACAATATCAAATTTCAACTGTATGTTTAATTTGTCTAGTGCTATTAAATCTTTTTCAGAAACAAGCTCTTTATTTAGATTGTAGTCTACGATTGAAAACCCTCTATCTAAATCACTATTAAAAAAAGTGGGGAGCACATAAAACAACGAAAAAACATCTTTAAATTCAGGTGCTTCCAACATAGTAATTAGGTCGCTTAGATTACTCCCTATACTGTCTGGATATGCATTTAACATGACCCCATTACTTATACTAGAATCTTTTGACATCAACAATATATTTTATAGAAGTTCTGATAATATATTAATGTTATCCGGTAGCCTACCTACGTTTTGAAGTTTTAAAGCTGCTAATTGCAAAGCAACTTCTAGGCATTTTTCAATAGGCTTTTCCTTGATGTAGGCAAACAAAAATCCTGACCAAAACGCATCACCAGCTCCGGTCGCATCCATTACCACATCTATTTTTATGGCGGGTAATTGAATAACATCTTTTCCTTTCTGAGACAGCTTAACACCCTTACTTCCAAGTGTCAAACAAACATTTTCAGCTCCCACCTTATGAAAAAAATCAAATATTTCCTCATGTTGCAATTCCTTCTCAAAAAGCCGCAGCATATCATCTTCGCTAATTTTAACTAAGGGATTAAATTTGCAATACGATTTGATAACCGTTATTGCTTCTTGTTGACTATCCCAGAATTTTTTGGCGTAATTCACATCTATGCTTAATTTGCACCCTAAATTATACGCCTCCTCAGCCTTTTTCAAAATAGTTGATTGTGCTGGATTTTTACTTAAAGCGAAACACGTTGTGTGAAATACCCTCGTTTTTGAAAGTAACTCTTTTGAAATTTGATCTACTGTAATGCAAGAATCAGCTTCTCTGAATGGAATAAAATCTGGTGTGCTATCTGTTCTTGAAACGAAAATGACACTCGTAGGTTTATTTTTAATCTTTTTTATGCAAATAGTATTTACACCAACATCACTAAGTCTTTCAATAATATACTCTCCAAATCCATCATTCCCTATGGTCGCAACCATAACAGATTTTAAACCTAATCTTGCAGAATTCATAGCTACATTAGTAGGAGACCCTCCCAAGTATCTATGATAATCCCTTGTGTTGTTAATTAGAACACCTGATTGATGCCCAATAAAGTCAATTAAGATTTCCCCAACGCACAGTATGTCTATATTTTTGCTATTCTCTTTCAAGTTTAATGTATTTCTTAATTGATCTAATCTTAATTTAATTAGCTCAAGAGCTTATTAAATTAATGTCCACCGGCACCTGCGATAACAACATCTTCTTCTCCCTCATCTGTTTTTGGTTGTTTAAGACGCAAAGCCAATAGGCCTGCTATGATAAAAAACACCCCTCCAAACAAGATGGCATTAATCGCACTATTATTCAATAGATTTTTTACAACAGGTCCAAATGTTAGTGTTTGAATTCCCATAGGTATAACTATCATCATGTTTAAAATGCCCATATATACCCCACGTCGCTCCTGAGGCACTATTTTAGACACCATAGAATATGGTATCCCCATCATTGCAGCCCAACCTATGCCAAATAAAATCATAGGTAAAATAACAATGAAAGGGTCATGAATATATGGGATAGATAACATTGCGATTCCCGTTAAAAACAAACTAAACACATATACTTTTTTACCTCCAAATTTTAATGCTAATGGCACAAGTGCCAATGCAAAAACGATAGTAGAAACGTTATATGTGGTATTCATTTTTGCAGCTTGACTTAATGCTTCCGAACTGTTAAAACCCATACTTTCTTTAAACATGGGTGCTATAAACTGCCAATACACAAATAGGGCATACCATTGAAATAGATAAACGGAAGATAATTTCCACATAAACTTGGGCATATCTTTTATGGCTTCAACAATTTCTTTAAATGGCGTTTTTATTCTATCTGAAAAAGGCAACGCATTGTGTTTTTTAATCTCATCAAATTCCTCGTCGGAAGGTGGGATTTCTGGTGTTTTTAACACCGACCATAATATGGTTGATACTGACAATACAGCTCCAATAAAGAAGGAGTAATATAACCATTTGGGAATACCACTAGCTGCTTCAACTGTTTCTGCAACTCCAAACCAATCTTGAAAAAGGAATATTGAGGCGTTAGCCAAAACTATTCCCGCACCTACAAACAAGCTTTGCATTTGATAGCCAAAACTCAACTGTCTGTTAGGCAGCTTATCACCTACAAAAGCACGATAAGGTTCCATAGCCATATTATTACCAACATCAAGAATCCACAATAAACCAACGGCAAACCACAACGTTGGACTAAAAGGAAAAGCAAATAAGCATAAACTACCAATTATTGCTCCTATTAGAAAGAATGGTTTACGCCTTCCCCAACGTGGTGACCAGGTTTTATCTGAAATAGCACCTATGATAGGTTGAATAATTAAACCCGTTACAGGACCTGCAAGGTTTAATAATGGTAGATCTTCATGATGTGCTCCTAAAAATGAAAAAATAGGATTAACAGCAGTTTGCTGTAAACCAAAACTGAATTGAATCCCCAAGAACCCAACATTCATATTGAAAATTTGCCAGAAACTTAAACTTGGTTTTTTAATCATCGTGTTGATTTTTAATCTATTAATCTTTTAAGAAAGGTATTAAAATTCCCATCATTCATAAAAAGCTTACCATTCATATGTATTACCGGAAGTGATAAATTATCTACTGGGATACCTGCCTTTTGTAATTTAATTAGCATTTCTCTTTGTTTTAAAAGATTTATATCTACATCATAATAAATGAAGTCTATTTTTATTTCTTTTAAATAAGCCTTGGTATCAAGACAAAAGTGGCAAGTATCGCTACCATATACAATCATCTTTTTTAATTCTTTTTTAGTAGTTGCAGCATCTGAAGCTTGTTGCAAAACTTGACCAAAACTAGCATTAACTAATACAACTATAAATACTATTGAAAAAATAAAAGCCTTCATAAATGAATAAAAAATAAGTTAAAAAGAGTTGAGATTTAGTATAATACCTCAACTCTTTTTGAAAAAACTAATCACTTAAATCAAAAAAATGTCTTAAAACTTATATTGAAGAGATAATGTTGAAGAACGACCACTAATTGATCTTGCTCTTACTAAACGATTAGAACCAAAAGCACCATCTCCATTTCCTTCAACCTCCGTAATACCAACTGTGTCAAATAAGTTGTTTACACTTAATACTAATGAAAGGCCATCTGTTAAACCAGCTCTTCCAATTAAATTAAAATATGCATATCCAGGCATTACTAAATCGTTATCATCTTGAGCATAAGATTTAGAAGTACCTAAAATACTTAAAGCTAAACTATGCTGATTATTATCTCCAAAATTATAAGATGGAGATAAGTTGTAAACTAAATCAGCTTGTCTTCTTGGTGTATTTCCTTTATTATCACCACCATCAATTTCTGCTTTTGTATAAGTAAATGAACCATTAAAGGAGAAGTTCTCTCCAAATTTTAAAGCAGTCTCTGCTTCCAAACCTAAAGCTTTAAAAGGATTCCCTACAGATCTATTCAACTCATTACTCAAACCTTCATCTGTGTTACTCATAAAACCAGTTAAGTTAAGAACTCCATTACTAATTCTTTTCTTATAACCAATTTCTAGTTGAGAAACTTCATCATATTGAACATCTGCCTTACCAGTAGTTCCATAATTATTTCTATCCGCAGCTCTTCCTGAAGCACCTGAACTATATCTTGCAAAAACTGCTGCTCCTGAATTCAACTTATAGTTAAGTCCGGCAGAATAAGAAACAAAATTATAATCGTCATTAACAATTTGACCTGCATTACCTGCTATAACAGGAACAACTTGCTCTATCCCTTGTATTACACCATCACCATCATAATCATAGGCGCCTTGACTTGTAGGTCCTCCCGCGATGTTACCATTTACACTAACATTTTCAAAACGTACACTACCGTCAAAATTTAAATTATCAGAAAGATCTGCATCAATACCGACATAAGGAGAATTTACATTATGCACAGTATTGTATTTACGCTGACAACAGTTACCCCAAACTGGAGTTCCATATGAGTATTGACCGTTTCTTGAGAAACCATCGAAATCTGCTAATCTAGCCTCTCCGCCACCTTTTACTTCAGAAAGAAAAGAGTTCCATTGCCATCCAATTTTTGTGTTTTGTGTTGCCGTAAATAAACCAGCAGTAACACCAACATTATCACTAAGTTTTTTTGATATTTTTACATCACTAAAAAAGTTACTTAAATCATCAACAGTTACATCAAACATGTGTATAATTTGAGCCAATCCATTTGATGGATTAAAAGCTTCTCTGTCACCATCGGCATAAACTAATGGTTCTGCCCCTGCTCCCGCAGCATCTCTTGCCGTTGCTTCTATACCTGCAACAGTGCCTACTGCAGCAGTAAATGGCGCAACCCATTGGCCGCTATTATTTGAATATCTCGCTTTACCTGCTATTTTCCAATCATTACCTAAATCAAAAGAAAACTCCGCTCCTAAAGCCTTTGAAATTGGGTTATTACCATTTCTAACATCATTTACATGTCTTCCACCGCCATCGAAAGGTGAAGTCCCTGCGCTTTGTTGTAGGTAAGCAGATTGCACAGCATCACCAGTAATATCAAAGCCTGGGAGGTTAGAAAATGTTGGATTTGAATTATCGCCTTCCAATAACATTGGCATCGGCAAATACATCACAGATTTATCATTTAAAAATTTTGTATAAACACGTACGTAACCATTTTCAAACCTCTTGGTGAGATTTGCTTTAAATTGACCTCCTTTGTTGCCTTGATAACCTATTTCTCTTGGGCCTTCACCAGTTCTCATAAATCCACCAAAATGATAAGAAAATCCATTTCCTAATGGTGTGCCATATTCAAAATCTAATCTACTGGTTTGGTAGTCTAAACCAAAAGTTGTTCCTAACGAACCCCCTTCTGTTGCTCCCGTTTTACTAATCATGTTAATGATCCCTGCTGGACCATTAGAAGTTTGCGTAGATGCAGAACCACCTCTAATAGCTTCAACTCTTCCTATATTAGAATCAATTCTCAAGAAGTTATCGGCATTTCCAAAAGATGTATCACCAAATAAATTTAATGGTAAACCATCTTCTTGAATTTGAAAGTATCTTGAACCTCCTGAAGAAATTGGCACACCACGCACGTTAAAGTTAGCATTTCCTTCACCACCAGAAGATTCTGCACGCACACCTGGAATGTTTCTAAAAAGCTCACCTGCACTTCTAGGAGCAGCTTGCTCTATGCGTTGAATACCTATGGTAGAAACAGATACACTAGATTCTAGTTTAGATTTTGGATTAACAACCCCAGTGATAACAATCTGATCTAAAGATTGTGCATCTTCTGTCATTGTAATATCTACAACAACATCAGCATCCTGTACTGTGATACTTTGTGAAGATTTTGCATACCCCAAAAATGTCGCAATTAAAGTATATGTTCCATTTTCTATATTAGTAATAGAGAAGTTACCATCAAAATCGGTAATAGAGCCTTTAGATGTTCCATCTAAAATAACATTTACACCCGTTAATGGTACTCCGGCCTGGTCTTTAATATTTCCTGATATTGATTGAGCTAAAAGCGTACTAACTGAAAGCAGCATCAAAATCAATAAAAATCCATTTTTTCTAATTGAATCCATTTTGTCTTAATTTTAGTTATTCGATAAATTGTTTAGTTAATTTTTATCAAATCTATAAGTATACCTTATTGAATTTTTATTATTCACAACGAAATCGTTTTCGATTTAAACGAAATCGTTTTCGATTTCGTTTTTATTATTACATTTGGTTTAAATTTAATCGTTTATTTATGAAACCTGTAACGTTAAAACAAATAGCTGAACAATTAAACATTTCTGTAACAACAGTTTCAAAGGCTTTAAAAGATTATCCTGACGTTAGTAAAAAAACAAAAGGATTAGTTAAAGAACTAGCAAAAACATTAAACTATAAACCTAATGCCTTTGCCGTTCACTTAAGAACAAGAGAATCAAAAACTATCGGTTTAATAATTCCAGTAATTGTTCATCATTTTTTTTCGAATGTCATTAAAGGCATTCTGGCACAAGCCGAGAAAAAAGGATATTTGGTTATCATTCTTCAATCTAATGAATCTTATGAGCTAGAGAAAAAACAAATTGACTTATTATTAAGGCAGCGTGTAGATGGCATACTTATATCATTGGCAAATGGAACTGCTAACTTTAACCACTTAAATGAGGTATTGGCTCAAGATAAACCGTTAGTTATGTTTGATAAGATTGCCAAATTAGTAAAGTGTTCAAAAGTTATTATTGATGATCGAAAAGCAGCCTACATAGCTACACAACATTTAATAGATTTAGGCTGTAAACGTATTGCACATTTTAGAGGTGCACTTTTACCACAAAATTCTATAGATAGATTTCTTGGTTATAAAAAGGCATTATTGGATAGTAATTTGCCATACGACCCCTCTTTAGTTTATATATGTGAATGTGGAGATATGAGTTTTGAAGAAGGCAAAAAAAATGCGCAACAATTATTAAAAGACCATAATGATGTCGATGGCATTTTTATAAATACAGATTTAGTTGCTATTGGCGCTATGACAGAATTTAATAAACAAGGTGTTAAAATTCCTGAAGATATTAGTATTGTTGGGTTTAGTAATTGGTTTATGTCTTCGGTTATATCTCCAACTTTAACAACTATTGATCAACCTGGCTATCAAATGGGAAAGACTGCTTTTAAACAACTTTATAAAGAAATTAAAGCAATTAAAAATAAAAAGCCCAAAGCGCCAAAAATTATTACACTTGAAACGGCATTAGTAAAAAGAGAATCAACTGAGTTATACTAAAAATCCAATAAATCCTTTAATCAAAATTGAGAAGAGAAAATAGTAGCAACCATAATGTGTTCTATTACAAGAAATTATTTTCTACATTTAAGTATTTTGTTAAAATTTTAGAGCTAATATGCACTTAAGGTTTTTGCATATATTTGAGCTGTAAAAGTTCCTAGCTAGTGAACACCTTTATTTTATTGCAAATTCAAAAGATTTACTGTGGTCCCATACAGCTTCCTTATTATCCCAGTGAAAGTTTTGTAAGAGAAAAAAACCTTCAACCAAAAAGGTTGAAGGTTCTACTGTACTCAAGGAGGGAATCGAATCATATAAAATTTTAGTAATTGATATTATTCTATTTTAACTGTCTTTAATTCAAGTTGTACCAATCTTGTCCCTTTCCTATCATAAGATTGATGGATGCTACTAATTTGTTTTATATATTGGAAAGTAACCATTTCAAAGAAGCCAAGACATATCAAAACGTTGAATAATCGTTAAACATGCTGAATTTATTCGCAAAAAACCCCGATATGCCAATGGGATAAAGGGATTTTGTTTAATTAGCATCAATTATTTTACCTGATCCGGAAATATCAGCTTCAATACTTGGAGAGCCTAAATAATATACATCTCCACTGCCTTTTATATGGATATCTAAATTATCTACACAACTGACTTCACCATTCCCACTACCTGAGATGTCAACATTGCAAATATTTATATCAAATAAAAACCCATAGAAGTTACCCGAACCTTCATTCTTTATAGAAAGACTTTCAGCATATCCGTCAATACTAATATTTCCAGAACCAGAATTAAAGACGTTGAAGCTACCATCTTCCATCACATCATATATCGTGACATTACCCGCTCCTGAATTTTTGATACCATTAACACGCGGTACGGCAATGTTGGCCTGTAAATTAATATCTCTGTAACTATTATCATCATCAAGATAAAGTCTGAGTTCATTATTTACGACTTTAGTTTTTACTTTATGCATTATATTATCATCTGCAATTATTTCAATAGATTGGGAAGTACCTTGCGTAATCGTTACTTCAAAAACACCTTCACTACTAACTTTGGTAAAATTTGCAACATTTCTAAACTCTGACGTAAGGTCACCAGAACCAGTAATTGTATCTCTTGAACATGATGATATTAGTGCTAATAATAAGACTATGGGTAAAATAACTAGATTTTTCATTTTGTTTGTTTTTTTATTTAGTTCATTATTTAATTTTATTACTGGAATCCATTGAAAATTGATAGGAAACCATTCTTGATTGGTTTTTTTCAAATAAACTGTTTTCTGATTCTTTTCAGAATATACTTGTTTAGTTTTAATTGATTCAATACTGCCTTTTTTTATTGTATTTAATTTTTTAGTTATTTGAGCTTTAATCTTTAAATTACATGTCAAATTCGGTTTCAACATCTTTGGTTTTCTTTTTATAGTTACTTAGTTTATAGCTTATGTTGAATAAAAATATTGGAGATTCGTTATTGAATTCGCCAATAAGGTTCATATTAGCCGTTGCTGTTTTTAGCTCATAGTTTAATGATTGTAATACATCTTTTAATTGAAGGTTTACATTGAGCCTACCATCTAAAAATTCTTTTTTTAAGGATATATCTGTAAAGAAGTAATCACTCAATGACCCTTGAGAACGGACAGTTTTACTCGCGTAATAGCTAATAAGTTGTAAAGAAGTGGTATCATTTAAGTCGAAATTATTAATTAATTGTGAGCTCCAAGAAAATTCTTTCCCACCAGATGTTTCACCATCAATGTTTGCACTAATTTTATAGTGAAATAAATTAGCGTTTGCATTAATACTCCACCAATCTTTCATGTTGAAATTGTACATCGTTTCTAAACCTATAGCACGGTCTTTACTATCATTATGGAAAATAGTATAAATTTTATCATCATCTCCAACAGTTAACTTTTGTTCGATTTTATCTTTAGTTTTTCTATAGTATAGATTTGATGAGAATGAAGTTTTGTTTTTTGAATAGTTATATCCAAACTCAATATTTCTTACTATTTCAGGAATTAAATAAGGGTTTCCTTCAGCATAAAAATAATCGTCTTGAAATTCCGGAAACGGATTCATCATATACTCATCGGGTCTGTTTATTCTATTAGTTAAAGCCAGTTTAATACTACTAGATTCGTTGAGGTATTTTGAAAGTGACAATCCAGGAAAATAGTTAGTCTTGTGAAATTTATATTTTTCATCTGAGTTTTTTCGTTTTAAAATTCTATCGGTATATTCTATACGTAATCCAATAGAGGAACTTAATCCCCAAAACGAACTGTTTAGGTTTAAGTATGTGGCATATACGCCTTCATCAAAATTATACTTATTAGTATAATCTGGATGGTTTACCCAATCGTTTAAGGTATAGTCAAACTCGGTAAAAGTAATGTTTAAAAACCTGTTGTACTGATGGTAAGATACACCAGTTTCTAAAGTTGAACTTTCAGTAATAACGTTTGTATAATCAACATCAAATCTTACATCATTACTGTTATTTTTATTAAAAACATTTAGCTTATATGGCGTTGTATCGATTATCATTTTGTTTTCGTCAGTTTCGTAAGATGCTTGTTTGTTTTTTGAATCATAATCTATATAAGAATAGTATAAGTTGAATGACAACTTATCATTACTTTCATTTAAAGTTTTCATGTACCCTAGATTGTTAGTAAAAAATGTGGGTTTTAGTTCAAGGTAAAAAGGATTGAATTTATGCTCTTCTGTACTCTCAGGAACTGTATAGCCGGAATTTGTGTTAAGTACGCTTCCGTCTACTTTATTATATCCTGTATGAAATGAATAGGTCAGGTTATTTTTTTCGTTAGGAGTATAATCTAACCCAAATCGAAATCCCATGTTAGATTGGGTAATTCTTCTGTCTTGAAGCATCTGAGCGTAATGTGTGTTATCTTCATTATATAATGTTCTATAATAATTATTATAAGCAACTCTGGTGTAGTCTTTCCAATCAAAACCAAACGAATAACTTGTTTTTTCTTTATTTAAATTAATGTTGGCATCTGCCGAATATTTATTTCTTGTTCCAATTGAAGCATTGATAATTCCATTAAGACCACTTTCTACGCCTTTCCTCAAAATTATATTGATGATTCCAGCACCACCTTCTGCACTATATTTAACAGATGGATTTGTAATCACTTCAATTTTGCTTATGTTATTTGCTGGTGTTTGCTTTAAAACATCATCTGGACTTAATGTGGTTGGTTTTCCATTAATAAGAACAATAAAATTAGAACTCCCGCGTAACTTGACATTGTCATCAGAATCAATTTGAATTGACGGGGATAGTTTTAAGGCATCAACTGCTGAGCCTCCAGTAGCGGAAAGGTTAGAACCTACGTTAAGAACTTGTTTATCAATAGTGTTTCTAACGGATTTTAATTTTCCTTTTACTTTTACTTCATCCAATTGCTCAAGACTTGGTATTAAGATTATGGTACCTAAGTCTAATGACCTATTAGTTTTAGTTAAGACAAGATTGTTTATGGTATAATCTTTATACCCCATAAAGCTGATTTTTATATAATAATCACCTTGAGGTAATTTGTCAATAATAAATTGACCATTGTCATCACTTATGGTCCCCGTCACTAGACTAGAGTCGCGTTTATTAAAAATGGCTACTGTTGCGTAAGGAACGGCTACTTCGGTTTGGTCTTCAATAATATTACCTTTAATTTGCCATTTGGCTTCTTCTGAAGCCGAGAGGATATTTGTGATTAAAAATACACCTAATAATAGTTGCTTAAGTTTTGATTGTTTCATGATTTCTATTGTTTTATGGTACAAATGTCCAATAGAAATCCTTTGAAATCGACCGATTAAAAAAAGTCGAACCCTTTATTATTAATTAATCGGTTCGACTTTTTTTAGCAAGGCGTTCGACTTTTCTTGAGTTGCCTACTTTAAGGCGTTATTGCGGTATTGTGTTGGCGTTTGTTGTGTGTGTTTTTTGAAGGCAGTATTAAATGAAGATTTTGAATTAAACCCTACTTCATATAAAATTTCGAGTACAGTCAGACTTTTTTCCTCTGGATTTTGTAAAATTTGCTTTGCTTTTTCAATTCTATAATCATTTACAAAATCAAAGAAATTTCTTTTTAAATGCCTGTTAAGAAATACAGATAATTCCATTGTTGATAAATCTAGTTCTTTGGCTAGGTCAAAAATAGTTAATGAAGGATTTAGAAAAGGTTCTTCTGTATTCATGAAATTTTCTAGTTTTAATTTCAATTCATTGTCTTGGGAATTTAGATTTTCAACTAGGTTAGATTTGTCTGAAGATTTTGATTGCTGTTCTTTTTCTCTAATATATTCTTTGAGTAGTTTGATATTAGCATCTACTCCATTAAATAAATAGGGCTGTGACATGGCTTTATAAATTATCCAAATTATGAAAGCCGCATTTATAGGAGCAAAAACGTAAAACAGTGTTTTCTCCCAAGACATATCCATTCCAAATCTTAAGATATTATAAACTAATGCAGATAATACAAAATACAGAAAGACATAAGTGAGCTGTAGAATCCATTTATAATTCCTTTTATTAATAGTTGAATAATTTTCTTGAACTATTTTT
>Ga0316189_10000882_pt1 | contig 30075 bp, 27 predicted proteins | sample LowCovwburrow_MG_FD_204930 | JGI IMG/M metagenome (GOLD analysis project Ga0316189, IMG submission 204930) | Coastal sediment microbial communities from Maine, United States - Lowes Cove worm burrow | ecosystem: Environmental > Aquatic > Marine > Coastal > Sediment | place: USA: Maine...
CCAAATCTCCAACTTACCATCGGCATAAAGTGCAGTAGCGCTAATTGGTTCCATTGCGGCGTGCGCTAAGTAGGGCACCTTATACTCCGCCGATATTAGCTGCTCAGCATTTTCAAGACGGGTATCCACATCTCCGTCATTGCGCGGTTGGCTGTCTTCAAACTCGGAATTGAAGCTATCGGCAATAGCAGTGAAATGATCTTGGGTCGATAAGGGGTAGTCACTTTCAGCCCAATCAAATTTAATCGTGTTTACGGCCTGGAACGCGTACCAAGTATTGGTGGCGATAACCGCCACACCATTGTCTATCTCGACAACCCGTTGCACACCGGGCATTGCCAGTGTCTGGCTGGCATCATAGCTATTCATTGACGCGCCTAGGCGAGGATTTACTTTGATGCTGGCATAGAGCATGCCTTCAAGCTCAACATCAATGCCATAGCCCGCGGTGCCAGTTGATTTAGCCACCACATCGGTTCGATCGGCTGATGTTCCAAGAATCTTCCACTCGGATTGAGCTTTCAAGATTGGTTTTGAAGGCGGGTCTATCTTCGCAGCTGCAGAGGTAAGCTCTGTGTAAGCAAGCATATTGCCCGTGGGGTCAATCACAAATCCATTTTCGGTGCGTAATTTTTCAATCGCAATACCCCATTGATCGGCGGCGGCTATCAATAACACTTGGCGAGCGGCGGCACCTGCGGTGCGCATTTTGTCCATCCCGTCGCTTACCGAGGAAGATCCGCCGGTGATTTGCATTCCTAAAAATTTGGCAACAACCTTGGTCGCCCCGCGTGCGGTATTGGCCATGCGGCTGTTATCGTAGGGTGCAAATGGGATGCCATCTTCCAGTACCGCAGCATTGAAGTAAGCAGCCGAAGCGGGGCCGTGTATAACCTTGATCTTGGAGAGTTTTACATCCAATTCTTCAGCAACCATTGCTGCCAGTGTGGTGTGTATTCCCTGACCCATTTCAGCGCGCGGAGCAATAATGCTGACCCCGTCTTGATTTATCAAGACATAGGGAGTGATTGCGGCCTCACCCTCAATCAAATCCAGCTCTAATGGGTTGCCATAGGGTTGTTTGTATTTCCAATAGCCGAAAACTACCCCGCCTGCGACGGCGGCCGATGCGACTAAGAAGGAGCGTCTAGTAATAGTGCCTAATTTGCCCATTATTCAACATCTCCTAAGATCGCCTTAATCAAATCAGGGCTGAGGCTTTGCTCATTTTGTTTGGCGATCGCGGTTCTAATAGCCTGTTTGATTCTGGGGTAGGTGCCGCAGCGACAGAGATTGCCACTCATTGCGGCATCGATATCGTCATTGCTTGGGCTGGGGTTGTTCGAGATCAATGCAGCAGCAGACATTATTTGTCCAGACTGACAATACCCGCATTGTGCCACCTGGTGTTCGATCCACGCTTCTTGAACAGCGTGCAATGCCTTAGGAGTCCCTAAGCCTTCAATTGTGGTTACTTTGCCGCTCACTGCGGAAATGGGATAGGAGCAGGAACGAACTGGGTTGCCATCTATGTGTACTGTGCAGGCACCACACATTGCAATACCGCAACCATACTTTGGGCCTTTGATGTCAAGTTCATCCCGCAGTACCCATAGCAAAGGCATATTGGATTCGACGTTTACCTCGTGTTCTATGTCATTAACAATTAACTTCATCGCTATGTCCTCGTAAAAGCCTCCACTTTCTAGGGTACATCATTATATTTGTGGAGGATTGTTTCTGGTGTTATTTCAAAACGGCTATTCTATACTAGCACCAAGAAGGTGATGAATAACTATTTAAGAGCTTAGGTTGTCAGGCATTCTACAACCGCTTTACCCTTGGTAGTTGCACTATTAGAAGGCTGCCCGAGAATGAATAGGCTATTATGATCGCCTCACCGCGCTTGTCATTCTCAGGCAGCCTCCTAAGCAACTTTTCGCCCTAATTAAATTTTTACGAGATAAATTATGTCAATGATTGTTAATCGCCGAGACTTAGACTTCGTTATGTATGAAGTGCTTGGATTGAATAAAATATTAGAATCTGATCGATATGCTGATTTCGATCGCGAATCGGTGGATGCTATATTGGATTTGTCTCAATCGGTGGCGGAAGATAAATTTTTAAGCTGTGCCGCAACCTTAGACGAACATGAACCCAAGTTTGTGGATGGCAAAGTAGAAACGCACCCAGCGACCAAGGAAGCACTAGACGCCTATATTGAGGCGGGTTTGTGCGTTACTGGCTATGATGCTGAATATGGCGGCATGCAACTACCCTGGATGGTACATCAGGCAATCAACGGCATGTTCACTTGTGCAAACGTGGGGGTGGGTAGTTACTCATTTTTAACTCAGGGAGCAGCCAATATGCTAATTGCCTGTGGATCTGAGGAGTTGAAGGAGAAATATTTGCCAAATATGGTAGAGGGAAAGTGGTGTGGAACCATGTGTTTGTCAGAGCCCCAAGCAGGGTCTTCACTGGCTGATATTCGAAGCAAAGCTGAAAAAATGCAAGACGGCAGCTATAAAATAAGCGGGACCAAGATGTGGATATCCGGCGGTGACCAAGATATTACTGAAAACATCATCCATATGGTATTGGCAAAGGTTCCAGGTTCGCCGGCTGGCGTAAAAGGCATTTCGCTGTTTTTGGTGCCTAAGAATCGGGTCAATGAAGATGGCAGCATTGGTGAATCAAACAATATTGCACTAGCAGGCCTAAATCACAAAATGGGCCATAGAGGCACTAGTAACTGTTTGTTGAATTTTGGCGAGAATGGTGACTGTATTGGCTACCTAGTGGGAGGTGAAAACGAGGGGCTTGCGAATATGTTTCATATGATGAATGAAGCGAGAATTTCGGTTGGCATGGGGGCTGTGATGAGCGCGCAGGCGGGCTATTTGTATTCATTGGATTATGCTCGTAACCGACCTCAGGGCAGACCGTTGGTCAATCGAGATCCAGAGTCACCGATGATCATGATTTCAGAACATGCTGATGTAAAGCGCATGCTGATGACGCAAAAAGCTTTTATTGAAGGTGCTCAGACCCTAATGTATTTTTGCGCCGAATTAATTGATTCTCAAAAACTATCAGATAGTGAAGACGAGAAGCAGCGAATTGCCTTGCTGCTAGACTTGCTTACGCCGATATGTAAATCGTGGCCGTCTGAATTTTGTTTAGAAGCCAACAAGCTCGCTATTCAGGTGCTTGGCGGTTATGGCTATACGCGCGAGTATCCGGTAGAACGATTTTATAGAGACAATCGTTTAAATCATATTCATGAGGGTACATGGGCGATACACGGCATTGATATTCTGGGGCGTAAAGTAAAAATAGCTGGAGGCGCAGCTGTTGATATATTGGAAGCTGAAATTAATTCTACAATTGCGGCGGCTAAAGAACACTCATTCTTGTTGGATGAGTGTAAAGAGCTTTCATCAGCCTTTAAATTAATTAGAGATACAATTCAGGCGGTAAGCCAATCTCCTGACCCAGCGTTAGCGTTGGCAAATGCCACCATCTTCCTAGATGCAATGGGGCATGTTGTTATCGCTTGGATGTGGTTAAAGCAGGCGGTTGCTGCTTTAGATGGCCAGCAAAACGCGCATACTAAGGACCAGGCATTCTATCAAGGCAAACTTGCGGCAAGCAGGTTCTTCTTTCGTTATGAGTTACCAAAAATTAAACCTAACCTTGAGTTGGTAGCTGCGTTAGATAGTACCTGTTACGATCTTAGCGCTGAGCAATTCTTAGGAGTATAGAGGTATGCCTAGAGAAGTTGCAGTTCGGAGTCAGCCAGTAGAGCTATTCAAGCTGCTGAAGTTTGAAGGCTTGGTTGGCAGTGGCGGAGAGGCCAAGTTTGTTATCTCCGAAGGATTAGTAATGCTTAATGATGCAGTGGAGACACAGAAACGAAAGAAAGTTGTAGCCGGTGACGTTGTAACCTTTAATGGTGAACAATTGATTGTTGTTGTAGAAAAATAAATTAGCTCATAGATCATCGCTAGAGCCTGCTTAATAGTATGCTTACACAAGAAATGGTTTAGACTTAATCAGAGGTTCCTTTATGGATAGTACAAACAAGTTAGCAGTATTAATTGATGCAGACAACGCCCAACCTGGAATTGTCGATGCCCTATTGGCCGAAATTGCCAACTATGGCGTAGCCAGTGTGAAACGAATTTATGGTGATTGGACTGCGCCCAACCTAAAAGGCTGGAAAGAGGTGTTGTTGGAACATTCGATTCAGCCTATGCAACAGTTTGCTTACACTAAGGGTAAAAATGCTACCGATAGCGCCATGATTATTGATGCCATGGACCTGCTTTATAGCAATGCTTTTGATGGCTTTTGTATAGTCTCTAGCGATAGCGACTTTACCAAGCTTGCTTCCAGAATTCGCGAATCGGGCTTGGTTGTGTATGGCTTTGGCGAACAGAAAACACCTTCGCCGTTTGTTGCCGCGTGTGACAAATTTATCTATACCGAGGTGCTGCGGGCTACTGTCAGTGGTGATGAAGATTTAAAGCCCAAGACCACAAACGAGCTAAAACAGGATACCAAATTGGTAAGTCTGTTACGTAAGGCGGTAGATGCATCATCAGATGAAAGTGACTGGGCGCAATTAGGGCCAGTGGGTAGCCATATAGCTAATCAGGCATCTAACTTTGACCCGCGGAATTATGGGTTTGGCAAGTTAGGTGAGTTGGTTAAAGCGACTAAGTTGTTCGATATTGAAGAACGGCCAATTGGCAATGGCCGATCGAAGGCCGTTTATGTTAGAGCTAAGAAGACCGTTAGACGAACAAAAACCACTTAGAAAACTGGTTTAGATTGCTGATTCTAAATATGAGTATTGTCTAAGTTATTGAATTATATGTATAATAACTGGATATTTTGGCTTTTTATTTTTACTCAGTATATAAAGTCGCTAAAGCTAGCTGCTGTATGTATACTCGCGCCTCCAAAGCCCAGACCTCGACAGTGAGGTTAGTAATTAGGCTTAATACTCCGAGCAAATGAAGCTCGGCAACGCTAAAAGGGCGAGTTACGCTACGCAATCTCATTGCAATATTCACCGCGTCAGGCCTGTTAGCATAACGCATCCTTAGGGATGAGCAGCAGAGCCACATGACCGCAAAGAAACCCGCTAAAGGTGCCACCAAAGCTTCTACCAAAACGCCGGTGTCTAAAACAGACGCTAATGTTGATAGTAAGGTAGACAGCAAGTTAGACAAAACTAACAAAACTACTAAAAAGCCAGTAGCAGAGCAGTCGCCTGAGGGAATAAACGAAGGCGTCGAAACTAGCTTTGATGATCTGGGTTTGCCTGCGGAGCTATTGCGAGCTGTCAATGACCAAGGCTACGAGCAGCCATCCCCCATTCAAGCAGAAGCCATTCCGCCGTTATTACAAGGGCGGGACTTACTAGGGCAAGCTCAAACCGGCACTGGTAAAACTGCCGCTTTTGCGCTACCGCTATTGAGCTTGATTGATGCATCTAAAAAAGTTCCGCAGCTATTGATACTAGCGCCGACTCGCGAGTTGGCAATTCAAGTGGCCGAAGCCTGTCAGCAATATGCGAAGCATATGACTGGCATTAATGTGCTGCCTATCTACGGCGGCCAGTCCTATACCATTCAGCTCAAACAACTTAATCGAGGCGCCCAGCTTATTGTTGGTACACCCGGTCGAGTCATGGATCATATGCGCCGTAAAACCTTGTCGTTAGATAAGTTGCGTGCGCTGGTGTTGGATGAGGCTGATGAAATGCTTCGTATGGGCTTCATTGATGACGTTAAATGGGTGCTGGAACAGTCTCCGCCGGATAGGCAGATAGCATTATTCTCTGCCACCATGCCTAGAGAAGTTAAAAAAGTTGCTGATCAACATCTGCAAAACCCAGTGCATATCAAGATCGCCAGCAAAACGGTCACTGCCGCCAATATTGGCCAACGTTATTGGGTTGTGCGCGGCACTCACAAGCTGGATGCCATCACTCGAATTTTAGAAAGCGAAGACACAGATGGTGTTATTGTGTTTGTTCGAACCAAGAACGCAACTTCAGAGCTGGCGGATAAGTTGGCTGCTAGAGGATTCAGAAGTGAAGCTCTAAATGGTGATGTGCCTCAGGCCAATCGTGAGAAAATAATTGATCGATTGCGCAAAGGTCGACTGGATATATTAGTCGCCACCGATGTGGTTGCTCGTGGACTTGATGTTGAACGCATCAGCCATGTGATCAACTACGATGTACCGCACGATACCGAGAGCTACATCCATCGAATCGGGCGTACTGGTAGGGCCGGGCGAATCGGTCAGGCCATTCTTTTTATCTCGCCGCGTGAAAAACGAATGCTGGGTTCTATTGAACGAGCAACCAAACAAGTAATTGCGCCGATGGCTTTGCCCAGCGTGGAGGATATAAATCGTAATCGTATGGAGCGATTTAAAGATAAGATTAACTTGGCCATTCAGAATGAAAATTTAGATTTCTTCTCGCAGATTGTGACTGAGTTACAGCAGGAGCAAGAGGTTAGCAGCGAGCAAATAGCCGCCGCTACTGCATTTCTTGCGCAAGGTGATACGCCTCTGATAATGGATGAGAAAGAGTTAAAGCGTTCGTCGAAAGGCTTTGATGAAAGCCCAGGGTTTAGAGATTCTGATCGTGGCGATCGTAGCAATAGACGTGAACGACGTTCTGATAGAGAGAGAGAGGGTCGGCGTGAAGATAAACCAGTTCCGAATACTCATGCAACGCCATTGCTGGATTTCCCCGATGTGGAGATGGCGCGATTCCGTCTAGATGTAGGGCGTAGGAACAATGTTAAACCAAGTAATATTGTGGGTGCGATCGCAAATGAAGCTGAATTGGAAAGTAAGTATATTGGCGAAATCGAGATTCGTGATGCTTATTCTACGGTAGATTTACCGGCTGATATGCCTAAAGAAATTATGGCAATATTGAAGAAAGCTCGGGTAGCGGGTAGGCCCTTGGCATTGAGAGTTTTTGATGGCAAGGAGTCAAGCAGTTCAAATGAAGGCGGTGCGCATGGTGGTGGCAGAAGCGCTCATCGAAACGCTTCCAAAAGCTTTGATGACAAGCCGAAGAAAAAATCCTATAACTCGAAAAAGGCGAATCGATCAGATCATAGCGGGTCATCAAAATCTGACTATGCGAAAAAGAAACGAGAAACTCGCAGCAAAAAATAATCATATTGAACATTGATTAACACGTTTTTAAAAAGCACTTCATTAGCGTGGTTGCTGCTTGGCGGTCTTTTGGTGCTAAGCGGCTGTAGTAGTATTTCCTATTATGGACAGAGTGTGGTCGGCCATAGTCGCTTGATGTTTGCTCGACAGTCGGTTGACAAGTTGTTGGCCAATCCTGAAACGTCGTCAGAATTAAAAGCCAACTTACAGTTGGCCAAGGAACTTCGGTATTTTTCAGTTAACACGCTAAATCTGCCTGACAATGGTAGTTATAAATCCTATGTGGAGTTGTCGCGGGATTTCCCTGTGTGGACGGTAGTTGCCGCCGACGAATTTTCAGTTGAAGCCAAAACCTGGTGTTACCCGATTATTGCTTGTGCCGGGTATCGAGGATTTTATTCATTATTAGGCGCCAGCAGTTTTGCCAAAACCTTGCAAGAAAAGGGTTTTGAAACAACGATTGGTGGGGCGGGAGCCTACTCAACCTTGGGCTGGTTTGATGACCCATTGCTGTCATCCATGATGCGTCATGGGGTTGCTGACTTCGCAGAAACTATATTCCACGAGTTGGCGCATCAGGTTTTATATATTAAAAACAATACAGCCTACAATGAAGCCTTTGCAACCACGGTAGGAGAGCAGGGCGCGCTGCTCTGGCTGCGAGACAATCGGCCCGATTTGCTAATCGATTATCAGGTTAGGCTTGTGGCTAGAGACGATTTTAATCAGTTACTTGCCAGCACAAAAACCGAGCTATCTGAATTGTACAGCTCAGGTTTGCCCAAGGAAGAAATGCGCACGATGAAACAGAGCATTCTAAAATCATTAGTCAGCGAGTACGAGGTGCTAAAGGCTACAAAGTGGCAGGGAATGCAATGGTTTGATCGCTGGTTTGAGGTGCCTGTTAATAATGCTCGTCTAGCGGCGCTTGCTAATTATCGAGATCAAGTTCCGGAATTTATTAATCTGCTGATAGCATGCGATTCTAATTTTACGGCATTTTTTGCAAGGGTTAAAAGTGCTGGTACAGAGCAATCAAGTGCCATCGTGCCAAAGACTTGTCATTAGCTAAACATAATTCATTTTTGGCAATCAAAATTTGCCACATCAGGTTAGGCGCTTCACGCATAGACAATATTGCTTGAAAATGAAGGCCAGTAGCTTATGCTCTTGGTTATGAAGTCTTGTAGTAGGAACAATGTCAGAGTCAGCAATCAGTCTATGGCAGCCTTGGCAAATGCGTATAGGCTGAAATTCAGCATGCTTGCCCTTGCTCTGCTTGTGTGCCTTTTTTGCTCCGTAGCAGCGAAAGCTCAAGTTCAGAATTTTTCGAATTTCATTGCATTTGGCGATAGCCTCTCAGATACGGGAAATTTGGCAAGTAGCCTTCCTATAAACCTTCCATTTCCATTTTTTGATAACCGTATTAGCGATGGTCCGGTAGCTATAGATTATTTGTCAGCCGCGATCGGTTTTGATGCCCGAGCTTCGGAAGTTGGTGGCTTTAACTTTGCGGTGGCGGGCGGTAATATTGTTGGCTTACAAAGAGAGGATTTAACTGCGCAAGTATCGAGCTACCTTGCTCGAACAAATGGAGTGGCTGACTCTAATGCCCTGTACTTTGTTATGCTTGGGGGCAATGATTTACGCCGCTTGAGATCGCAAACTGATGTCAGTATTGCGCAATCTGAGATCGACGCTATTGTCGAACAGCTGTTGGTGCAGCTCACACGCTTACGTTCGGCCGGTGCAACTCACTTTTTCGTCAGCAATGTGCCCAATGTTGGGCGTATCCCAGAAACCCTGCAGCGAGAAACAGTGGATGCCGGCATTGCTGCTCGTGCTGAGCAATACACGCGAGATTTTAATCAGCTTCTCAATCAGAAGCTATTGCAATTTACCCAACAGAATTCGGCTAATGTGATTGAGTATGATCTATTCACCAAAATAGAGTTGATACTTGATTCCCCGGCAGATTTTGGATTCCTCATTTCCTTAGAAGGCTGTTTCGATATTGGCGAAATTGAGAACGTTGGCGACTTGTTTGAAATAGCCGATGCGTTTCACCCGCTCTGTGAAGTTGGAACGAGGTTTGATCGCTTCGTGTTTTTTGACAAGCTTCATCCCGCTAGCGGAGTGAATCAAATAGTGGGAGAGTCAATGATTCAGGCGTTATCGGCTGCACCACCTGTAACCGAACCTCCGGCCTATTTAAGTGCTCTCTACTTACTATTGCTAGACTAATTCAGGATACATCTTGCCCACTACAAGAACGATAATAAAGCTTTTTGGGACGGTTCTATTCAGCGGATTGTTTTTGCACCTCAATCAAGCTCACGCACAGTTTGAGTGGGCTTCCTATGACTGGCAAACAAAGCGCGCCAAACATGGTATTAAGGTTCAAGTTAGTAAAGTTACAGGCTCAAATGTTAAGGCTGTACGTGCAGAGATTGTGGTGGAAGGGGCTGTGCCTGAACTAGTAGCTTTGCTTAAAGATTTCGCATACTGCTCAAAATGGGTAGATCTCTGCAAGGAGTCGAGAGTGGTAAAGCAGCTTTCTACCTATGAAGAAATAGTGTACGTCTACAATGACGCGCCGTTTCCAATTAAGGATAGGGATGTGGTGGTGAGATCTGTGTGGAGCGAGGATCAGGACACAGGCAGGGTTTCGATGCATAGCCGAGCATTAGATTTTAATGAAAGCACTAATTTGGTGCCTGTCAACAAAAAGGCCTTGCGCCTGAGTGCAGCGGTGTCTGAATGGCATTTTACGCCAATAGCTACCGGCGGAGTATTGGTTGAAAGTGTTGCCCATGTTGACCCCGGCGGTGCCACGCCTGCATGGCTAATCAATATGATGTTAGTTAATTCACCGTTTAGCACAATGCAAAATTTACGCTCGACAATTGAGTCTGGCAGATATACGTCTGCCGTCGATATTCCATTTTAAGCAGCCCAAACTGCGGGCAATTCTTCATATCCATGCCTGAATTTGGGTTGCCAGTGCGTCAGGCATTTCGTGACTTACTAGGTGGTGTGCACCAGTGATAGTGTGCGCATTAATGTTATCCGGCAAGTTGCGATTAAGTTCTTCAAATCTTGTCTGTGAGTACATATAACTGTGTTCAGCTCTTAACAATAGTGTTGGATGAGTAGTTTTGTTTAAAGCATCCCAAAGGAAGTGGACTTTACGAAAATTGAACGATTCCCAATGTGGATTGAATGCCAGTTCAAACTGTCCGTCATCGCGTTCTAGTAAGCCATGTTGAGCATAGTCGGCGAAAGCCTGTTCGGTGAAAAGTCGATAGGTGGGGTGGTGCTGATAATTTGCAACGAACGCCTGTCGGGATGGCCATATTTTTCGCCGATGGTGGGTGCGCTTAATAAACTTAAATAGTTTGAAGGCTAACCATTGAGGTGAATTTGCAGTCATCATGCTGATAAATTTTGATGGCGTTGATGCGGCATCGATTAATACCAATTTGGTGAACAGGTCAGGGCGTTTTAATGCAGCCAATGCTGTAACGGTGCCGCCAATAGAGTGCCCCATGCCAATGACCGGTTGCTGATACCTAGTCTCGATTGCTTCTATTAGGTCGTCGGCGTGGTTTTGCCAATTAAAGTGTCGATGTGGCAGGGCTTGGTTGGGCCATGCTCCTCGATTGTCCATCCCAGAAACCTGGAAGCGTTCACTGAAGCAAGATAGAAAACCTGCATAGCTGGCAACAGGTATTCCATTTGCAGGTGAGAAGTGAATCAGACCACAGTTGCCACCGTGTTGATTTGATGGGAAGGTGTACCAAGGCACATGCGAATTTGCAGTCAAGCTGATTGTATTGATAAGCATAGAGTGATTAGGTTGATTCGCCCGGAGATAGTCGGAGGCTAAGTTTCTTGAGAGGATTAGTCAATCACGCAAGTGCATCTACAAAGTATGTTGGCATGACTTGATAGCCGCCGTTTTAAGCAAGCCTCACTGGAGATTTTATAGCTGTTTTAATCGCGGTACGTAATTTATAGGCCAAAATGGTTGTGTTGTTAGCGGAATTTGCTGCAAATACCGTTCATAACTGGATGATTACTTGACTTTTCGCCCGAATTGCTTTTATTTTGCAATTGTAACTAATATTGTAAACTAAAATCGTGTTAATCTACGCGCAGTTATAAGGTTTGCTTATATTAATTTATAAGTATGTAGCGAAGCTGGATTGAATCGAATTGGGTATGGTTTGTCGAGTGGAATTGTAGTTTTGGGGTTTCGTTTACGCTTGGATAAGTATTCGATTCGGATTGATAGGATTAGTGAGAAGGTGTTTGATGGGTTGGCGAGTTGCTTGATCGGTGAATTGAAGGGCAATTCCAATTATTAAGATGCACTGATTTCTTGATTAGTTGTGACTGTATAGTTTTTCGGTCAGGGGTGTGAAGCTTGGGTATATTAAGTAATGGATTGACGTGGGTGTTTTTAGTCGTAGCTCTGGCAATGGTTGTGATCGGAGCTGTTTATATACGGCGCATGCGGGTCTTGGGAGATGACTTTGCAGTTCAAAGGCGTAGCAAACTACTTTCATCTGCGGAACAAAAATTCTTTGAGTGCTTGGTGGCAGCATTGAGCGATGATTTTTATATTTTTACAAAGGTGGCGATGCCTGATGTAGTCCAGCCCACTCCCGCGGCAACTAAGGCTGAATCAAAAAGGGTATTAGCGAAATTAAAAGGCGAGTGCCTTGATTATGTGCTGTGTAAAAAAGATGATCTGTCAATATTCGGAGTTATCGAATTAGAAAGTTTTGAAAAATCCGATGTTCAAAGAGTTAAAGCGGCACGAGAGCAACTAATAAATGGTGTCTGTAAGTCTGCGCACCTAAGGCTTTTTTACTTCGATGTACGTCAAGATTATCAGGGCGTAGATATACGAAGGCTGGTTACTGGTCACTCATCACGCCCTGAACAACCTGAAGCAAATGGTTCGTCACAGGCTCAGTTTTCAATCGATAACTCATGCTATGCGGCCTTTGCTAAGCAGCGAACCTGTCCGCAATGTAACGGTGAGGTAGTCACAAAAGTAGCGGCCAAAGGAAAGCGGATTGGTGAGAAATTTCTAATGTGTCGCAAGTATCCTTACTGTGATTATCGAATATCGATGGATGACAAAGAAGTGATGAAAAAAATCCAGCAAAATGACTTTCGAGAAAATGAAAGCATGGAGGCTCCTGGCTTTAGTGATTGGGCTGGGTAAGCACTCCGTTAGAACGGGTTTTGAGCTCAGTAGCTACTGTCATTAACAGCTACTGTCATTAACAGCTACCTTCAATAGTGGCACCGCCTAGACATACTCGGCCGTGATAAAACACCAATGCCTGCCCAGGTGTTACGGCGCGTTGAGGCTTTTCAAATTGGACTGTGATTTGATTGTCGGATTGATCAATTAGCAAGCATGCTTGGTCACTTTGCCGATACCTAGTTTTTGCGGTTATCTGGGTACCCACTTTTAAGGCATTGCCGCTTATCCAATCTGCATCGATAGCGGTCACTGTCTGGGTCATCATCGCAGGATGGTCATGACCTTGAACCACTAGTAATTCATTGCGCACTACATCTTTGGCGGCGACATACCATGCAGCTCCTGGTCCGCCAATATTTAAACCATGGCGTTGGCCGAGAGTGTGATACATCAGGCCATCGTGTTGACCCATAACAACACCATTTTCATTAACCATGTCACCTGGATTTGGTTTGAGGTAGGTGCTGAGAAAATCTTTGAAACGCCGTTCACCAATAAAACAAATACCAGTGCTGTCCTTTTTGTTATGGGTGACAAAGTCATACTGTTCAGCGATCTTACGAACTTCAGGTTTGGTGATTTCGCCCAAGGGGAACAAGCTCTTGGCCAAAGCATGCTGTTGCAGTGTGTACAGAAAGTAGCTCTGATCTTTATTGCTGTCTGCACCCCGCAAGAGAGTGTACCTATCTTCAGCCATTCCTTTGGCCACATAATGCCCGGTAGCGATGAAATCGGCGCCAAGCTCAACGGCTTGTAGTAAGAATTCTTTGAACTTTATTTCCTTGTTACAAAGTATGTCAGGGTTAGGTGTGCGGCCAGCCTGATACTCTTTCAAGAAGTGAGAAAACACATTCTCCCAATATTCATGGGCAAAATTCACTTCATGCAAATCTATGTCCAGACGCTCGCAAACCTGGTTGGCGTCTTGTAAATCAGCAGCTGCCGAACAGTATTCTTCGGTGTCATCTTCCTCCCAGTTTTTCATGAACAAGCCGCTAACTTGATAGCCATGCTGCTTTAGAATCTGCGCGGTGACGGAAGAGTCAACACCGCCTGACATGCCCACAACTACGTGTTGGCCGTCTCCCGGCTGGAGCGAATTTTCCTCAAGATTTGTAATCATGATTCTTCTATTTCCCTCAATAGGTTTAGCGGGTAGTTTTTGCCAGCCCGATAGTCTTGTATGCACTTTATTACTAAGGTGCTGCGTAACTGATCGCTATTGCAAAGGTCATCGAGGCTGAGCCAATGAGTGCGTATTATGTCGGAATCTAATTCGGTAGAATGATCAGGTTCACTGACACTGCCACTAAAAGCGTAGCGGATGTAAGTTTTGCCGGTAGCTGCACGCAAACGATAAAGGCCTATCAGTGCATGAGGTGTAAAGTGTCGCTGTGTCTCCTCTAGTGTTTCGCGGATAACAGCTTGTAGCAGGGATTCACCATCCTCTAGATGACCGGCCGGTTGATTGAAGACAATTTTCTGGCTGGATTTTGAGCGCTCCTCGACGATGAGGAATCGTCCATCTTGCTCACATATTGCTGCTACGGTTACATCTGGATGCCACATAAAAGGTTGCTAGCCATTCGGCCAAAATTAGGGTGATAAATACATAGTGTGAGGCTTAGGACCCGGTTTTACAATAGTTTCAGCAAGCCAAACATGATATGATTTCGCGGAATTTTGAGGCTCGATATTTCGGGTCCCGGCTAAGCGTAATTAATTTAGTCATCCGATGGACTTTACCTATGGAGGTTACCCATTCGATGGAAACTGTTTAGCGGTTTGAGGCTTGCCCCCGCCATTGCATACCAAGCACGTAAACCTTCCGAGGTGATTTATTAAACTTTCGTGTTTAGATATTCGGGACGGATTCGACCGCTATTTATCATGAAAATTTGTGACTCAAGTCAAGTTGGCTTGCCGTTGGCGATGTAAAAATACGCATCGTTTGTCACTCTTCACAAACCTTAATACGAGCACTTTTATGAGCACCAAAAAAGCAAAAATATTCTATACACTTACAGACGAAGCGCCCGCATTAGCTACTCGTTCTTTACTACCGGTTTTTACCTCTTTTGCAGCCACTTGTGATATTGATGTAGAAACTAAGGATATCTCGTTGGCTGCGAGAATTTTATCAAGTCTTGCTGAATACATTCCCGCAGAGCAGCATGTACCCGATGCCCTGGCTGAGCTCGGAGCGATTGTGTTAGAGCCGAGTGCCAATGTCATTAAAACTCCTAATATCAGTGCCTCTATCCCGCAGATAAAAGCGGCCATTACTGAATTGCAGGAGAAAGGCTTTGCCTTGCCCGAATTTCCCGACGACCCTCAAAGTGATGAGGAAAATAAAATCCGTGCGTGCTATGAACGGGTGAAGGGTAGTAATGTAAATCCAGTGATTAGAGAAGGCAATTCAGATCGCCGTGCGCCAGCAGCGGTAAAGAATTATGCAAGAAATAACCCGCATTCGATGGGGGCGTGGAGTGCTGATTCTCAGACCCATGTGGCAACAATGAATGGTGGTGACTTCCGCTCAAGTGAACGTTCGATGACACTTGATAAAGCGTGTTCTGTAAAAATTGAGTTTTGTGATAAATACGGAAATAGCTCAATAAAACAGCAAGGGCTGGAGCTGTTGGAAGGTGAAGTAATAGATGCAATGTTCATGAGCAAGAATGCATTGCGCAAGTTTTATGAAGAACAAATTGACGATGCAAAACAAAACGACGTGTTATTTTCTTTGCATGTGAAAGCAACCATGATGAAGGTGTCGCACCCCATTGTGTTTGGTCATTGTGTGACGGTTTATTACAAAGATGTGTATGAAAAATATGCGACCTTGTTTGAAGAGTTGAATGTTCAGCCAAACAACGGCCTGGGTAATTTATACGGGATTATTTCCCAGATTGGTGGTGATCTTAGGGGTAAGATCGAAGCTGATATCATGGCTTGTTATGAGAATAGACCACAGATCGCAATGGTGGATTCGGATAAGGGAATTTCCAATCTGCACGTTCCAAGTGATGTGATTGTGGATGCTTCCATGCCTGCCATGATTCGTAATTCAGGAAAGATGTGGAATATGGATGGCGAACTCATGGATACCAAAGCTGTTATTCCAGAGAGCACCTATGCTTACATTTATCAGGAAGTGATAGATTTCTGTAAAGCGAATGGCGCGCTCGATCCAACCACAATTGGCAGTGTTTCAAATGTGGGCTTGATGGCACAAAAGGCTGAAGAGTACGGTTCTCACGACAAAACATACGAGATGGATTACGACGGCTACATGCGTGTTATTGATGAGAACACTAATCAAATTCTATTTGAGCACGCGGTACAAGAAGGAGATATCTGGCGTATGTGTCAGGTGAAAGATTTGCCTATTCAAGATTGGGTAAAGTTGGCCGTGAATCGAGCACGTAAAACGGGCTCACCAACTGTATTTTGGCTTGATAAGAATCGTCCGCATGAAGCGCAGCTAATTATTAAGGTCAACAAGTACCTGAAAGATCATGACACACAAGGGCTGAATTTGATGATTATGTCACCGGCCGAGGCAACTCGTCATGCCTTGGAGCAAATTACTCAAGGCAATGATGTGATTTCCGTAACTGGAAATGTATTGCGTGACTACCTCACTGACTTATTTCCAATTTTGGAAGTAGGCACAAGTGCAAAAATGTTATCGATTGTACCGTTGATGAATGGCGGTGGCTTGTTTGAGACTGGAGCTGGTGGATCGGCACCTAAACACGTTACTCAATTTAATAAGGAGGGTCACCTTCGTTGGGATTCATTGGGTGAATTTCTAGCGACTGCAGCCTCGTTTGAACACATCGCTGATGCCACGGATAATAGTAAGGCTCAAATCTTGTCCGATACATTGAATGAGGCCACCAACACACTGTTGACTGAGGGTAGGTCGCCTTCAAGAAAAGTTAATGAACTCGATAACCGAGGTAGTCATTTTTACTTGGCTTTGTATTGGGCGCAAGCGTTAGCGGCGCAAGACGGTAATGCTGAACTGCAGGGCAAGTTCTCCACCCTGGCAGAGGAGCTGTCTAAAAACGAGCAAAGAATCGTTGATGAGCTTAATGCAGCGCAAGGCTCTGAGGTTGATATAGGTGGTTATTATTTGCCATCACAAGAGGCTGCGAATGACGCGATGCGACCGAGCGCAACATTTAATGCCTTAATCGATTCCTTTGCTGACTAATGCTCCATATGTTTGACCGGAGTTGCTTATTGGGATTCTGTCGAGCAGTGAAAGCCAGCAATAATAATTGACAATAAAAACCCCGTTCAAGGACGGGGTTTTTATTGTTGTAACGTTCTTTTAATTTTATCGAAAACAAATCATCGATAAAATTAATTGAAGGCAAATTAGGAAGGTGCGCGAATCTTGGCAGCCTTCGGACCTTTATCTCCGTCTTCGAGTTCATACTCGACCTCTTGACCTTCGGTTAGCGTTTTGTAGCCATCCATTTCTATTTCTGAGTAATGTGCGAACACATCGTTACCGCCATCTTTAGGTTCGATAAAACCAAATCCTTTAGACGAGTTAAACCATTTTACGGTTCCCGTAGACATCTTGTTATCCTCACTTTAATTGCAGCCACTCTATTGTATGGTGGTGGTTCACAATGGTAAAAAATAGCGAAGTGAATTATTCTAAAATTCTAGTTGAAACTCGAAAGTATCCGCAACTGATTGATATGTTTAAAAGCTCCTAAGTCTTTTGCTTAGGGCCTTTTACTCAAGGCATATCAATTAACAGTACATTCTTTCGCGTTCAAATGAGGTTTTGACAATTATGGTCAAATTATTAGCTCACTTCGCAACCCGCATCAAATTTGTCTTAGGAGGCTGTCCGAGAATCAATAGCAATTTCGATAATCTCACTATGCCTTAAATTCTCGGTGCCTTAAATTCTCGGATGCCTTTAATTCTCGGACAACCTCCTAGCCAATTTGAACCGATACAGTTAACCCTCAATCAGTAAAAAGGTCAAGCTCACAGCCCATTTTTAGCCCTTGCTTAGGCTTATTTGTACGATAATAGACATACGTTGAGCATAAATAACTTGAAAAAATAGAAATTGGGCGCAAAATTAAGCGGCATAATGGCAACATCAATTTAATCCAATCAATATCCTTTTTCCTAAATGAAGCATGAGTGATTACCCAGAAACAATTCAAAACGATGATTTAGCCCTTGAAACGGCGAAACCGAGGCTTAAAAAGCCTCCTTTGTATCGAGTGATGTTGATAAATGATGACTACACGACTATGGAGTTTGTAATTAAAGTATTACAGGGAATATTCCATCATTCTGAGCAAAAGGCTGCTCAAATCATGATGCATGTTCACCAAAAAGGGGCTGGGATATGCGGTGTTTTTACGCGAGAAATTGCTGAATCAAAAGTAGAGCAGGTGCTGCAATACGCCCAGCAAAACAAACACCCTTTGCAATGCACCATGGAGCCAGATTCCGATGGCGAAGATGAATAGTAAATGCCAGCGGCAACATTGGCTCAATCAGAGGCTCAATAAATTGAGAATAGATTAATGATATCCAAAGACTTAGAAACTTCACTAAACATTGCCGTGCAGTTAGCGCACGAAGCAAAGCACGAATTTGTGACAACTGAACACCTATTGCTGGCGTTGCTGGAAAATAGTTCAGCGATGGCGGTTCTACAAGCATGCAATGCAAACATTGAGCATTTGCGCATAGAGCTTACTCAGCACCTTAGTGAACATGTAGCATCTTTGGATGATCAATTAGAGATCAAAACCCAACCAAGCATCGGATTTCAGCGGGTTCTTCAGCGCGCAATTGTACACGTACAAAGTTCCGGACAAGCCGAAGTTGAAGGAGAGAATGTTCTCGTGGCGATTTTCTCGGAGCAGGATTCACATGCAGCTTACTACCTAGATCAACAAAACATTACGCGTTTTGATGCTGTTTCATACATCTCGCACGGAGTGGTCAAAGGTGAGGCTGATCTAGAGGGTATTAGTTATCAGGAGCTTGGTGGAGAAGCCAACGAGCAAACCCAACAAGGTCCGCTAGAAGCATATACCGTTAACCTCAATGAAAGGGCTGCTGATGGTTTTATCGATCCGCTGATTGGTAGAGAAAATGAAGTACAGCGAACCATCCAAATATTGTCGCGACGGCGTAAAAATAACCCGCTGTATGTGGGTGAGGCTGGGGTAGGCAAAACCGCAATTGCTGAAGGCCTCGCCAAGCAAATTGTCGAAGAACAAGTTCCCGAAGTACTGGCTGATGCTGTCGTTTACTCCCTAGACCTAGGCGCGTTATTGGCGGGCACTAAGTATAGAGGTGATTTTGAAAAGCGTTTAAAGGCGGTTCTAAAGGCGCTAGAGAATGAAGAGCATGCGGTGTTATTTATTGATGAAATTCATACCATTATTGGTGCTGGCGCAGCTTCGGGCGGGGCTATGGACGCATCCAATCTATTAAAGCCCGCATTGTCCAGCGGTCAGCTCAAATGTATTGGATCAACCACTTATCAAGAATATCGAGGGATATTTGAAAAAGATCGAGCACTCTCGCGGCGCTTTCAAAAAATTGACATTGAACAACCAACGGTTGAAGAAACCGTACAAATATTACGTGGTTTGAAAACTCGTTATGAAGAGCACCATGAGGTGACCTACACGCCCGAAGCTCTTAGCTTGGCTGCGGAATTGGCTGATCGATATATAAACGAGAGGTTTTTACCAGACAAGGCGATTGATGTTATCGATGAGGCCGGTGCCAGAACACGGCTTTTTGAACGTAAGGAAGGCGAAATTCCGGTAATTGATGAGCAGCAGGTTGAAGAGGTTGTGTCGTTTATAGCGCGCATTCCACCTAAGAACGTATCAGCATCTGATGTTGATGCCCTTAGAAACCTAGAACGTGATCTTAAGTTAGTGGTGTTTGGTCAGGACCAAGCTATTGATAGTTTAGCGTCAGCCATTAAGATGTCGCGTTCGGGTCTAGGTAAACCCGATAAACCAGTTGGCTCGTTCTTGTTTTCAGGCCCGACTGGTGTCGGAAAGACCGAAGTAACGCGCCAACTTGCCATGACTCTCGGAGTTGAGTTGATTCGCTTTGATATGTCTGAATATATGGAACGACATACCGTTTCTAGATTAATCGGAGCGCCTCCGGGTTATGTTGGGTTCGATCAAGGAGGACTGTTAACAGATTCTGTGAACAAACATCCTCATGCCGTTTTATTATTAGATGAAATTGAGAAAGCGCATCCTGATGTTTTTAATCTATTACTGCAGGTGATGGATCATGGAACTTTGACTGACAATAATGGTCGCAAAGCTGATTTTCGTAATGTGATTGTGGTTATGACTACTAATGCTGGCGCGGAACAGGTTTCGCGAAACTCTATGGGTTTTACCAAGCAAGATCATGCGAGTGATGACACATTGGCAATCCAAAAGATGTTCACGCCAGAGTTTCGCAACCGGCTTGACGCGATTGTTCGTTTTAACTCCTTGAGCAAAGAGGTTATATCTAAAGTAGTTGAAAAAGAACTGCTGGAAGTAGAACGTCAATTGCTGGAAAAAAATGTTCAATTGCGTGTTGCAAACGACGCCAAACTTTGGATTGCCGTGAATGGCTACGATGAGACCATGGGGGCCCGACCATTGTCTAGATTGATTCAGCAAGAAATTAAACGCGGCCTAGCTGACGAGCTATTATTTGGACAGCTGCAGAAGGGCGGAGTGGTGAGTATAGGAGTAGTTGATGATCAACTGAGTTTCGTTATCGACGCTAGCAATAGCCAGAAACGCCTGGCTAAGCCGTCTCCAGGTGAGGCACCCAAAGGACGAGAAGAAGAGCAATTACATTAATGAATTGCGACTAAGGTTCCTGGTTTCTGGTTTCTGGTTTCTGGTTTCTGGTTTCTGGTTTCTGGGGCTGCTGGCTGGCCGCCTGAGCACATGGGCCGCCTAAGCAGGCGCCTTGTCAGCGGTCAGCTTTCAATGCTATCTACCATGAAGGTAGTGGTGCGCTTTCTACGTTTTTCTTCCATCTTCAAGGGAATATAGGAGTTCTTTGGTGACAACCAGTAAGTGAAGGTGCGTTCCGGAATGAGTTCGCGTTCGAGCACTACCTTTAAGGTGTCAACGTCACCAAACTTAGTGCTGAGCACCTCTTGTTTAGTTGATTTAAACTTATAGGCTCTAATTCTCTTTTTTCTTCCATCAACCACGTATACAGTTTCCTCAGACAAAACTTCCCCTTTTGATAGGGCAGCGGCGAATGGCAGATTGCAAGTGTTGACGACATAGCCAGGCGGCATGTCGAGTGATTCGCCGTCGTTGAAATTTATCTTACGGCCTTGCCAGTCGAAGACTATCTGGAAGTCGGCTAAATCGCTGCGACCCCCTTGGTATTTATTGGAAATAGCGCGTCCATTGCCAACAAGGAAGTCACAAGACTCTTGAAAATCACTGCCCAACAATATTGCTGCCATTCCTTGGGCCTTAGTGGTTTGATAAACGGTATAGCCGGCGTCAGTCTTGCTGAGTGTTGTTTGAGCCTTGCCAAGTGTGGCATTGCCATATTTTTCACTTTTCAAGCTTACGGTGTAGGCAATAGAAATCGGTTCTAATTCATTGGTTGGAGCTTGCTGCTCCTGTGCATTGGCAAGGCTGGCAAAACAAACAAAAAGGACGCAAGCCAACAAAGAATTTGCTGATAGGGTGGTGTTTTTCATAGCAGCCGTGACGCTAACCTACAGATCAAAGGTTTGCAACTGTTCAGTCGAGGTTTCATCATCTAGTAATACTAAGCCGTTTTTAGTAGACAGTCGTCCTTGAGCCAACCATTTTACGGCCAAGGGATATAGCTGATGCTCAATTTTGTGAATCCGTGCTTGCAGGCTATCCGGTGTGTCGCTTGCGTTTACTTTGATGCGGCCTTGTAAAATTACTGGGCCAGCATCGACCTCAGGCACGACAAAATGAATGCTGGCTCCATGCCATTCATCCTTGCTATCAATCGCGCGTTGATGAGTGTTGGTGCCTGGGTACTTTGGCAGAAGAGAAGGGTGAATGTTAAGCAGTCGGTTTTGGTAGTGATCGACAAATTCGGCGGTAAGGATTCGCATAAAACCAGCCAAAATAACAATTTCTGGCTCGAATGCGTCAATTTCTTCTATCAGTGTCGCATCGAATTCCGAGCGCGAGTTATATGCGCGGTGGTCAATAACTTTGGTTTGAATGCCGGCCATAGCGGCTCTTTGCAGGCCGTAGGCATTGGCATTATTGCTTACTACTAACGCAATCTGGATTGGCAGTTGATCAGCGCCGATCAGGTCTATAAATGCCTGCAGATTACTACCACTTCCAGAAATGAGGACGACCGCTTTTTTCATGTGATAAAGGTGGGGTATTAGATGCTAAACAATCTGTACGGCCTGTTCGGACCCGCCTGCTTTTATTTCACCGATCAAAAACGCTGTTTCTCCAGAGCTATTAAGATGAGCTACTGCGGCATCAGCCTGATCTGCTGGGACCACCAAGATCATGCCAACGCCACAGTTGAAGGTGCGATACATTTCATGACGATCGATATTTGCAGTTTCCATTAACCAGCTGAAAAGCTTCGGCCATTGCCAGCTGGATTCCTCTACTACGGCATGGCAGTCGTCGGGCAACACCCGCACTAAGTTGCCCGCAATACCGCCCCCGGTAATATGAGCTAAGGCGTGTACGGGTAGTTCTTTCATTAAGGCCAGCACCGAGCGAACATAGATTTTGGTAGGTGCTAATACGGCTTCTGCTAGAGGTTTTCCATCGATCTTCATATCCAGCGAAACGTCGTAAGTATCGATGACTTTGCGGACCAAGGAATAGCCGTTGGAGTGAGGTCCGGTTGATGCCAGACCAATAAGCTTATCGCCGGCAGCCACTTTGGTGCCGTCGATTATTTCGGATTTTTCAACCGCCCCAACACAAAACCCCGCTAGGTCATACTCGCCCTTGTCGTACATGCCTGGCATTTCTGCGGTTTCACCCCCAATCAAGGCAGCGTTCGCTTGAACACAGCCTTCACCAATTCCAGAAACCACCTGCGCTGCAATCTCTGGGCTTAGCTTTCCAGTTGCAAAGTAATCCAAGAAAAATAAGGGCTCAGCGCCCTGCACAATTACATCGTTCACACACATCGCAACCAAATCAATGCCAATGGTGTCATGCTTGTTCAGTTCGAAGGCCAACTTCAGTTTGGTCCCTACACCATCAGTACCCGAAACCAAGATAGGCTCTTGGTAATTTTTGGGTATCTGAAACATTGCGCCAAAGCCGCCTAAACCACTGAGGCAGCCTTCGCGCTGAGTGCGCTTAGCAATCGGTTTGATTACATCGATAAAGGCATCTCCGGCGTCAATATCGACGCCAGCATCGCGATAACTAAGGGATTTAGGTTTGGTGTCTACAGAATCGGTCATTGGGGTAATAATTAGGGTCAGCAATTAGGGGTCAGCAACAGAGTTTGATACAAAACAGTGGGGCAAGTGAGTCGCTTAAAAAACCTCACAGTAACACTAAATCAGCGTCTATTTTACGAGGCGTGTATTGTAGCGTTTTCATCAGCTGTTGTGTATCGAATAAAAGCCATAGATAATCACCGCTTAACGCCCATGACACACTAATGATATATCTACCAAACATTTTAACCCTAGCACGCATCGGGATGGTTCCCTGGCTGATCGTACTTTTGCAAGAAGGTAGGTTCGGCATGTCCTTGGCTGTGTTCCTTATCGCCGGTGTCACCGATGCGCTTGATGGGTATATTGCCAAGAAATTTGATGCAGAATCACAACTAGGGGCAATTTTGGACCCGCTGGCTGATAAGGCACTACTGGTTAGTTCCTATGTGATGCTGTCGATTATGCAATTCATACCTTTTTGGCTAATGGTGGTGGTGGTTTTTAGAGACATCATCATTGTTTGCGGATATTTAATTATGGTGCTATTCGTGGGCAAGGTTGAAATGCACCCGCTACGCATTTCTAAAATCAACACCTTTCTGCAAATTGTGTTGATTGTGACCGTGCTAGCGGCAGCTGCCGGGGCAGCCAAATTGGCCTTGGTATTGCCAGCGCTTAGCTATGCAGTGTTAGTCTCCAGTGTGCTGAGCGGTTGTGCCTACGTGTATATTTGGTCCGTGCCGGCCACTCGCACTTTTGCACATGGTGATGCAAAAGAGGATGTTGATAATGATTGAGGTGCGATATCTCCAATGAATGGCTTAACTGAAAAAAGCTCGCAATTGGCGCTTGATATTTCAATAGACGATAAGGCCAGTTTTGAGAATTTCTGGGTGGGTCATAACCATGAGCTCGCGACTGCGATCGAGACTAGTGTTCGAACGGGTGACCCCAAGTTGTTATATTTTTATGGGCCTAAAAGTGCGGGTAAAAGCCACCTGTTGTTTGCCGCCATACGACTTGCTAAGGAAGAGATACTAGCCAGTAGTTATGTTTGTCTGAGTAACTCTAGGGTATCAGAGTCGCAACTTGAGGCGGTTGATGTGCAGCATCTAGTTTGCATCGACGATCTGCAGGCTTGGGTAGCCAATGACACTGCAGAGCGCGCACTGTTTACTCTGCTAGAGCAAATCAAACATGCTGGTGGACAACTGATTGTCAGCGCAACCCAGCCTCCTGAAGCGCTTGGCTTTGAACTCAGAGATCTGGTAAGCAGATTGTCCAGCGGTTTGGTTTACCCTTTGCAAACTCTGACCGAAGAGCAGCAATTTGAAGCGCTTAAAATGCGTGCCGGCCAACGAGGTCTGTCCATTTCTGAAGAGGCAGTACGCTATCTTATGAGTCGCTCTAGCCGCGACACTGGAGAGCTGTTTGAATTATTGGACAATATTGATCGAGTATCATTGATTGAAAAAAGGCGGATAACCATCCCTTTTCTCCAGACTCTATTGCAGGCCTAGGATTTTTACAGGCCATTAAAGGTTCTACAGGCTACCAAAGGTTCTACAGGCTACCAAAGGTTCTACAGGCTACCAAAGGTTCTACAGGCTTGGGCTATTGCAGTCTTTAAGCGTCTACAGGTTTTGATCTTATCCATTGAGCTTGCTGCTAATGTCGGCAATGCGTTTACCGAGTGCTATACATAATGATTTTTCGTGTTCGGAGATGGCATTTGCATTGCTGCTTCCTGCAACATGGCTTGCCCCATATGGGGTGCCGCCGGTGGTGGTTCTATGTAGGGCTGTCTCTGTGTAAGGGATGCCACAGAGCAACATGCCGTGGTGCAGCAAAGGGTTCATCATTGACAATAGGGTAGACTCTTGGCCGCCATGCATTGATGAGCTGGAAGTAAATACGGCCGCAGGTTTGCCTACTAAATCTCCGGACATCCATAGACTGCTGGTGCTATCTAAAAAGTATTTCATTGAAGCAGACATATTACCAAAGCGAGTCGGGCTACCTATAATCAGGCCATCGCAAGCGGCAAGCTCACTCATCTCAACCCATGGGTCACCCTGCTCAGCTAGTTCTAGCTTTTTCGGGTCAGCGGCTACTTCGGGCACACAGCGCAGTACGGCGTTACACGCATTGACAGATTCAACTCCGCGAGCAATCAGACGCGCCATCTTTTGCACTGAACCCAGTCGGCTGTGATATACGATTAGAATATCCATATGCTGACTTATAGTATTCTATTGCTAAGGAAGTATGGTAAGAACGGCTTCGGGCGGGCGGCCAATCGCAATTTGATCGCCGACAACGACTATCGGACGTTCAATTAATTTGGGGTATTCAATCATTTTGTCTATGAGCCGATCACGACCAATGCTCTCATCCGCTAAATTTTGTTCGGAATATTCAGCTTCACCTTTTCGCATCAATTCTCGTGGCTCCATTTCGAGCCCGCGTAAAATGCTGTCTAGCTGCTGATGGTTTGGGGGGGTTTTTAGGTATTCGACTATTCGCGGTTGATGGCCATTTTCTTGGAGTAGAGACAGAGTTTGGCGAGACTTGGAACATCTTGGGTTATGATAGATTGTAATTTCCATAATTTGTATGATCGCCTAGGGCTCCTAGATAAAACTGTTAACGAAAGACTCGCTCACCGTATAAATTAATGATAGATAAAGTAATGAACGATTATTCGCTAAAGAAGCAGTTATTTCAACTTTTAGATTTGCCAATCTCTGTGGCAAAGAGATTTAGATCTGACCGATTAACTCGGCATGCAGCTGCGTTGTCATATAGCTCCTTGTTAGCGCTGGCTCCAATGATGGCGATTGGCCTTTCTATTTTGACAATATTTTCTTCCACCGAACAACTCAGTTCTCCATTGGAGGATTTTTTCTTTCAGTTTTTACTGCCAGCCGCTTCTGAGGACATTCGTCTTTATATAGATCAATTTGCTGGGCAAGCAGGCAAGCTCTCGATAATAGGTCTAGGTTTGTTCCTGTTAACAGCCCTATTACTATTGTTCCATATTGAGGAGTCGTTTAATGATATTTGGCGGGTGGAGCAGGGGCGTACTATGGCTGGCAGGCTTACGGTGTACTGGGCCTTGGTTTCATTGGGGCCTCTGTTGATGGGCGCAAGTTTGACCATTTCGACGTATTTGTTGGGGCTTAAGGTAGCGGTTGGAGGCGAGATTGTTGGTCAGGTTCAGTCTATGGGGCTTGTGTTGTTGCCATTCCTGTTTCAATTATTAGCATTTATGTTGCTCTACCTGGTAATGCCGAATGTTCGGGTTAGTTTAAAGCATGCTCTGTGCGGTGCTTTGGTGGCTTCAATTTTATTTGAACTCACTAAGAAAGGTTTTGCCTACTATGTGCTTAATTTCAAAAGCTATGAAATTGTATACGGTGCTTTGTCGACCTTGCCAATCTTTTTGATATGGATATATCTTTCATGGGTGGTGGCTCTGGTTGGGGCAGAGGTGGTGGCGGTACTGCAAGAACGAAGGTTGCTCGAGTAGTAGTAAAGATCACCCCTGGCAGTGTAGGATTAACTATCGCGCTGCGACTTTGTTTGCCACTTTTTTTGTATAGCGGTCGCCTTCGAATCGCCAATGCTTGTTTAACCGTTGTAGAACTTTATTCGGATACACGGCTCGGCCAAGCGAACCATTGTAGGCAGCCAAGGCTTCAGCCTTGGATGAGTATTTGTCGAGATAGTGGCGAAGGATTGTGCAACCATAGCGCAGGCTTATTGATGGATTGAATAAGTCGTCATACGGTTTTTGATAAACATCTTTCCAAAAGGGCATTACCTGCATTAGGCCTTGAGCACCGGAGCGCGAGACAGCAAATCGATCAAAATTACTCTCAATGTCGATAATAGCTAAAACTAACTGAGGGTCCAGTCCGGCTAGCGTGGCTTCAGTGTAAATAGTCTCCAGCAAGCGAATTCTATAGAACGGGTTGGGTAACCGCTTTTCGAGGCGTTCCGACATGGACGACAACCAGAGCAGGGCATCTAGATCTGTGGTTTGTTCCTGAACATCATGAGTGGCTTGTTGCAAGGCCTGTATCAGCTCGGGATCGACTTGTTTAGCCTTAGCGTAATTAACCCCGCTAACAGAAATCGCTAATGCAAGCGCAGTAGTCAAACTTTTAAGAGTCAGGGCTTTGGTCATTAAATTTAATGTTCTATTGTTTTCTAAGCGTATTGTTTTCTATGCTTATTGTTTTCGAAGCTTATTGCTTTTCGTCTAAGACTTTTTTCACGAAACCAACGGCATCACTTAGTGCGATGTTTTCTGACGACTCGGCGCGTCTGGATTTGTATTCAATCAAACCGTCGGCTAATGATTTTTCTCCAACCACAAGTCGATGTGGAATTCCTATAAGGTCAGCATCGGCAAACATAATTCCTGGACGCTCTTTGCGATCATCAATTAGCACCTCAACCCCCAGGTTTTGAAATTGCTCATATAGCTCATCGCAAGTAGTAGCAACCAAGTCTGATTTTGTATAGCCAATGGGAACGATGACCAGTTCGAATGGCGCCATGTTGGCAGGCCAAATTATTCCTCGGTCATCGTTGTTCTGCTCAATCGCAGCAGCCACAATTCTTGATATGCCAATGCCGTAACAACCCATTGGCATTACCGCACTTTTACCATTGCTGTCTAAGCAGGTAGCGTTGAGTGCTTCACTGTACTTAGTGCCAAGCTGAAAGATGTGGCCTACTTCGATGCCGCGCATAATTGTCAGTTGGTCTTCTTCGCTATAAGGTGCTTCACCAGCGGAAGCACAAACATCGCCGTGTTGCACGCTTCTTAGATCAAACATTTCAGGCTCGGGGCAATCTCGTCCCCAATTCACACCTGTATAGTGCACGTCTTCCTCATTTGCCCCACAGATAAAATCAGCTAGATTGGCTGCCGAACGATCAGCAATAATTGGTAGATTAAGATCCTTGATTCCAATTGAACCAGGACCACAACCAATCGCCGTTAATATTTCAGCCTCACTTAACCATTCAAGTGGGCTTGCCACCAACGGGTGCTTTTCAGCTTTGAGCTCATTGAGTTCGTGATCGCCACGTAACACCAATGCCACTCCTCGTGGAGTCTGACCGTCTACTTCGGCAGCCTTAACCAACAAAGTTTTGATGGTTGACTCAATAGGCGCATCCAAAAAATCGCATATAGCGGCGATGGTCTTTTGCCCCGGAGTATCTATCTTGGCAAGCTCTGCGCTTGGAGCAGGACGTTCACCCCCGATGGTCAAGGCTTCAGCTAATTCGATATTGGCGGCATACTGATATTTGTCGCAGATAGCGATGGCATCTTCGCCAGAATTCGCCAACACATGAAATTCATTCGAAGCACTTCCACCAATGCTGCCATTATCAGCATCCACTGGGCGAAAGCCTAAACCTAGGCGGTTAAAAATACGCGTATAGGTGCTGTGCATCAAATCATAAGTTTGTTGCAGGCTCTCATGATCTAGATGGAAGGAGTAGGCGTCCTTCATAATAAATTCACGCGAGCGCATAACGCCGAATCGGGGTCGTCTTTCATCACGAAATTTAGTTTGAATTTGGTAGAAATTTACCGGCAGCTGTTTATAGCTTCGAATTTCGTTGCTCACCAAGGAGGTAATAATCTCTTCATGGGTTGGCCCGAAACAAAAGTCTCGACCATGTCGATCGTGCATACGAAGCAATTCGCCCCCGTACATCTCCCATCGCCCAGACTGCTGCCAAAGCTCGGCTGGTTGCACAGCAGGCATCAGCATCTCTTGTGCGCCAGAGGCATCCATCTCTTCGCGAACGATTTTTTCAACCTTACGCAGCACGCGCAGGCCCATCGGCAACCAATTGTAGATACCAGCGGCGACTTTGCGAATCATGCCAGCACGCAGCATTAGCTGATGACTGATTATTTCAGCATCGGCTGGGGTTTCTTTTAGGGTTGCGAGTAAAAACTTAGAAGTGCGCATTTGCAGTTTTGTTATTTTCCGTTTGGTCGAGACACGAAAGGCGAATTCTACCCTATTTTTGACTTAGATTAGAGTTCAAAAAGCGATTTTCCTATAAAGCGTGAAAATTCGAGATATTCTCTCCAACGGGTGAGTTTTCAATTAATTAACTATGCGCTGATTCCGCGATAGAGAACAAAAAAGAATGGTCGCCTTGTTTGTATAATACTTGCTGACCAAAGGCAGTTAGTCTCTTCAGACCGGAGGACGCTTGTGATAATCGGTAACAAAGGAGAATGGTTCTCATTTAGGGTTTGGGGATATTGATTAAAATAATGTTGAAAGGAGTCAAAGAAGCAAATAAGGGGTCACAAATAAGGGGTCAGGTCTTGTATTTTGTATTTCCATCTGTTAGGGATTTAGATTCTTGTTAGTAGGGTCAGGTCTTCGATTTATGATGAAGTGTATGGTAGTGTTAGTTGAAGTTTATTAGTAGGGCTTATCAAAATGGCACGACCAATCAGGCTTGAGTTTGCCGGTGCGTTATATCACGTAACCTCGCGCGGGGATCGGCGGGAGGATGTATTTGAAACAAGTACAGATCGTCAGTTGTTCCTGCAGATATTGGCAGAGGTGTGTGACCGTTACAACTGGTTGTGTCATGCCTATTGTCTGATGAGTAATCATTATCATCTTTTGATTGAAACGCCGGACGCCAATCTGTCACATGGCATGCGTCAACTCAATGGTGTTTATACGCAGCGATTCAATCGTTCAAACAATCGTGTGGGGCATGTTTTTCAAGGCCGATACAAAGGCATACTTGTGGAGAAGCAGAGCTATTTACTAGAAGTTGCACGTTATATCGTATTAAACCCGGTAAGAGCAGAGATGGTGCGCGCTGCGAAAGATTGGCCTTGGAGTAGTTATCGAGCAACAGCAGGTCAAGTTGGTGTGCCGGATTGGTTACACGTAGATTGGCTTTTGGCCAGTTTTGGGCGTAAGAAGGCGGTGGCAATAGCAGCATACCGTCGGTTTGTATCGGATGGAAAAGGCCAACCATCGATCTGGGCGGAATTACGCAATCAAGTTTATTTGGGAAGCAC
>Ga0316189_10000883_pt1 | contig 30075 bp, 21 predicted proteins | sample LowCovwburrow_MG_FD_204930 | JGI IMG/M metagenome (GOLD analysis project Ga0316189, IMG submission 204930) | Coastal sediment microbial communities from Maine, United States - Lowes Cove worm burrow | ecosystem: Environmental > Aquatic > Marine > Coastal > Sediment | place: USA: Maine...
GCAGGCGAGACAAGTTGAGGGTCTCGGCGTAGACGCCTTGCCCCATCACCGCCGCATCACCATGCATTGTGACGCCCAGAGCGCGTTTGCGGTCGCGGCTGTGGTGCAAGTCCTGGCTGGCGCGGACGCGACCCGACACCACGGGCGTGATCGCCTCGAGGTGGCTGGGGTTGAACGCCAGGGCGAGGTACATCGACTTGCCCGAAAACGTCGTGAAATCGCGGTAGCAGCCCAGGTGATATTTGACGTCGCCGCGGCCCCAGTTCTCCTTGGGGTCGTCGTCGCCCGCGAAGCGCGAGAACACCTCGGTCGGCGCTTGGTCGAACACGTTCATCATGACCGACAGACGGCCGCGATGTGCCATGCCCATGAACACGGCCTCGACGCCTTGCTCGCCTGCGTGGTTTATCAGGGTCGACAGCAGCGACAACACGCTCTCTGCGCCCGAGGCTGAGAACCGCTTGGCACCGATGAACTTTTGGTGAAGAAAACGATCGACGGTATCGGCCCGGATGAGCGACCGCAGCAGCGCGCGCTGCTCATCGTCCGAGGGGCGCACCTGGTTGGCGCAGGCCTCCATGCGCGAGCGGAGCCACGACCGCTGCTCGATACGGTTGATCTGCCAGTACTCCACGCCGATGTGCCGGCAGTACGTCTTCTTCAGATGCTCGACGATCTCGCGCAGCGTCGCAGAATCGGTCGGGAGCAACTCGCCCGGATGGAAGCTGACGTCGAGGTGCGCGTCGGACAGGCCGTAGTAATCAAGGTCGAGTCCTGGCGTGTCGTACTTGGGGATACGACCCAACGGATCGATGTTGGCGCGCAGGTGGCCGAGCAGTCGGTAGTTGGCGATGAGCCGCTCGACACGGTGTTGGAGATCCACCAGGCTCGCGTCGGCCGACGGCCCACCAGCGGCGGGGATCGGCGCAGGCCCACCGCGGCTGGGGGGCTGGCGATGCGCCTCGGCCAGGACGCTGTGCCACTGGGGATCGACGGAGTCTGGATCCCGTTGCCAGTCCTCGTACAAGGCTTCGAGGAACGGGAGGTTGTAGCTGCTGAGCGTGCGGTCGCGGTTCATGGGCAGGGCCATGGCTAGGGGGCCGGGAGCATAGCTCAGACGGCTGCAACGATCGCGCGTCGGGGCAACGGGGATCGGTTTTTTGCGACCCGGACTGCGGGCTGCCCGCCATTGCTTGCACGCGCGAGTTTGTGGTTGGGTGGCACGAATGCGCTCGTACTGGAATCGGCGGGCAGGACGGATCCTGATGGGGTTCTGCGCACTCATGGTCGGCTGCGCGCCTGCACAGCCACCCCGCGAGCCTGCGCCGCCGACTCTGGTCGCGGGCCCGCCTCCGAGTGATCCTGCGCCCGTCGAGGGGGACGCGGCCCTCGTGGACGCGTTGCGACCCGGTTTTGACCGCTATCGCACTGTGGGGCTCGTTGCGGCCGAAGTCTCGGCCGACGGGACAAAAACGGTGGCGATGGGCCGGCGGGTTCGGGGGTCTGACGATCTCCTCCAGACCCAGGATTCGGTGCATTGGGCGTCTGCGACCAAGTGGGTGACTGCGCAAGTGCTCGTGGAGCTGGCGCTGCAAGGCCGTGTGGATCTCGACGCATCGATTCAGGAGACTTGGCGCGAGATGCCGGCCGACCACCCCTTGGGGGCGGCGACGCTCTGGCAGCTCCTGGCCCATCGCTCCGGGCTCCCCGCCGAGGAGGCGTTCGACGCCGAGCAGTGGACACAGGAGGCTGCGCGGGAACCGGCGGACCCGGTCGCGGCGCGTCGGCAAGCGGCGATGATGATCCTCGAGCAACGCGCGGTGGCCGAGCCCGGTACCCAGACGGCCTACACCGACGCGGGCTACACGTTGGCGGTCGTGGCGGTGGAGGCCCAACTCGGCCAGCCCTGGGAGGCGCTGTTGGTCTCAACGCTCACGCCCTTGGTGCCGCGCGAGCAGGCTGCGACCCTCGGGTTTGGCTGGCCGACCGGCCCGGGACAGCCCGCCGGGGTCCGCGGCCACGCCATGAACGCCGAGATGACCGAGCCGTTGCCTGCCGTTGAGTTTGACGCGCGACTTGTGATCCCCAAGCGTCGCCGGCCGGGCGAGGACTTTCGTGCCAGCGTGCCAACGGTCGCGACCCTCTTGCGTCGGCGACTCGATGCGCTGGCCGGGCGCGCGGGGGCAGATGCCAAGCGCCTGTACACGCGCATGCACACCAACTTCGGCGGTGAGGGCGAGGCGATGATGGGCGCGGGCCTGGAGCTTCGGCCCGCGGCCGAAGGCAAGCCCGAAGTGCACTACATGCTGGGGAGCCTCGGCTCGTTTTTTACTGTGATCGCGGTCGTACCCGAGCGCGACAAGGCCTACGTGTTGGCGACCAACATCGGGCGCGGCGGACCGGTCATCGTGGGGCTTGATGCGATGGTGTCGCGGTCGGCCCCCGAGGGGTGACCACTACTCTTGAGGGTTGGTGCCAACGCCCGACGGATCGATGTCCCACTCGAACCCATCGAGCAGGATGTAGGAGTTGAGCCAGTCGTCGGTCACGTCGAAGATCATCATCTCCAACACCATGTCTTCGCCGGGCACAATGGGTGCCGTGGTCTCGAGCCAAACGGTGCCGCCGCCCGGGTTCAGGTTGCCGGCTTGTAGGCCCGTGCCCGCGAGCTCGCCCGCGCCCTCCGGGCACGCGTAGCAGCCTTGCGGGGTGCAGACATCGAAGAAACCGTTGTTGACGCTGAGGGGGTTGCCCAGCGCATCGAACGAGATGTTCCCGTCCGCCGGGATTCCCCCGGCCCCCGTGTCCAAGAGCCCGAGGTAGAAGTCGTTGTATTGGTCGCACGAGTAATTTGTGTACTCGGCGGAGAGGAACTTGAGCCGGTAGCGAAACGACTGCGCGTTTGTGGGAACGCGGATCGTCAATCGCAGATTCACCGAGTCGTTGGCGCCAACGCCCGAGGGGCAGTTCCCGCTGCATCCCGCCGACGCCGGAAGTGCTCCACCGTTGGCTGCCAAGTACCCTGCGGGCGGGTTGCCCAGGTAGCCGAGTGACTCAGCATTGCCGACGAGGTATCCGGGGTCGTTCTGGTCGCGCATGCGGCCCGACGACAGGCCCGCCATCGTGGGCCCCTCGACAGGGACGATCCCACCGGTGCCGTAGGCGGTCATGACGGCCGTCTGAAGGTCCTGCATCGAGTTGAATTGGGCGACCGGGGGGGCACTTCCGTCGGCGCGCAGGAGCTGGGCGTTGAGCAGGCCCCACTTGCGGGTGGGCAGTGGCTCGCCCGCAGTCGTGGACTGACAAATGTCCATCGCGTTGGCCAGCTGCGTCCCGGTGACGTTGCCAAACGTCTGTACGCTGCAGGCAGCGGCGGCGACCAAGTCACTGGTTGCCGGATCGCAGTCGTCGTCGACGCCGTTACCCACGAACTCGAACGCTCCCGGGTTGACGAGTTCGGGGTCGCTGCAGCCGAACTCATCCTCGCAGCAGTCGTTGTCGCAGACGGTCCACCCGTCGCCATCGATGTCCAGGAAATCGTCGGGGGCGCCGTTGCAGTCGTCGTCGACGCCGTTGTCGCAAATCTCGGCCTGCGGACCGACGAAGCCCGTGCACGCGCCCCAAGCGGTGCCTGCCGCATTGCAGGTTTGGGTGCCCGACTGGCACGGACCGATCCCCTCGGTGCCGGGTGCAAAGGGATAGCAGTCTTGCTCTTCGTCCGGGTCGCACGCGCACTCCTGCTGGGATTCACACCCGGTCGCGCCCATGCCGTCGCAGTCGTAGTTGCCGGCGTCGCACTCCCCGAGCACGCACATGCCCAGCTCGCAGGACGCTGCCTGATTGTCTTGGTCCTCGCACGGTGTCTCGCACGAGCCGCAGAACTCCATGCTGGTGTCCGTGTCGATGCACTGACCCTCGCAGCACGCGTCGGCGCCCGCGCACGGCTGCATCATGTTGCAGCCGGGCGTGCACATCTCTTCGACGCACAGGTTGCCGGGGGCACACTCGGTGTCCATCGTGCACTCGGGCGCGGGCCCGTCGCTGGAGCTTCCGCCATCGGTGTCGTCCATGCCGCCGTCGGTCGTGCTGTCACCGTCGTCGGTCGTGTTGGCGCCCGTGTCTGCCACGCCGCTGCTGCCGCCGCCCGAGTCGGTACTCCCACCGCTCGTCGCAGGGGGGCCGTCGTCGGCGCCATCGGTCACTCCGGACGTGACGGGGATCCCCGTGTCCGCCGCGGTCCCGCCCGTGCCTGCGTCCGCAAATGGTGTGGCGTCGTCGCTCCCCGGGCAGCCAGTCAGTAGCAAGGCAGAAGCTAGCGTCGTGTAAGACTTTGTCCCCATTATCATCCCCGTCATCATTCTTCGTGAGAGCGGGCCGCGGGGTCAAGTCGCAGACGTGGGCCTGCCGCCTACGTGTACGACGCAAGACGCGTCGAGTCTCGGCACTCCAACCCGTGCGGCCGGTCGGCCACCGCGTCGCGACGGCGTGTATGCTGCCGGCTATCGGCGTTCCCGACATCGTAGGGCTGGCACAGCGGTTCGTCGCCAGTCGATCAGAGCACCGCGACGTGGCGATCTCCGTCCTCAACGGCGCGATTGGGGACCGCCTGCATGAGGCGGGCTCGCCCCTGGCGGTCGAGGCCAAGCTGCTCGTCGGCGAGGGCCACTCCGACGCGATACCCCACCCCGCGCCGTCCGAGGCGTGCCTTTTTGTGCACGGCCTGATGGGGTCTGAGCACGATTGGTCGATGTGGTCCGAGGGCGAAAAGGTCGTGGACTACCCCAAGGTCCTGTCGGCCGAGCGCGATGCGCTGCCGATTTTTGCCCGCTACAACACGGGGCTGCACATCTCGACCAACGGGCGCGCGCTGTCGCAGCATCTCGAAATGTTGGTCGAGCGTTGGCCACAGCTGGAGACCTTGTCGGTGGTCGCGCACAGCATGGGCGGCTTGGTTGTGCGCAGTGCTTGTCACTACGGGCTCGAGGCGGGTCACACCTGGGTCGCGAAGCTCCAGCGCGTGATGCTCTTGGGCGTGCCGTCGCATGGCGCGACGATGGAGCAGCTCGCCCATGTCGCAAGCTTCACCCTCGAGGCCATCTGGAATCCGTGGACCAAGCTCGTCGGCAAGGCCATCAACATGCGCAGCGCGGGCATCAAGGACTTGCGCCACGGGTTTGTGCTGGATGAAGACTGGCGCAACCTCGATGTCGATCAGTTGCGTCTCGCTGCGCCGCGCGTGCCGACGACGGCGCCTCATGTGAAGTGGTACATCGCCGTCGCCTCGCTGGGCGCTCCCGGGAGCACGATGGGCAAGCTGGTCGGCGATGGCGCGGTGCTTCCGCGCAGCGCACAGGGACAGGGCTTTGGGACCGACGCGGCCGGCGTCCTGGCTGGGGCCGAGGTCTGTGTCTTTCACGAGACCTCCCACGCGCGGCTGCTGCGAGACCCTGCGGTGCTCGAGCAGATTTTGCAGTGGTGGCCGGCTGAGCCCTGAGTTCTGCAAGGCTACGGAGCCCTTGCCAAACCATTGGTATGTAGAGGGGAGGGCGTGCCAGGCTCGCGGCTGCCCGTGCCCAACCTGCAGAACTTTCGGCTCACGCTGGCCTACGACGGACGTGCCTACTACGGCTGGCAGCGCCACGGCGACTCCCCCACGATTCAAGGGGCGGTCGAGCGTGCGCTGAGTGATGTGTTTGCGACGGAGATTGAAATCCGTGGCGCCGGGCGGACCGATCGTGGGGCCCACGCCAAGGGACAGGTCGCCAGCGCCCAGCTCCCGACTGAGGCCCAAGGAGACGGCGCGCTCGCGGTCATCAACAACGCGCTGCCCTCCGACATCCAGTTGCTCGACGTCGCTCCCGTCGCCGACGACTTTCACGCCCGGCACAGTGCGGTTGCCAAGCGCTACCGCTACGTCATCTTCAACGCAAAACAGTGCCCGGCCAAACTCAAGGGGCTCGTTTGGCATATCCCTGGCGCGCTGGATGTCGAGGCGATGCGCGCGGCGCTACCCCTGTTTGTGGGTACGATCGACTTTGCGAGTTTTGCTACCAAACCCAATCACAAGCGGGCCACAACGGTGCGTACAGTGACGGAGTTCGAGATGAAGGGCGCCGCGCCGACGATCGAGTTGTCGATTCGCGCCGACGGTTTTCTCTACAAGATGGTTCGCAACGTGGTGCGGGCCATCGTCAAGGTGGGAGAGGGGCGGACTCCGCTCGCGGATCTGCAGCGCATCGTGGATGCGCGCGATCGCAAGGCCGCCCCTGGGACGGCTCCGGCTTCGGGGCTGTTCCTCGATGAGGTCGTGTACGCCGTGCCGGACGCGTAGGTCAGGATCGGAACGCCGGACGGCGCGGACCACCACGATGCGGTCGACCGCGAGGGCCCTTGCGACCTCGGCCGTCGTCCTTGTTGCCCTGGTACCCGGCGCTGTGGCTCGTGCGCTCCTTGTCGGACATCGGAGCGATGCCCTCGACGGGCATGGGGTCACGCGGCAGCCGCGGGTTCGCCATCTCGAGCAGGGTCGCGATGAGGGCCGTCGGCTCGCGCGACTCCAGCAGATGCGCAGCGTAGGCGAGCGTCTTTTCAGCCGGCCCGGTCTCGGCGTCCAAGAGACTGTGGAGCTCCCGACGGGTGCGCTTGGTCAGGGCCTTGCGAACCTTGGAGGGGCCGGGGGCGGACTGCCACTCCGCTTCGATCTTCGCCGACACGAGCAGGCGCGCGACGTATCGTTGGGCGCGGGGGGGCACGAGCAGCAGGCTCTTGCCGCGGCGGCCCGCGCGTCCGGTACGGCCGCTGCGGTGGGTGTACGCGTCGGGATCTTGCGGCGGCGACATGTGCACGACCATCGAGATGTCCGGGACATCGATGCCGCGCGCGGCAACGTCGGTCGACACGAGCACTTGAATCGTGCCCGAGCGGAACGCGTTGAGCGTACGGGTGCGCTGTGCCTGACTCAGCTCGCCGCTGAAGGGCAGGGCGGCAAATCCGTCGCCCGCAAGCTCCTCGGCCAGCTCGGACGCGCCAGCGCGCCGGTCGACAAACACGAGGACCTGCTCACCCAAGGCGAGCAGGAGCGCGTTGACCAGGGCGGGGTAGCGCTCTTCGTGAAGCACGACCTGAGCGATGTGCTCGATGTCTTCGTTGGCTTCGCCGAGTACGCTGCCTTCGAGATGCAGGGCTTGCTTGCCTTGGAACCGGTCGGCGACGCGGCCCATGGCGCCCGAGAACGTCGCGGAGACGAGGTGGGTGCGGCGCTCTTTGGGGAGCGTTTCGATGATGGCCTCGAGTTCGTCCTTGAAGCCCATCTCGAGCATGCGGTCGGCCTCGTCCAGCACGACGTGCTCGACGCGGCCGCAGCTGAGCGCTTCGCTGCGGAGATGATCGAGCAGACGACCCGGAGTGCCCACGAGAATCGTTGGCGGGCGTCGAAGCATGCGTCGCTCGCCACCGACGTCCGTGCCCCCGGTGACCACCTCGACGCGCGTGCCCTGCACGTCGGCGTACAGCCAGCGCAGCTCGTCGCGGACCTGGGTCGCAAGCTCGCGTGTTGGCGTGATGATCAACGTGAGCGGCCCCGCAGGGCGCTTGGGTGGCGGCGGAGCGTCCGGGTCGGGCTTGGCGGCCGCTGGCCGCTTGCCGAGCAGGCAAGAGGCGAGGGTCAAGCCGATCGCGACTGTCTTGCCCGAGCCTGTCTTCGATGAGATTCGCAGGTCACGGCCCTCGCCGTCGGCAGCGACGACCGCGGACTGGACCGCGGTCAGCGATTCAAAGCCACGTCGCACGAGGGCGTCGCGGAGGGGACCGGGGACACCATTGAAGGGATCGGGCGTACTCATCGAAAAACTCCGTTCTCGCGGTCGGGTGGCGGAACAAAAACGCCTGCGAGAAAGCACGCAAATAGCACGTTTGACCGCGAATGCGCGTCACGACCACATCCGTGCGACCCGGTTGGCTCACGTGGGGGCGGGCCGTCCGTACGGTTTTTCTTCCCGCGGTGCGCGTCGCAGTGTGCGTCGATGTCCGCTGTACTGCGCAAAACGGTCCGTGAGGGCCCGATGGACCGATCTCTTGGAGGTGCCTAGGCACAGCCGGCCGCGGCGGCGGCGTGACCGAAACTGCTCGTTCGAAGGTATCCGCTCGCCTCGATTCAGTCCGCGGTGCGCGTTTTTGACGGCATGTCGCCGCTGCGCGCGCCCTCGCTACAACGGAGGCGCCGACCGTGGGCTGCGGCTCGGCGTGGCCTTTTTTGATCGCTGCTTCGCGCGGTTTTTGGATCGACTCTTCGACCGGTGCTTTTGTTGCGGCGCTACAGATGCGGGCGGAGGATCTGCGGCCGTGGCACCACGGGAGCGCTCGCCAAGCGGCTCGTCCGCCGCGGTTTGCTCGGGGGTGTACCGCGGCGGCGGAAGCTCGCCTTGCGCTACGGCCTGCTGCACCGCGGCGAGTCGCTCGGCCGGAGCCCCATGATCCGGGTCGACGGCGAGGAGCCCGACGGCGCGTTCGAAGCACTCAGCGGCCTGCGCATTGCGCCCGAGCACCAACAGGGCGTCGCCGCGGGCCAGCCACGCGGTGACACTCTGCGCTCCAACTGCCACCGCTCGGTCGGCGAGTCCGAGCGCCTTTGTTCCGTCGCCCGCTTCGAGCGCACGCTCGGCGAGCAACAGAAGCGCCGACATGCTCTGGGGGTCCTGTGCGAGCGCGGCGGCTGCGTAGTGTTCGGCCTGCGAGTCGATGTGCTGAGCGTGGTACACGAGCGCCAGATCCGCGAGCAACACGGAGTGGTCCGGCGCCAGCTGTAGCGCGCGTCGATACTCGTCGATGGCGTCGCCGAGGCGGTCGGCGGCGACGTGCGTTGCGGCAGCCGAAGCGACGGCAATCCATAGGTCCGGAGCGAGGCCTTGCGCTGCGATGGACGCCGCGAGCGCCTCGGGGAGCTGGGCCTGCAGTCGCAGCGCGCTGGCCAAGCCGATGTGGGGGAGCGCCCACGCGGGGTCCCGCTGCGCTGCACCCCGCATCTGAGCCTCCGCGGCCGCGGGCTGATGCTCCTCGAGCAGCGCCTGACCGTGGGCGAAGTCCTGCGCTGCGCAATATCGGGTATTGCTGGGTGCCTGTTCGCAGGCGCGCGCGAAGTCCTGCTCGGCGGCGCGCCACAAGGTTGCCGTGCTGCGGAAGTCTTTGCGCGTGACGTACCCGTCCAGTGCGGCCATGCCCACCTCGGGCTCGGCGACGACCTGCGACTGTGGCGGGGCGGTGTCGTGCACCTCGGGCTGGGCCGCCCACACGACAAGTGCGGCGACGCCGGCCCCCGCTGCTGCAAGTGCGCCAAGCCAGAGTCGGGTGGGCTTTGATTGCGCGGGCGCGCCCTGCGCGGGGGCGGCGCTGAGCGCCTCGAGCAGCGCCCGCATGCCGCCAAAGCGGTGCGCTCGATCGGGCGATAGCCCGCGCTGCAGCGCGTCAACGATCGTTTGGGGGACTTGGGTCCCCGCTGGGGCCTCGTGTCGCTTGCCTTCAATGACCGCGAACATCAGCGCGACGGGGCTGCTTGCCTCGAACGGCCGCACGCCGAACAGCGCCTCCCAAAGGGCCACGCAAAACGCAAACTGATCGGTGCGCGCGTCGGTGGGCTCGCCCCTGAACTGCTCGGGGGACATGTACGCCGGGGTCCCCACCAGTGCCCCCGTCCGCGTGAGGTTCTCGAGGTCTTGCTGCGTGGCCGCGTGCGTACGTCTTGGGTCGGCCGTGATCACGGCCTCTGTCGACGGTGGAACGCGCGGATCCGGCGGACCGCTGGCAGCGATTTCGGCCGTGGCCACTGCGCGCGCCAAGCCAAAGTCAACCACCGCGACGCGCCCCTTGTCGCTCCGCAATACGTTGCTCGGCTTGAAGTCGCGATGCACGAGACCCTCGTCGTGCGCGGCCAACAACCCCTCGCCCGCTTGGGCGTAGTGGGCCAGAACCTGCTGCCATGGCGCGTCGGTGTCGCGGCGCCATTGGCCCAGCGTTTGCCCGTCGATGAGCTCCATCGCAATGAACGCGCGGCCATCGTCGTGTCCAACGTCGTAGATCGTCACGAGGTTGGGGTGAGATACCTGCGCCATTGCTCGCGCCTCGCGGAGCAGCAACGCTTGCGCGCGCTCGTCGGCGTCGTCGACCGATCGATGCAGTACCTTCACCGCAAGCAGCCGGCCGAGCTTCGGATCGCGAGCGGCATACACCACACCCATGCCGCCCCTGCCCAGCACACCCGTGATGGTGAAGCGTCCGATGGCCTCGCCCACCGCCATGGGGGCGGCTTGGCTGCGGTACCCGCTGGTCCCGTCGGCGGTCGCCGCCTCCGATGCCATGGTTGCCGGGTTCTGGCTGTCGGGCACGGTCGCCATGCCCGCGTCGTCTTGCCCGACCTCCGCCACCACATCGCAAGCCTATCAGGCCGACCTATCGGCCCGCGCGACCAAGCCATGGGCGCCAAAGAAGAGCCAGGCGATTGTGATACGGTCCGTGCGTGACGGATGACGGAAGGGGCCTCCTGTCGACGCGCGTGGCCGACACGCTGCTTGGCACCAAAGAATCCTGGACCCGGCGAATGTTCGAGCAGGCGGCCAAGCTCCGAGCGGACGGCGGCGGCCCGGTTCATGACCTCTCCCTCGGGAATCCGAGTCTGGAGCCACCGCCGCGATTTAAGCGGGCGCTGCACGAGTTGCTCGACGACGACGAGGCTGGTCGTCACCGCTACATGACCAACGCCGGTTTTCCGGAGGTCCGGGCGTTCATTGCCGAACGAGAGGCGCGCCGCTTCGATCTGCCGATCGGACCCGAGGACATCACGATGACGGTCGGAGCGGCGGGTGGCATCAATGTGCTGCTGCGCTCCATGCTCAACGCTGGCGACGAAGTGGTCGTGCCAGTGCCGTACTTCACGGAGTACGACCACTACATCGCTGACGCGGGCGGTGTGCTGGTCAAGGCCGCGTCCAAGCCGGACTTCTCGCTCGATGTCGCCGCCGTGGTCGCGCAGATTACTCCGCGCACGCGGTTGGTGCTCGTCACGTCACCCAACAACCCGTCGGGCGCCGTCTACTCCGAAGCCGACCTCGACGCGCTGGCGGACGCGCTGCGCAAGGCCAGCGAGGGCAGAGACACCCCGATCTTCGCTGTCGAAGACAGCCCCTACCGCGACCTCATGCACGATGGCTCGCTCGCGCCGTCCCTGATGGGCCGCTACGACCACTGCATCCACCTGACGAGCCACAGCAAGGACTTGGGGCTTGCCGGAGAGCGCATCGGCTACATTGTGATCTCGCCGAGCGCGATGGGGCGACGCTTGCTGGGCCGCGCGTTTGCGTTCCGCAACCGCGTGCTTGGTTTTGTGAACGCGCCAGCCTTGATGCAACGCATGCTTCCCAAGGTGCTGGGGCACGACGACGGCAAGGTTGATGTTTCGATCTACGCGCGCCTGTGCCAGACCATGGCGCAGGGGCTGACGGAGCTCGGGTTTGCTGTTGTGGCACCGCAGGCCGGGTTCTTCCTGTTTCCCGGCCTACCCGACGCGCTGCGCGGTGAAGACGGCGGCGACGTGAAGCTCACCGAGCGGCTGCAAGGCGAGCGGACGATCGTTGTGCCCGGGACCGCGTTTGGCGTTCCGGGTCACATACGACTCTCGATGGCGACGACCGAGCAGGCGGTCGAGGGCGCGCTCAAGGCGTTCCGCGCCGTGTGCGGATAGAATCGAACGAGCGAAGCGCGGGTCCGAGCCTCCGGCTCACTCAGTCTCTTGATCGATGTACAGCCCGGCCGCGGCGTTGACCCCGTGTTGGTCGCCCGCCCCTGCGCGCTCGTACGTTGAAAACACACCGTCGCCGTCGAGGTCGCCGAAGGCCTGCGTGGTGAACTGGCACGTGCCGTAACCCGTCGTGGTGTTCTCGTACGTGAACGCGTAGTGGTAGTAGTGCGGGTTGTCCAGCTGGAAGTTCAGCCCGTTGAAGACAGCGTTGTCCTCCCACAGGGAGATCGAGTAGTGGCCCGGCTCGCTGGTCTCGCCGGACACGGGCACGCACTTGCCCTCGGGCCCCTTGCTGCAGTCGACCGATAGCGGCGGCACAATGCCGCTGGTGCCCTTGGCGGCGCCGGGCATCGACGGGCAGCCGTGGGGCGCGACGTCGGCGATGGCCCCGTCGGCGCCGATCAATGCGACCGCGCCGCGCGAGACATGCTCCTCGTTGAAGTACGCGCTCGCCGAGTCAAACATCTTGCCGATCTGGACGCGCGCCTCGCTCGATTTGGAGCGATTCATGTACTTGGTGAACGCCTTGGTCGACTCATCCATGAGCGGCCCGAACGCGAACTTGGTCGTCGCCGTGAGCGTCGTGCCGTCCGCGCTGACTTCGAGGTTGTCGAACATCGCCGTGGGCGCGCCTTGGCCAACCGCGAGCGGCTTGAAGGTCGCGACCTGACTGTCGATCAGGGCCTTGAGGTCGCTGGCCTGCGATGCCTCTGCAAACATGACGGACATTGCGATGTTGAGGTCGCCGTCCAGGCTCATGCTGGCCGCGGCGCGCTCGATGCCCTTGCCGGGCGTCTCTGCCAAAAAGGGCTTGGCGATGGGCGGCATTTCGGCCGCGACCCAGATGTGGGCGTCACGGTTCGCGAGGGCGACCGCGTCTTTGAGATGGTTGTCGATCGCAGGCTTGCCGTCGCCGTCGATCCGCTGCTTGACCATCGTGGCCCAGCCCTTGCTCGAGACCACCAGTGTGTCGTTGTCGATGCCCCAGCCCACGGCCTCCCCGTCGCCGAAGGTCAGGCTGGGTTTGCCGTCCTCCTCACCGAGCGTCCACGGGGATTTGCCCGCTTCTTTTTCGAGGAGACTGCCCGCGCACGTCAACGCGTCTTTGCTGCCGAGATTGGGCATTCGGACCGCGACCATCGCTCCCTGAGAAAGCGCGTCGAAGCCGACCACGTACGAGTCGATCGTGGTGATGTCGAGCTTGCAGTCGTCTTTGAGCGTGGCAAGGACGGCGGCGGCCTTGTCGTTGGACTCCGCCAGCGCCATCGTCTTGGTGTACACGTCGGACTTCATCAACGGCTGGGCCTGGATGCTCATCATCCCTGTCGCCCCGTCGGGCACCAGCTGTTCGAGCTTTCCCCGACTGCTCTTGCAACCCGGAGCGACGATGATGAACACCGCAGCCGCGGCGGCCGATGAGAAAAGCGAGCGGGGGGCTGCAGACGCCATACCCCGGCAACCTACCCCGCCGAGCCGCGAATTCAAACTGCCGCTGGCTCTATCGGCGTTCTAGTGGCCGACGACCCAACGGGCAGCCCAGCTCGCGAATGCACCGATGAGTGTTGGGTTGTTTCCCACGTCGGTCATGAGCCCAAGCTCGCCGGGCTCGCCCAGCGGCGGCCGACTCGGTGTGGAGTTCCGCGACTCCCACGCTTGCTCCTTTTGCTCGCGCTCGTCCGCGAGCTTCAATCCGCCCGAGCGAACGAAGGCCAAGATGTCCTCGAGCTCGCCCGAATCGAAGAACGTTCCGTGCTTGCGACACTCATCGACGACGACCCCGGACACCCGCGCGAAGTTCCTGCGCAGCATGTGCTCATTGCAGACCGCGCAGCGTCGGTACACGACTTTTGTGGAGGCCATGCGCCGCTGATGAACGGACGGTTGAGGCGTCTTGGGGCTCGCTTTTGCCTCCGGTACCGCGGTGGCGATGAGCTGTGCCAGCGTGCTGGAGTCGACCCAAACGCCTCCGCAGCCGCGGCAGCCATGGACGGACTGCCCCTCGGGGCTTGCGGCCGATGGCGCCAGGCCAAACAGCTCCATGGGGGCCTTTGCGCAGCCAGGACAGGTGTGCGGGGAGGCGGAACTTGGCGTTGCGGCGACACCAGCCCCACAGTGGCGGCAGAAGGATGAGCCGTCCGTCACCGCGAGTGCGCAGCTGGGGCACCGTACGGTGGCCCGCGGATCGGGGGCACCCGCCGGGACAAGGCTCCCACCGCAAAAGCGGCACGCGGTGGCAGCCGCGATGGGATTGGGCCCACCGCAGCCGTGGCAATACCGTGGACGAGCGTCGAGTTGGGCCACTGCGTTCATCTTGCCACGGGCGCTGCTCTCCGACACGTGGTGGCCGCCCGTGGCGAGGTGTGCCACCCTTGGACGGCCACGATGTCCGACGCCGGGAAGCTCAACCTCGATATCCTCGACAAGCAGGTTGCATACAGCGGCGAGGGCATTTCTGTTCGCTCGCTCGAAGAGGCGATCCACGAAGAACGCACCGTTCAAAACGGTAAGGTCGAGGAACTCAAGGTCCTCCAGGCGCAAAACGTCGAGATCCAAAAGTCCCTCACCGAAGAGGTCCGGAAGCTCCGAAAGTTCTCCGACTACCTCGACGGCACAGCGGTCGCCGGAGGCTTCTGGGGCGGCGTCAAGGAGCTGCTCAGCAACATTCCTGGTCTGCGCGGGCTGGCGTTTTCGCAGCGCTCGATCGAGGAGCTGCTCAAGCAGCAGTACCAGATCAGCGCGACGCGAGTGAAAGAGGCCGCTGACTACGTCGACACGCTCAAAGAGAGCGAGCAGGCGTTGTTCCAAGAGATCAACCGGATCAACGAGAAGATCGTCGAGGCGGCGACCAACGAGGAGCGCGCGGTCACCCACGTATTGGAGCTCAAGACCCTGCTCGATGCGCTCGGCGTGGCCAAGGCCGAGGCCGACCCCAAGAGTGTCGCGTTCCGCGACATCGAGGCCAAAGAAGACCGGGCGCGCGCGTCGTTGGCCGAACACTCGAGCAACCTTCAGCTGTACTCCGCGGCCGAGGATCGCTACGCCAGCCTCAAAGGCAACACGCGCAAGCTGGCAGAGACGATCGGAAACCTCTCCCAAGACATCAGTGCCTACACAACCGCCGCGTCGATCAAGCTCGATATGGCGTCGGCGCAGATCCAGGCCATCGGTACGGCCGCCGACGCCTCGGTCGTGTTGCTCGAGCTCAAGAAGAGTCTCGATGTCATGACCGCCTCGATGAATCAAACGACGCAGTTCGTGAGCGAGACGCAGCTGTTCTTTCGCAAGAACCTCGACACGCTCATCACGGATCTCGACACGTTTGACGAAACCACGACGGAGCTGCTCGACAAGAACTTGGCCGAGTCCGAGGCGATCGAGGCGGTGCGCATCGATGCCGCGGTCGCCGAGGCCCAAAAACGCGTGGCCGAGCGCGCCGAGAGCTGAGCGGTGTCAGAACTTGTCGCGATGCACACGCAGACGCTCGCGGAGCCCGCGGCGTCTCAATATCTGAACCTGCTCGGCCGCGCGGTTCGGGCCGCCCGACTCTCCAAGCAATACCCCGACCGCAGGGCGTACGGCGCTACGCTCGAGTCGTTGTCTGCGGCCAAACACGGCGGGTTGTACGACTCCATCTATCTGGACTCCCGCTCCGGCTTGCCGAACATGGCGAGCATGACCCGGGTGGTGGCGGACCAAACGGTCGCCGTCGATGCACTACCGCGGATGAAGTCGCAGAGCGATCTGGAGGCACGTCGCACGGATGCGGCCATCTTCGAGCGGCTCGCACGCAAGCGGCCGTACTACGAGGGCCTGAGCCGGATCCGCGTGGCACCCGTGGACGAACACCGCGTCCTGCTGCGACGACACGAGCCCGAGCACTCGCGGGCGGGCTTCCGCGTCGAACTCACCAAGCTCACGGCGGACGGCTGCTACATCCACGTGTCGATCGAGCTGTCGCAGACGGCGGGGCTGTGGGAGGCGGGCCTGGTCGAGCTCGATGCGCGCGGCGAGGTCGCCGAAGGGACCGAAGCGCTACGCGGGATGGTCTACCGGTTTGCAAGCTTCGATGCGGAGGCCCTGTTCATGCGGCTGACCGAGCTGCCCGGCGTCACGGTGGAGCGTGTGACACGAGGGGTCATTGGGCCGGTCCTGTTTCGTCTGGACGATGGCACGCAGTCGCTGGAGGCGCCGGCCAATGCGATGACCTCTGCATTCGCGGCCTGGGAGGCGCACGCCGACAGCGGCGGTGCAGCGCTGGTGGCTAGCTTTGCCTCTGACGTGGCTGCGGTGGACGTGCGCGAGGAGAAGAGCAACGACCCGTTGTCACCGCTGATGTCGACCACCATCGTCGCCTCGGAGCAGGCCCGGTATCAGGCCGCGCGCAAGCGGCTCGGCTTCCGGGTCTACAAAGACCGCAAGTTCGCCGCGAGCGGTGTGCTTGTCGAGAGCATCCGGGCGGCCTGCGGGGCCGTCGGGACGACGAACATTGTCTACCCGTTGCGGTAGCGCTACGGCACGACCACGCGACGCCACTTGACGCGCGTTTGGTTGAAGTGGCCGCGAACGTTGCTGTCTTCTTCTGCCAGCTGCGCGTTGCCGTTGGCATCGTACGCGCGGCTCGCGATCCGATGCTCGCCCGAGGCGGGTGTTGGCCACGTCGCATCAAAGACGGACCAGGCGCGCTCAAACGAGTCGTCGCCCATGGCTTCGCCAAAGTACTCGCTGGGCCGTCGGACCTTGGCCTCGATCCAGCTCTTGCCACCATCCGTGCTCACGGTGACGCGCTCGATGGGCGTGTCACCGCCCCACGCCCAACCGGTGAGCGCATAGCCGTCGTCGGTACGCGAGCAGCGGGTGACCATGCTCTTGAGGCCGATCCAGCGCGCCTGCTCCTTGACCCACTTGCCGTCCTTGAGGACCTTGTTCACAAACACCCACGTGTTGTGAATGCCGCGGTGAGGCTCGGTCAGACCCTGGATTTCGCCGAGCCACTTGACGTGAGACATCGAGTAGATGCCAGGCACCACCAGCCGTACCGGGAATCCGCGTCCGCGCGGTAGCGGTTCGCCGTTCATCTCGACTGCAAGCAGGGCTCGCGCTTGGGTGAGTTCGGCCACCGACAGCCCGTAGTGGTACCCACGCCGAATCAGCGGGACTGGGTCTCGGCCGCGGAACACAAAATGGGTCGTTGCGTCATCGATGCCGCCGCAGGCGTCGAGCACCGTGGCGAGTGAAGGGCCGCGCCAGTGGGCCTGCCCGACAAGGCCGGCCGAGCCCATCATGTGATTGCCGTTCCCAGCGCACTCCATGACCAAGACCCGGTCTTCCCAGGGCAGGTCGCGAAGGTCATCGACTGACAATGACCGTGGCTCTCGCACCCCGGTTACGTTGACGCGATGGGTTGCAGGGTCGATCTTCGGGTGGCGGTGTCGGTCGCGACGGAAGTATCCGTCGTTGGGTGTGATGGGGCCCGACATATTGGCGAGCGGTTGCTCGACCATGCTGAGCATCCGAAACGCGACCGGGTGCAGCAGTCGGCCGAGCCAGCGCGCCATGCCCTCGACCGGCTCCAGATGGAGTTCTTCGGGGCGCCGAACCAACTGTTGGTCCGGGACGTTGGCTGCGGCGTGAACACCGTCCAAGGTAGAACTGGACTCGGTCATGACTCCCCGATACGGCGCCAAACCTAGCGGCCTGGGACGCCGCGGGCAAGCCGTTGGTGGGGGGCAGCTCGCGTCTGAACCCCGCGACAACGTTGTAGTTGTCGGGCGCAGGCTTTGCGCGGCCCGGGCGCAATAGATCGGCAGTGACTTTTGAAACGTACCAGAAGCGTGTAGCGTTTCGCGCACCACGAGCGGACAAGCATGGTCAAGCGATCGATTCTAATTCGTCTCCTCCCCCTCCTTCTGTGCACTGGAGTCGCGACCGCGTGTGACTCGGGCGAAAAGAAAGCCGACGGGGCCAAGCCAGCCGACGCAAAGAAGCCCGACGCAAAGAAGCCCGACGCCAAGGCGGACGGTGGCGCGGCGGCGAAGGCCGATGGCGGTGAACCCGCTAAGGCAGACGGTGGTGCAGCGGCCGACGGCGCGAAGGCCGACGGTGGCGATGCGGCTGCCGCAGACGGCGGCGCGGCGAAGGCCGATGGCGGCGACGCGGCCCCCGCAGACGGTGGCGATGCGAAGGCCGACGGTGGCGATGCGGCGGCTGCGGATGGTGGCGCAGCCGCAGACGGTGGCGCAGCCGCGGATGGCGACAAGGACCCGAAGGCCCCCAAGGAGCCCAAGGATCCCAAGGCGGCCAAGGACCCCAAGACACCGAAGGATCCCAAGACCCCGAAGGAGCCCGCTTCGGCTGCGTCCAAGGTCGACGCCAAGGCGCTCTTCGGCAAAAAGTGCAAGACCTGCCACAACACCAACGGTGACGCGAAGACCAAGCTCGGCGAAAAGCACGACATTGCCGACTGGACCGTGGCGGGTTGGAAGGGCAAGTGGCCCAAGTCCAAGGTCGTCGGGATCATCACCAACGGCAAGTCGGGCACCAAGATGAAGCCGTTCAAGGACAAGCTCAGCGCCGACGAGATCGAAGCGCTCGCTGTGTACTCGCGCAAGCTCGGCAAGTAGCGGCGCGAAGCCAGGCCGCACGTGCGGTGGGATACGTTCGGGCCCAAGGCGACGCTGTCGCTTTGGGCCTTGGCGATTGCGGCGGGCAAGTCCGCGAACGTGGACGGCTACGGGCTCGCGAACAGAGGCACGTCGCCCGCGCTGCTCGGGGTCTCATCGTCGCCGATGGTCTCCGTATCGCCGTAGCCCAAGCGTCCGTCTGCGCCCTGGCCCCAGCAGCGGACTCCTCCCGATGCCATCAACGCGCAGGTGTGATCTCCACCCGCGGCGAGCAATACGACCGGGCCGCCAACATCCACGTCACCCGCGGAGTATGGGCTCTCGTCGTCGCCTACCGTGTCCTCATTGCCGTAGCCGAGCTGCCCGTCAGCGCCGCGTCCCCAGCACCGCACCGAGGTCCCAGAGATCAGCGCGCAAGTGTGGTTGGTGCCCGCGACGATTTGCGAGACGGTCTCTCCAAGCATGTCTTCGGCGACCACGACAGCCCCCACGGGCGTCTCGTTGTCGCCGATGGGCTCCGGGTTCTGGTAGCCCAAGCCGCCCCCGGCAATCGTGCCCCAGCACCAGACCTGACCCGTGCCGCTGGTGAGCACGCACGTGTGGTCGCCCCCCGCGACGATTGTGGAGGCGCTCGGGACGTTGACCTCGCCCACGCTGCTCGGTAGCTCGGTGTCGCCGATCCAATCCGGCGTGCCGTAGCCGAGCGCGCCACTCGAACCGTACCCCCAGCATCGGACAGCGCCCGTACCCAGTCGAGCGCACGTGTGCCGCTCACCCGCGGCAAGCTGGACGACATCGCCAGGGACGTCGACATGGCCCGCAGCACTCACCAGCTCGTTGTCGCCTATCGAGTCGTAGTTGCCATAGCCAAGCTCACCGAAGTCGGAGCTTCCCCAGCACGATACGTCGCCGTTGTCGTAGGCGGCGCAGGCATGTTGAACGCCCGCTGTGATCGCGACGATGGTGCCCGCTGCCACTGAGTTGTCGCCGACCGCGCTGGGGAGCTCATCATCTCCGATGTCGAGCATGTCGCCGTAGCCGAGCTGGCCGCGGTTGTTGCGGCCCCAGCAGCGCACCGCGTCGTCTGTGGTCAGCCCGCAGGTGAATCCGTCCCCACCGGAGATCGACGTCACGCCGACGCCGATCCCTGCCGCCGCAACGCGGCTCGGAGTCTCGTTGTCGCCGACCGAGTCGACGCTCCCGAGCCCCAGCGCCCCCGTGAAGTTGGCGCCCCAGCAACGGACGACGCCCGTGTCCAGCGTCGCGCACGTGTGGCGTAGTCCGGCGGAGAGCCCGACGACGACCGACTCGGTGCAGTCGTTGTCGCAGCCGTTTCCGTCCTCCGCATCGCCGTCGTCGCATGCTTCGCCGACGTCGACGATGCCATCGCCGCAACCAACCGGCTCGCCGGAAGAGGAACTCCCGTCCTCGTCTCCAGACGTGCTGCCCTCGTCTCCACCAGAGGAAGTCGAGTCGGTTGCAGCCGAGGTCGTGCCGCTGTCGCCGGAATCGGTGTCGGCGGTGGAGCCTCGGTCTGCCGATGCGGTACCGCTCGAGCTTGTGGCCGGGTCGGGTCCGTCGTCGTCCGTTGCCGAGCCCCCGTCGCTGCTGGTCGCGGTTGCGGACCCGTCCGTGGAGGTGCACGCGTCACCTTCACAAGAAGGGGTCTGCGTGGTGTCGTCGCCGCACGCGGCGCAAACCAGCAAGAACCCCGCCCAAGTCGCTCCTATCGCACGCGCCGATCTCGTCACGGGTACGATATACGGTACCACTGTAGGTGTATTCATGACGGGCCGATCGGTCGCGCCTTTGGCGCAGTTGGCTCAGGCAACGAATTGAGCCGCTGAGCGGCCGTTTTCAACTTATTTTGCCCCTACTGTGACGGCCAGGGGTTGGGGCGTGTTGACCCAACATGATGGCTTGCTCCTCCGCCCATCCCGAACGCGCCCGGACCGCTACGCTGCGACTGGTGGCTTTTGACCCAGCCAGCGCGGCGGAGGACAAGGCCGAGGCGGACCGAGAGGCGCGCATGTCGTTCGCTGCGGCGGGTGTCATCAACGTGCCGCCACGGCTTCCCTTGAGCGCCTCCCAAACGATGCCGCGCTCGCGAGCACCGCAGTTTCGCACGAACGTGTAGGTGAACCGCCCGTCGGTTCGATCTGGACCGGCCACGGGCGCGTACAGGGGTCGGCGCTCCTGTAAAGTGCCCACCCTCGCTGTGTTTTCCTTTGCCGACCGCCGCTCTCGCCGGGTTCCCGCGCTGCTCCTATGCACGCTGTGGCTGCTCGGGTTTGAGCTGGGGCCGGGCCTGCATGTTGCGCAACACGCTCACCTAGGGCTGCATCACCACGGAGCTGGGGCTGCGCACGAACCGCACGCGCACCGCGACGGTCGCACGCATGGGCATGGGTCGGTCGACGCGCGGAGGTCCCATGACCATGGTGAGGCCGACGAGGCGGCGCGCCACGGACAGAACCCCACGGCGGGTGAGCACGAGGGGCACGCGCATGGCGGGCGGCACGGGCACGCGGCGCACGAGCCAGAGCACTCGGCGCATGACGACCAGCCGCACGAGCACTCGGCGCATGAGCACGAGGCGCACGAGCACGAGCACCAGGCGCACGAGGACTCCGCGCACGGACACCAGGCGCTCGCCGATGCGCACCAGCATGGCTCTGCGTCGGCACATCCGACTGGGCTCGAGGAGCCCACGCACCATCGGCACGGGGTGCTCGCTGTGGCGCACCATGGCCAGGACGAGCCCGCATCCGAGGCTGTGACCGTTGCCGTAGGCATCGACGCGGGCCCCGACGCTCGACCCGTGTCTGTGTCCGGCCGCGGCCGCACCGTCACTGCACGCCGCTCCGACCCACGTGGTCACGGGGCGCACGCCTTGGCGCACCGTGGCATCGCCGCGAGCCGCACGCCGCCGGCTTGGCCCGTGGTTGCGATCGCTTCGTGGCGCCACCTGAGCCGACCTCCGTTCACGTTCGAGCCATTCCGTTCCCGAGCTCCGCGGTCTGCTCGGGCACGTGGGCCTCCGTGTCTGGGCTGACAGCGTAGCTTCTTCACCCACGACTCCACGCCTTTAATCGGAAGGGGGGCTTCCATGAATGGAACCCGCTTTTGGATCGCATGCTCGCTTGTCGCGTGCAGTGCGGCCTGTGACTTGGACACCTCGCTTGCGCCTCGCGTCGAACTCGACGTGGTGGTGCAGGCCTCTGAACACATCTTTTCTGCTGACGATACCGAGATTGAACTGACCGAGGTCCGCATGGCACTCGAAACGGTCGAGTTCACCACCGAGGGCGAGCTGCATGCTCGCGCGGGCCTGCTGCCCGCGTTGCACGACATTTTGGTGCCCACCGCACTGGCGCACCCGGGGCATGACGCTGGCGGCGAGGTCGTGGGCGAGCTGGTCGGGAGACACGTCGTCGACTTCCTCGATGGCAGCTCCACGCTCGGAGTCGCGACGCTGCTCGGGGCCGACTATTCCGGCGCCAACTTTGCCTTCGCGACCGCTGAGGCGGCAGATGGGCTCGCCGCAGAGGACCCACTCATCGGACACACGGCAATCCTTGTGGGAACGGCCACGCGGGCGGACGTTGAGGTGGAGTTTGTGGCGTACATCGACCAGGACGAGGGGCGCTCCATCATCGGCCTTCCCCTGGATTTCACTGCCACAGAGGCCTCGACCGAGCGGCTCGCGCTGCGGTTCGATGCGGTCGACACCGTCGAGGGCGACACGATCTTCGCCGGCGTCGACATCGTCTCGCTCGATGAGGACGGAGACGGATTTGTGGAGATCTCAGCCCAGGCGCAGCCCGAGGCATGGGCGAACCTTCGCCGCAACCTCCAAGCGCACGACCACTACGCCGTACAGGTGCTCCGATGAGGCGCTGTCTCGTCGCGGTGGCAGGCCTTGTGTTGGGTGCCTGTGGTAGCGCCTCGACCGGCGACAGTACGCTCCGCGTCGCGGCGTGGGGCGAGGACTTCATCGAGCAGGGCATTCCCGCCGAGACGTTTGTTGACGGCTGGAGCGTCGAGTTTGATGCGTTTGTCGTTTCGGTCGATGCGATCGACGTCGATGGTGAATCGGTGCCGGGGGCCTACGCCATCGATCTCGCGCTGCCCAGCGGCGGGGCGGGACAGGAACTCGAAGCGCTCCCCGTTCCCGCGGGCCGGGCCCCCAGTGTGTCGTGGGGACTTTCGGCTGTGGCGCCCGATGCTGTCACCGATGTCGACACCGACATCGTGGATGCGATGGCGGATGCGGGCGCATCGGTCTGGGTCCGCGGAGTCGCGACGCGCGGTGACGAAGTCAAGACGTTTGATTGGGCGCTCGATGTCACCGCGCGGTACGTCCAGTGCGATACGGGGGCCGCTGCGGTCGAGGGCGAGATCGCAGACGCGGTGCTCACCGTGCACGCCGACCACTTGTTCTACGACGACCTCGACTCGGAGGAGCCCAACGTCGCGTTCGACCTCATTGCTGCCGCCGACAGCGATCTGGATGGGGCGGTCACAATAAGCGAGCTCCAAGCGCAGAGCCTCTCGGGGCTGGCACGCTACCAAGTCGGCGGGCGTGACATCGACGACTTGCACGCGTTCATCGTGGCGCAAGCCCGGACGCTGGGCCACATCAACGGCGAGGGACACTGCGCGATCGAGTGATCCCGCTGGTGCCTAACCCCGTACCCCTGACGAACCGATGAATGCCTGGACCCTTGCCGCGGCGATCGCCAGCGGCGTCGCGCACCCCCCGGCGGACGCGGAAAAAGAACCGGCGACGGTCGACGAGAACGCACCCGATTCGGATGCCTCCGATGAAACGGTGCGCGAGATTCACGTGCACCGTGACGCAGACCAGCTCAGCGCCACCGCCATCACAGTGGGGCGGCAGGAGATCGACACGATGCCCAAGCGCGGCGCCGAGGATCTCCTCCGCCACATCCCCGGCATGCACATCGTGCAGCACGGGGGCCAGGGCAAGGGCTACCAGTTTTACCTGCGTGGGTTCGACGCGGTGCACGGCGCCGATATTGAGACCAAGGTGGGCGACGTGCCCATCAACGAGGCCTCCAACGTGCATGCGCACGGCTACCTCGATCTGTCGTTCATCATCCCCGAGGTCGTCGAAGGCGTCGATGCCACCAAGGGGTCGTATCGGCTCGAACAGGGCAACTTTGGCACGGCGGGTAGCATTCGCTACCGACTTGGTGTGCCCCAGCGAGGCACGCGGGCGACCTACGAGTTCGGCTCGACGCTCCGAAACCGACTCTCGCTCGTGCACGCGCCCGCCCATCGCAGCAAGGAGACATTTGTCGCCATCGAAGCGATGGACGACAAGGGCTATGGACAACGCAGGCACGCCCAGCGCCTGAGCAGCATCGGGCAGGCGCAGCTGTACCGAGACCGCGGAACCACGGTCACAGCGATGGGCGCGCTGTACGGGGCGCGCTTCGAGCTGCCAGGAACCGTGCGACTGGACGACGTACGTCGCGGCGACGTCGGATTGTATGACAGCTACACCGACGACTCCGTCGGCGAGTCCGCGCGGGCCATCGGCTCCGTATCGCTCAGGACCGACCGGGGCCGCATTCGCTCGCGCACCTCGGCGTGGGTTCAAGCGCGGCGCTTTTCGCTCGACGAGAACTTCACCGGCGACCTAGTGTTCGAGGACAACGGTGACCGCCATCGTCAGCTTCACGAATCGGTCAGCCCGGGCGTCTCCACGCAAGTCGACATTCGCGTGCATCCGCGCGTCGAGATCCCGGTTCACGCGGGGTGGCAGGTGGATGTCGCCGAGCAGTCGACCGACCAGTTGACCCCCCAGGGGCAAACTTGGGACACGCCGCGCGATCTGGCGTTTGTACAGCACGGGCTCTCGCTGGGGACGGGGGTCCGCGCAGCCCCCACAGCGTGGATGCAGGTCGAAGCGGGAACCCGCGTGGACGTCTTCGCGACCCAGGTCAACGACCGCATGCAGGATCGTGACGTGGGCGGAGCTTCGGCCGCAGTCTCGCCCCGGGCGATGACCAAGTTCGATCCGTTCGACCGTTGGCAGATCTTCGCAGCCTACGGGCGGGGCGTGCGTTCGCCCGAGGCACGGGCCTACACGCTCCCCGAGCAAGCGCCCGAAAACGAAGATCTCAGCCAGTACGCTGGCGGCCGCGCCCGTGTGACCCAAAGTGACAGCGTCGAGGTTGGCACGCGGACCCAGCCGGGCATCTTCGACGTCGGGGTCGCGGGGTTTGGGACCTGGATCAATCGCGAGTCCGTTTTTGATCACGTCTCGGGCTTCAACGTCGAGCGCTCCGCAACGCGGCGGCTCGGCGTCGAGGCCGACGTTCAGCTACACCCCACATCTTGGCTGGATTTCGGCGCGGACGTCACATGGGCTCGTGGTCGTTTCGTCGGCAGCGGCTCGCCCATCCCCGGAGCACCGCCGCTGATCGTCACCGCCAAGGCATCGATGTCCCACCCCAAGGGGTTCCGAGCGGGCGTTCGTTGGTTCCTGCTCGGCGCCCGCCCGCTGAGCTACGGAGCGGTCGCGGCCCCCACGACGGTGATGGATATCAACGTCGGATACCGCTATCGCTGGGCACAACTTGATCTGTCCGTCGACAACGTCTGGAACCAGGCGTGGCGTGAAGGCGAGTATCACTTCGCCTCGCACTGGGACGCGGAGCGACCCCGCAGTCAACTCCCGACGATTCACGCCGTGGCCGGAAACCCATTCACAGCACGGCTCGCGCTCACGCTGCATTTCGACGCGATGGGGCGGAACAACGCGTCGGGCCGGTGAACTGGGGCCGTTGCGCGGATTCGGAGCTCCTAGTGCAGCGGGCTGGGCTCACCGGGTCGGGACGCACAGCGTCTATACTTCGGGCGTGCGACCTCAGATCTTGTTGTGGACGGCGGCACTTGTTGCAGCGCCAAGTGCCTCAGCCGCACCGAAGGTCCACAAAAAACACAGCGTGGCGCTGGCGGTGACGCCGCACACGATCGTGAGCAAGAACCTCGACGCGGCAGCGACGATCTATCGCTCGGCTCAGCTCGACAAAGCGCGGATGTTCGCGGTCGCCGATCACGTCGCGAGCCAGTTTTCCGCGGGGTTGCTCCCGCTCGGAAAGGGCAGCGGCGGGAAGATTCACGCGTACCTCAAGGCGCGTGAGGCCGCCCCCGACGCGACCGCACGGGCTCGTATCTACGGCCATGTCCTCGGCGGCGATACCCGCGGCAAGATGCAGGTCAACCGCGACTTTGCGCCGCTGCTCGCCCGCTTTGTGGACGCCGTTTCCGCGTTCGAGCGGGGGGCGAAGACGGGCAAGGGCGGGGCGAAGTCGGTGGATCCCAAGACGGTGCGGCAACGGGCCCGCGACCTCGCCCTCAACCTCAGCAACCGTACGTACGGCGCCCCGGTCGATGTCGCGCCAGCGCTGCAGGTGCTTGGCGAGCGCGCGCAGGCTGTCCTGGACGACGCCGCGGTGCAGGACGCCTTCGCGGTCAGCGGTGCCGATGCGCTCGTCGATCGTGTCGCGCGCGACCAGCTGCAGGTCACCGTCGACGCAGCAGCTCAGCGTGGGCGCGCGGACGCGGGCGCACAAGTCATTCGTTCTCTGCGTGGTATCGCCACGGCTTCGCCGTCCAAGGGCGGCAAGGGGGCCGAGGACGCAGCGTCGACCATGGCGCGGGTGGGGGCCTCGGTGCGCACACTCGATCGGACCATCACGGCAAAGCACAAACCGCGGGCTGCCAGCAAGCAGCACCACAAGGTGCTCGCGCTGTGCTTGGACGACGACGGTGGGCTGTCGCGCTGCGCGACCAAATCCGCTGAGTAGAGCGGCGCCGTGCCGCCCCAAGCGGCTGGGCTAGATCGAGATGTCAAATCCAAGCTGCGCGAGCGGCTCGGTCACAGACGTAAGGTCCGACGCGTCCAAGTTTTGACGGTGGTCGCTCAGACCCAACGTGACCCTGTCGCCCTGGGCCTCCGCGACCACGATTCGGGTGACGGCGCCGACGGCCGGATCCAGCGTGATCGAGACCGACCGCACAACCCGACGGATCGCCGAACCTCGCGGAGGGAGCAGGTCGATGCGGTAGCCCCGGCCCTTGGGCACGTTGGCCCGGGATCCTTCGATGAGCTTGTCGGCAGGGATGGGCGCAAAGATTCCGACGAGGCGCGCCGCGAGCCAGTCCGCCGCGGGTCGTGTGCCGGGGGCGGTCACCGGGCCGGGAGGGAGCGAGTCGCGGTTGGGGACGATGCGGGTGCCCGAGGCGTCGGTCACCGTCGTCGATCCATCGGCGCTGTCATCACGGAAGACGAGCGTCCCTGGGGATACAAACAACATGCTGCCCGTGGTCCGCAGAGGCTCCGACAGCAGTGACGTCTCGCGCGTGGTGGACACGCGCGCCAGCAGGTTCTGGGTGCGACTGGAGTACTCGTGCCACAGCTCCAGCCGGTTGTTGAGTTTGCGATTGCCGGCCGTGGGCGCAGCCGCGGCGGTCACGGCGACCGCCGTCCCCGCGGCGCCGAGCAAGAACGTTCGCCTGTCGATCATGGCGCATCCTCGGTGGCTGTCGATTGCGGGTCGGTGTCCGGGGGGCCGAACTTGGGCCACAGCAGCTTGGCAATGCCAGGCGCGACAAACAGGCCCGCGCCGCTTGCCGCGACGGCACCGATCGCGATCATCAACCCCGTGCGCACCCAAGACAACTCGCCGGTCGACATCAACGCCAAGCCGGCCACGACTTGGCACAGTCCGGTGACCAGGAGGCCCGTTGCGAAGAACGGACGGCGAAGCTCGATGGCCCGGCACGCACGCCCGCCCGCGACCATTCCGGCTGCGCCAACGAGCAAGAGCACGGGGATCATCTCCGGTCCCAGGGGCAAGCGCAGAGGGACCATCGCGGCGAGCACGGCGGTCTGCGCGGTGAGGGCCGAGACCGTCGCGCCCAAAGACACCGCCAAACTTCGTGTTCCAAGCCAGACCACGACCGCACCCAGCCACAGCTGGCCGGCGACATAGATGCCCAACCAGTCTCCGAACGTCTCGCGGTCGAGCCGGGCACCGATCGCGGGCCCCTGCAGTTGAAGTGCGGGGCCCTCGTCGCGCTCGACTTCGGGGATGGATCCTTGTTCGCCGCGCAGGTGTACGAGGCTGCGGAGCACAACGACGTCATCTTGCTCGGTGAGATACCGACTGATCCACGGGCCCAGCGGACCCTCCAGCGCAGCCTTGGGTGTGGGCGTGTTCTCGAGGTCGCTCGCGCTGCGGAGGAACTCGCCAAATGCGTCTGGACGAAAGCCCCGCGTGGATAGCAACTCGAACAGGATGTCCATGCTCTCGTCGAGGTTCATCGAGGCGAGGGCCTCTCGTCGAGAGTCGAGTTCGGCGGCCGGGAGTACAAATCCGCCCGGGCTATCGATGCGGGTCGCAAAGCTGGGCACCAGCTGCGCCAGCGCTCGGGCATCACCCGCCGCCCGCGTGACGGCCTCCTCTGCGGTGCGACCGACCGTCTGTGCCTCGACAATGCGGCCGCGGTCGAAGAACTGGGTGCGCACGACCTTCGCCGAAGGGTCGGTGTCGTTGAGCAGCGGCTGGTCGAACCCACGAAAGGAGAGCTGATCGACGGCCCACGCACCCGAGGCCAGCGCGCCCACCGACAGCAGTACGGCGAGCGTTCGTACGGGCCGCAGCACAAACCCGCGCTTGTTGGTCGTGGGCATGCCACCGACCAGGCGGACCAAAGACGGCAGCACGCCCCGCAAGGTAGCGACGATGAGCATCACGCCCACCAGCCATTGCCAGCTCCACTCCGTCCAGATGGGGTAGGGCGACAGCGAGAGGGGAAGCAGGGCGGTTCCGAGGATCGCAGCCGCTGGCCACCCGCGCTCGGAAATTCGCTGCAGGTGCAGTGCGCCCTCGCACCCGAATCCGGCCAGAAGCACCAACATGGGGACCGAAAGCAGCGCGATGTCTGGCCCCAGCAACGTGAAGGCGGCAATCGCGGAGGCCACGCAAAGCACAATCGCGATCACCGTCCGCACGCTTCGCACCGCGACGGCCAAAACCAGCGTCAGGCCGGCCAGCGTGACCACGGCCAGGCGCCCAAGGTGCGTCGAGATCGTCTCGATCGCGGTGACTTCGTCCGCAGCGGCCCCGATGACCGTGGCGTCGATCGGCGACCCCGCAAGTGCGTCGGCAACGTCCTTTTGCAGCGCGGGCAAGGCCCGGGTCGCCTGCAGCTGGATCAGCAGCGACAGCCCGTTGTGCGCCAAGAGGTCGCCCGTGGCGGTCGGGCGCGGCCCCGTGGACCCGTCGTCGGCAAGCTGACCCACCAGGCTCCCTGCGCCATCGGAGAGCCGGGCCAGGGCGAGGGGGTCGCGACGCGGCTGTTCTCCCGTGGCACCGAACATCGGGGAGGAAAGGCGCGCGCGGATGCCATCGACAGAGTCTTGGATGGCAGGCTCCGACAGCGCGGTGCGCAGCGTGCCGTGGGCGTCGCGAGGAAGGAGGTACAGCGCGTGCGCGTCAAACCAGCTGGTCAGCTCGGCGGCGGGGGGCGCCAGCGGGACCCGCTCGCTCGCCATTCGGTTGGCAATGGCGTCGGCAGCCGTGAGCAGCGCTTCCTCTGGGCTCCGCGACGGCCCCAGCTGCTGCGGGTCGACCTCGAGCAGCACAAGCGGCTCGCCGGGCGCGAGGCGGTGCATCTGGGGGACGAGGCCATCAAGGCCCCCCGTGTACGCGAGGTTGTCGAACGCGGAGAGCGACACTGCGACAACGACGCAGGCGACCAGCCAGATTCCGGCGATGGCTGGGGGCAGCGCGCGCCGCCAGGCACCGCGCCCGGATGGGGCCCCCGCAGGGCCTGCGCTCGCGGCCGGATCTTCCGGGCCCGCAGCATCTCCGTCGGGCGGACTGCCGTGCATCGGCGGCTCGCCGACTTCCGGCGCGTCCTCGTCGCTCCGCGCATCGCTCACAGCGCCGCGGAGGGTAGCATCGCCGTGCTATCCATGCGGCCGAGCGATGTCCGAAGCGATCTCCGACCGCGCCGCGCGCACGGCTGCCCTTAATCCCGGACAGCGGGCGGCGGTCGAGCACCGCGGCAGCCCGGTCCTCGTTCTGGCGGGGGCTGGCACGGGCAAGACCCGGGTCATCACCCACCGGGTGGCGGCGTTACTCGACGAAGGGATTCCGCCGTGGCGGATCCTCGCAGTGACCTTCACCAACCGTGCAGCAGCGGAGATGCGCGAGCGCATCGAGCAGCTGTGCGAGGAGTCGCATGACGTCCGCAAGATCTGGGTGGGCACGTTCCACTCGATCTGCGCCCGGATCCTCCGCCAGTTCGGGGACGCGGTCGGGCTGTCCAATCGCTTCACGATTTACGATTCGTCCGACCAGCAGTCGGTGATGCGCAAGGTGCTGGATGCGCTGAACATCTCCCAAAAGATGTACACGCCGCGGGGCGTGCTGGGGATCATCGACCAGGCGAAGAACCGCGGCCTGGGCCCCGACGAACTCCACAAACTCGACCTGGTCGACCCCGTGCTTTCCGTCGCGCATCGGGCGTACACGGCCTACCAAGAGCGACTCAAAGCTGCCGACGCCGCGGACTTTGGAGATCTTCTGCTCCAGGCGGTGCGCCTGCTTCGCGGGGCACAGC
>Ga0316189_10000884_pt1 | contig 30058 bp, 25 predicted proteins | sample LowCovwburrow_MG_FD_204930 | JGI IMG/M metagenome (GOLD analysis project Ga0316189, IMG submission 204930) | Coastal sediment microbial communities from Maine, United States - Lowes Cove worm burrow | ecosystem: Environmental > Aquatic > Marine > Coastal > Sediment | place: USA: Maine...
CGCCCAGGTCGGCCGAGACTGCTGTGTGATCACCGCCGAGTTCATCAACCAGCGCAGTCAGTCTTTGTTCGTTCCTTGCAACCAGGATCAGCGTCGCACCCTCGCGACTGAGCTGGCTTGCGATTGCGCGGCCGATACCGCCGGTCGCGCCTGTAAGTGCGATGTTCTTGCCGCGAATATCCATCAGGCAGCCAACGCGATATCGGTGGGCAGCGTGCGAAAGATGTTGGCATACAGCCGGAAGAACATGTGCGCACTGTGAATGATCTGCTGCTGCTCTGCCGGATCAGCAATGCGATCCATCAGAGACTCGAAGAACTTCACATGTTCGACGTCTAGAGCGCCGTGTGAACGCAAATAGCTGAAGGCTTTCGCCGGCAGCTGCAGCGCGTCTTTGATCGAACTGGCGGCCTTATCGGCTGTCGTCACGCTGGTACCTTCGAGAACGTGCACCATGCCGAAGAAACCGATCGGATTTACGCGATTCACGGTGTCATAGGCGTACGCCACCATTAACTCTGTTGCCGCACTTGGCTGTGAACGGCGGACTGCCTCCTTGTCGAAGCCGCAGGCGGCTATGTCATTGAGTATCCATTCCTGGTGACCAAGCTCTTCTTCGATGTACTCGGCGACCGCTTCACGCAGCCATTCCTTGTCTTCAGGAAGGCGTGAACCAACGGCCATCAGCAAAGGCACCGTGTGTTTGACGTGGTGATAGGCCTGCGTCAGGAATGCGACGTAGTCCTGCAGCGTAATGTCGCCGCTTAGCGTGCGGTGGATAATCGGTGACGACAGCAGATAGTTGCGGTCATCCTGTGTTTCGTTCTCAAGTCTTGCCATGAAGTTCATTGGTTAATGGCCTCCCTTCCAATTGCATACATTTGTTGAATTTCGAATTTGTAGTGTTCTTCGATAGCGGCGCGCTTGGGCTTGCCGTTATCGGTCATCAGTCCGTTTTGTTTTGAATTGGGCTCTGGCATGCGGCACCAATCGAGTACACGCGCATAGTCAGGGAGCCGCTGGTTTACGGTACGAAGCAACTCGTCGATCTCTGCGTCGGTTGTCGCGGGATCTCGCGAACAGACCAGTGCGACGCAAAATGGCTGCGCATCGCCAACGACAACCGCCTGTTGCAGCAACGCTCCGGCAGTCAGTTCACTCTCCACCCACTCGGGCGAGATGTTTCGACCGAAGCTGGTGATGAGCTGGTTCTTTGCGCGACCCGACACAACAATAAAGCCGTCGTCGTCGATGTAGCCGAGGTCGCCAGTGCGAACCGGCCCCTGGTTCCAGGTGTCCGGTTGATTCGCATAGCCGAGAAACTCGCTGCCGCTTACGACGATTTCACCTTGATCCACGGTGACCGTGACATGCGGCAACGGCCTGCCGACCGACGCGGCGCGGTCAGCGCCCGGCACGTTGAGTGTCACAACGGAAGCGCACTCCGACAGGCCGTAGCCCTCGTACGCAGGCAGACCGGCGTCCCTTGCGCGTTGCAACAGCGCCGGGGACACCTTTCCACCTCCAACCGCGACGAAGTGCAGTGACGAGGGAGAGCGCCAGCCACACTCCGCCGCGGCGGTAAGAGCATTTAGTAATTCGGGCACCAGGATCATCGTGTTCGGCTGATGGGTCGTGATGCTGGCCAATAAAGTATTGATGTCCAGGCCGGATGAGCCGGCCAGGCCTACCTCCGCCAGGGGCGGCACGATAACGGTGCCACCAGAAATCAGCGGCGAATATACGCCCGCGAGGTTTTCCAGCAACGTGCTGAGCGGCAGGACGCAAAGATGTCTTGGGCAGGTGTTGGCGACGGTGGTCGCTATTGAGTCGGCAACCGCCAACTGCTGGGCTGCCGACAGGCAAACGCCTTTTGGCGCTCCGGTTGTGCCTGATGTAAAGGTAATCTTCTGGGTGCCGTCTGGAATAAGTGTCGACTGATCAGCATCGAGTAAGTAGAGCTTGAAGCTGCCAGCAAATGGCTGCTGCGGTGCTGGTGCAAGTTCCGTGTCGATCACCTTGTCGGCGTGACCCTGGTCCGTAAGCAGCGCTTCGACGCCGCTTCCGGCAAGCGTGTGGTTAATCTGTTGCGGCGAGAAGAACAGCGGAATCGGCACGATGCGTATGCCCAAAACATGGCAAGCGAGGTCCGTCAGTATCCAGTCGATACCGTTATCCGCGTATAGAGCGATGCTCCGGAGGTTGAGCCTGCCAAACTGCTCAACCAGCTGTTCGACGCGGCGCAACAGCTGTGCGCGGCTGATTGCAACCTCGCCCGATTGCAGCAAGATCTGCGAGGCCGCGCCTGACTGGCTGATTCTGTTGAGCAGATCGGTCATTGCGCCCTGCCCGCCCGAAGGGTGTCGGCCACCTGGTTAATGTGCGCGTCGAGATTCTGAACCAGGTTTGCGACCAGCGGGTTTTCCATTACGACTGTTGCGGCAACCCGCGTGTCACCGACGATGACCTGCGGACGTGATGCATAGTATTCGCCCCACTCACCGGCCTGTTCGCCCATGGCAGCAGCTTCTGCGTTGCAGATTGTCTGTGTCGAAAACTGCAGCCTACCCAGCATGGCCTGCACTTGCGGCGTCGCAGTGCAGGTGACCCAACGAACACCCGCCCGGTCAAGGACAATCGCCAGTACAGCGAAAAGGAGTGAAGCAGTACCCGGTACGGCGGCCGCGAGGTTGCCGATTTCGACAACCTGACCGCGGTCGATCGGCCCCCGGACCACCCGGCTGATGGCCTGCTCGACACGCGAGTCCAGGTAACGCTCGAGGAACAGGTCGGCCTCGCTGGCGAGCCGGATGCCCACCACGGCATCCAGCTCGCCAGCCTCTTTCAGGCTCAGGAGATAGGGTAAGAAATGCTGGATTCGAGCCTTGTACTGCTGCTCAAATCTGCGGGCAATACTGCTCTCAAGCGCTTGTCGTCCGGCCTCGTCGGCCTGATTGACCTCAATTGAGAGGTTACTCGGCGCGCGCAAGGCGCTGAGGCGTCGCCGACTGACTGAAACCGTTGCTTTTGCTGCGTTCTGATTGATCTGGTTCACGTGTATCCCAACCGCTATCGTTTTCGTTGATAGTGAGGTTACGGACTGAACCTTAAGGAATGCTTAGGTGCGGGCGTGAAGTTGGTCACGTTTCAGGACGCGGCATCCGGAGAAAAGATCCAGCTCCGGCTTGTACGCTGTTGTCGAGATTCTCAGCAACCCCAACTCGGTATGAAACAGGTTGTCGTGCGATACGGTGCTGATGCTGGCAAGTTCAGCGCAGGTCGACATTGATTGGCCTTGCTGCAACAGGCCATCGCTAAGCCACATGATCATCGGAATGGTTGTTTGCTCGGCCGGCGCGAGTTTATAAGGCATGCCGTGCAAGTACATGTTGCGCTCACCGAGTGATTCACCGTGATCGGAAATGTAAATCAGGGAAGCCTGGAAGTCCTGTGACGCGGCCTGCAGAACATCTATCGCCTTTGCAATGACGTGGTCGGTGTAGAGGATCGTATTGTCATAGGCATTAGAGACCTCTTCCTGACTGCAATCGGTAAAGTCAGGCGAGCGGCAGTCTGGTGCAAATACACGGTACGTTTCAGGGTAACGCCGATAGTAGGCCGGTCCGTGGCTTCCCAGCTGATGCAACACGATCACCGTGTCCCCCGTCACCTGGCGCAGCTTTGTTTGCAGCGCTTCAACCAGAATCTCGTCGTAGCATGTGCCATCAGGACAGACTTCGGGGCCGTTCAGGGAATGCACATCCTCACTGGAAACGCGATCACAGACCCCTTTGCAACTGTTGCCATTATCGATCCAGAAGACTTCATAGCCGGCGCGACCTATGACATCGAGCAGATTGTCCTCGTTGCTCGCCATGTTGCGGTCGAAAGCTGCGTGCTCCTGGATAGAGAACATACAGGGAAGCGATACAGCGGTTGCTGTTCCACACGACTGCGCTTCGAGGAATTGAACGCCCGGCTTTCCGGTTAACTCCGGATTGGTCATCTGCGCGTAGCCATTGAGACTGAAGTTTGCTGCGCGCGCGGTCTCACCGATGACCAGGACATGGACGCGCGGTTTGCGATGCTCCGCTGTCGCATCTGCATGCTCTGCGTCGACAGCAACCGACTGATATACCGCAGGTGTCTCCAGCAGATCGCTGCTCAGCGAATAGCTTGCCGATATAACGTTCACGGGGGCAATCATGTGCCGAAGTTCGTGGTGGTTCCTGGCGACAGAGAATATTTCTTTCTGGTTCGTGAAAATTGCCCCACCGATCATTGCCAGCGCAAGCAGCAGGCCGACGCTTCTCTGCAACACTGCGACTGAAACCCGCCGCGGCAATATCCGGTAGCGCCAAACTGCGATTGCCGGCAACAGTGCGAACACTGCGATAAACGCAACCAGCCACGGTGAAAGCAGCTCAACCGCTTCCGCGCTGTTTGTCTCGATGATATTCGTCAGCATGCCCGAATCGAAAAGGGTGCCCAGTGTTAACGTCGAGTAGCCGGCGGCGGCGGCGATAAGCAGAGCCAGTATAAGTACCACACGCGTAACAGGACCCCATGCGAGCAATAGCATGACCAGGCTTATCAGGCCGACCGCAAGCACCAGGAAGCTGGCGAAGTAGATAATACTGGACAGTACGCCCGGCGGCTGGCTCTCAGCGATTACGCGCCAAAAGCCGAGATTACAGGTAAGCGCGATCCACACACTGACAACGAATATCAGCGCCTCGGGGGTTTTCAAATAGCGGAGCATAGTCGCACCGTCCGGACATCAGAGGTGCAACAGTGCGCTTATAGCCTTAAGGAATACTTAAGCAACTGGATGCGGCGCCTCGGCAGGCGCTGCACGTTGACTGTCATTCGTCCCTCGGCTTGGTTTGCTTGCCAATAATATCGAACACCAGGCCGGCCAGCGCGTTCACCCTGGTTACACGGAAAATGACGTTCGAGAACGATATCGGCCGCACTTTGCGGGCCTCGCGGATCTTCGGCAGCAATACGGCCAGCACGATGCTTCGTGCAATCGTGGATACCGCGAACACGCCAAGAATCGGGCTCAACCAGGCCCATGACAAGCCACCCAGGACCAATTGATTCGGCAGAACCAGGCTGAGGTAGCCGCCTAAAAGTGCACCACAAAAAATGCCCGTGCTGGCAAGAATGTTGTGTATGGCCAGGTACGTCGCGCGTTTTTCGCGGGCGATCAGGTCGTATAGGAAATTTCCGGCACTCAGTGTGAAGCCGGCCCACGCAAGACCGCTGAGCGCCTGCACAAACAGCAGGTACCAGAAGTTCGGTGACAGCATCCACAAGAGCGGCATCAGCGGCATCAGCAAACCGGTCGCGGACAGGACTCGGCGATTACCAAAGACGTCGCTGATGCGGCCCCATTGAGTCAGGGTCAGAAACTGCAGCAGCACAGACACGCCCGAGTTCGCCATGAACTGCCCGTAACTAAACTCAAGGTCACGCAGCATATAAACGGCGAAGTAAGGCGAGGCGATAGCAACCGAGAATTGCATGAGCGCAAAGAACATCGAGAACTTCACGAAATTCGACTTGCGCAGGCGCTGCAGCCATTCCTTACCGATCGGCACCTCCATCGCTGCAACGTGACCGGGCGGATCGTGCATTTTCGACAGGTGGTAAACCGATACCCATCGCGCCACCGCAGCGATTGCAAAGACGACCAGAAACCCCGTGAGCGTACGACCGTTGACGTCGAACTCGTGCAGCAAGCTGCCGGCGGCGACCAGTGACAGAAACGTCACCATCGAGACAATCCGGGTGCGCAACGCGAAAAAGCGTCCGCGGCGGCGCTCCGGCACGATATCGCCCATCAGGCTACCCCACTGCGGAGCCGCCAGATGCGCGCCACACTGGTAAACGACGACAGCGAGAATGAGTAACGGCACAGCGAAATTCGGCACGAGTACTGGCAATAATGCGACAGGAATCCACATCAGTGCCTGCAGGCTGGCGCCGGCAAGAATAATGCCCCGCCGATTGCCGCTGCGCTTGCCGAGCCAGGCAGAAAAAAGTTGCACGAAGGACGCCAGCAGTCCTGGTAGTGCCGCAAGCAGCCCCACTTGCGGAGTGGTCGCTTTGAGGAAAATAGCAAACGCCGAGAGGTACGACTCCCCGGCGCCAAACATCGTCGCGTAAGCCGCTGCATCCTTCAAAGAATGCTTCAGGGACCGATCGGTGAGCGGGTCACGATGACGTGGCAAGACGGGCATGGGAGGACGATCGATCGGTTGCGGCGTTTAGAGTCGCGATTTGAGCGCGTGACGAGATGCGCTGTCAAGCAGGGAAATCTTTGACAACCTGCCACCTGTGCGTGGCTCTCCGGCCAGCGTATGATCCGGTCGATCGAATACTGGAATGCAACCATGGGACAAAAAGAGAAAAATTGGCTGGACACGCTGCCCGAGGCGTTCGAGGCCTACAGGCGCGGCCGTGCCGTCGACGAAGTGGAGTGCATCGTCCCCGACCTTGCCGGAATGTCACGCGGCAAGGCTATGCCGGCCAAGAAGTTCAGCTCCGGCATGTCCACCTATCTGCCCGTCTCGATTTTCTACCAGACGGTCACCGGCGGCGACGTCGAGATGGATATCGACAACCAATGGGCGGAAGGCGACCTCGTGCTGCGCCCGGATATGTCGACCGCGATAGCCGTACCCTGGGCCAAGGAGCCGACGCTCCAGGTGATCCATGACCTGTACAGCCGCGACGGCACACCGGTTGCTATCGCGCCGCGGCAACTGCTGAAGAATGTCATCCAGCTTTACACGGACAAGGGCTGGGCACCGGTGGTCGCGCCGGAGCTCGAGTTTTATCTCATCAAGCCAAACACGGATCCTAACGAGCCGATCGAGGCACCTATTGGCCGCACGGGTCGGCGCCCTACAAGCCGGCAGTCATACTCCATGTCTGCGGTTGATGACTATGGCCCGGTGATCGATACGATCTACCAGTACGCCGAAGACGCCGGTCTCGCGATCGATACAGTTATCCAGGAGGACGGCGCTGGCCAGGTCGAAATCAACCTGAGTCACGGCGACCCGTTGCTGCTCGCTGACCAGGTGTTCTACTTCAAGCGAATCATGCGCGAGGCGGCGCTCAATCACGACATGTTTGCGACCTTCATGGCGAAACCCATGCGCGATCAACCCGGCTCCGCGATGCACGTGCACCAGAGCATCACGGACACTGCTACGGGTGACAATATCTTCAGCAATAGTGATGGCACCGAGAGCGACCTGTTTCGACACTTCATCGGCGGCACGCAGCATTACCTGCCGCAGGCGCTGCCGCTGATCGCACCGTACGTCAACAGCTATCGACGATTCCGCGACGATGAGTCGAGCGCGCCGACCAACTACGCCTGGGGCTACGACAACCGGGCTACCGGACTACGGGTGCCCAACTCGGATCCAGCCAACCGGCGCCTTGAGAATCGTATTGTGGGAGTAGATGCCAACCCGTATCTCGCGATCGCAGTAGGTCTCGTCTGCGGTTACCTCGGCATGGTGAACAAGTTGGACCCTGCCTCGCCCGTTCCCGGCGAACCCGGAGAAGGCGAGCTTGCCATTCCGACGACACTCGACGAGGCACTCACACTGTTCGAGTCAGCTACCGAGATTCATGAGATTCTGGGCGAGCACTTCTGCATGATCTTCGGTGAAATCAAGCGCGAAGAGATGCGCCAGTTCCATCGCGAAATCAGCCCCTGGGAACGCGAGCACCTGTTACTCAACGTCTGATCGTTATAGGTAAATACATGTTAGAGAATCTTTTCTGGATCATCCCTGTCGCGGCGGTCCTGCTCGCGGCCGCAGGCTGGTTCGCGTTTCGCAGCAAAGCGGGCCCAGCGCTGCCCGATAGTCTTCGCATCGGTCACGCGTTACCGGAGTTTGCCGCGATCGACGAGGACGGCAACACGGTTAGCTCGCAGCAGCTTCTGGGCTCGCCGACAGCCTTGTTCTTCGTCCGCGGCAACTGGTGTCCATTCTGCACGCGCCAGGCGGAGGAACTGGTGGGGTACTACCGGCAGATGACCGACCTGGGTGCGAAGATCGTCTTCGTCACCCCAAAGCCCGTTGAGACAACACGCCGTGTCGCAGAGTTCTTCAAGCTCGAGTTCGACTACTGGTTCGACGAAAACCTTCAGGCATCGAAGCAGCTGGGTCTGCTGTTGCCTGGCGGCGTACCCGATAGCTACAGGGCCGAGTACGACAAAGATACAATGTGGCCCGCTACATTCATCATCGACGGCGAGGGAATCATTCGCTTCGCCAAGCTGTCACGCCTGATCGTCGACCGGCCGAATCCAAAGGAACTTTTACGTTTGCTCGAGCGGCTTTGATGCTGGGCTGAAATTCAGTCGCTCCAGCAGCGCCAGGTAGCGCGCGTTGCGTCGCAATTCCTCAGCCGTCCCCAACTTCAAATTGGGCGCAGAAAAGAGCATGATGAAGGCAGTGAACGGATCCCGCTTGTTGGCGATGGCCTCAAGCATTTCGACAAGACCGTCAACATCGCCCTCAAGTGCCAGCAGGTAAGCGTAGCCAGGATGCAGCAGGCCCGGGTTAGCCGCGCGATGCGCCTCGATGCGTTGTTTCGAGCGTTGGTAATGATCATCGTGGCCGCATAACTTGTGACTCCAGGCCATCCAGGAATCAATCAGCGGTGGCGGCGCATTATCCAGCATGCGTTCGGCTTTCAGCGCCTGTGACGCCGCCTGATCGCATTGGCCATTGTACGCCAGCGCCAGGGCGTGCTTTACGTATGACCAGCGGCTGTTGGCGTGAAACCGGTTCCACTCGGCCATCGCGTCAACAGACTTTTGATAGTGCCCCAATATCAGTTCCGCTATTCCCAGCGCGTGCATCGAGCTGCTGTCGAGCGCGTCGATGGAGAGGGCCGCTTCTGCCATACGCCGTGCCTCTTCGAAGCGTCCGGTAAGTGAAAGGTGATCGGCGAATCGATGGTACGGCGCAGGCCGCTGCGGCTGCAGCGCGACTGCCGCACGAAACGCATCGTCGGCGGCGTCCCAGTCAAAGTCGATGTATTGGTACAAGGTGCCTAATGCCGTGTGCGCTTCAGCGAGCTGCGGTGCCAGTGCGATGGCCGTGTAGGCGGCGTTACGAGCTTCGCCTATCAGCGCATCGCCCTCAAGCTGGCCGTAGCTGACGGCCTGCGACAGTGCATCGGCAATATCCGCGTACGGCAGCGCAAACGTCGGATCGATGCGAATCGACGCTCGCAGTTCGTCCAGCCCGGCGAAGATGGATTCGGCGTTGGTCGACTGAATCAGGAAGTGGCCGCGCAAGTATGCTTCGTAGGCGTCCGGGTTATCAGTGCCACCAGCTGCGCTCACGGCCGGCAGAACCTCGTCGACGGTAAGGCGCAAGCCGTTCTTGATGGCCTCTACCATTGAACGTTCGATATTGATGACATCCGTACGCGGTTCGGCGATGCGATCACCCCAGACCTGGCGTTCATCGCGAGTATCGACCATCGCTGCGGAGACAACGACCTGGTTGGCAACGAGTTCAAGTCGGCCGCGTATCACACTATCGACGCCCAGTTCGCGAGCGAGCCGTTCGGTGTCGTCGGTGTGCTCTCGCAGTCGGAACGCAGCGCCCTTGGAGACAACATGTATGTCCGGAATCGTCGCCAACCAGTTGATCAGGCTTTCGGCGATACCGTCGCAGAGAAACTGCACTTCCGCATCGCCTGCAGCATTTTCAAACGGCATGACGGCGATGGTGCGTGCTGGTGGCAAAGCCTCGGCGCGTGTCGGCATCGGCTGTGGGGCCATTTGCCAGTACCAGCTTGCGGCCAGCACCGCGGCAACTGCAGAAACGGCGTAGACAGACAGCTCACCACGACTGAAGGCCTGTGCACCGGCCTCCCCGTGACGCCAGTTCCAGATGACGGCGGCCGGGAACAACACGATCGCAACGACGATGGTCAGCGACAGCGCTCGCTCATCCAGTCCGTAATGGTTGATGAAGAACTCGATTGCCTGTAGCAACACGAACGTGACGCTCGGGTACGCCACGACAACGCGCCAGATATGGCGTTCGCGTAACTGACTGAAGAATTGGTTCACAATCCTTCCGATCCTAACACGTGTCCCTTAGCCAGACTCCTGGTAGACATGCACATCCCGCTGTGGGAACGGTATGGAAACACCTTCGGCATCAAACCGCCGTTTCACTTCGCGCGTAACGTCCCAGTAGACCTTCCAGTAATTCTCCGGGCTGACCCATGGACGGCATACGAAATTGACGGAGGAATCCGCGAGCTCGTGTAGCTGGATCACGGGCTCAGGATCTTTAAGAACAAGTTCGTGCTCGGCGACAATTTTCTCGAGGATCGCCTGCGCCTTGTCGATGTCGTCGCCGTAGCCAATGCCAAAAACAAGGTCCACGCGACGTTCGCTGATGCCGGTGACATTCGTGATGACGTCGCCCCAAACCGAGTTGTTCGGCACGATTACGAGCTGGTTGTCCGGCAATCTCAATTGTGTGGACAGGAGGTTCATGGATTCAACCTTACCCAGCACGCCGGCAACGCTGACGAAATCGCCGGTATCGAAGGGCCGGTAAACCAGCATTAGAATACCGCTGGCAAAGTTGCTCAGAGAGTTCTGAAGTGCAAAGGCAATAACGAAGCCGGCGGCACCGACTATTGCCAGCACCGGACCTATGTTGACCTCCAGCGCTGAAAGGCCGACAAAGAAGCCGGCGAACAGGACAAGCCGGCGGGCGCTCAGCACTATGAACTGGCTCAATAGTGACGAAATGTTTTTTGATTTTGCGAGCGCTCTGCGAGCGGCCTTGGCTGCCAGGACGGACAACAGGTAGAACACGAACACGATCACCAGGAACTGCGCGACGTTGGCTGCCCAGCGAATGCCGCCTTCCGGCGACTGTAGCCAGCCGGATACCGCTATCCAGGTTGCACTCGCGTCCGTGACGTCTACCTTGATGCCGGATACCGCCTTGATATACGGGTCATACGGCGTTCGATCGCCACCTTTGTCAGCCAGCTCGGCCAGAACTATCTCAAAGCGGTCGATGATCGCCGTTCTCTGTTCGGTTAGCTCCGTCACGTACTCAACCAGGGCAGTCTTCAGTTCTGCCTTCTCTTCAGCAGCGGCGCCGCTGACGGTGACTGCCTTACCCGCCTCCTCCGCGGTTTCGGCGGCTGCCTTGATTGCGTCTTGCACAGCCTCATCCTGTGCAGACTTCTTCTCTGCTTCCTGCACTTCCTGCAACGCTTCCCTGGCCTCCGTCGCTGCCTCCATGGCAGCCTCCTTGTCAGATTCAGCGGCGGCCTCTTCGGCCTCCTGGAGTGCCGACTCCGCCTGCTCAACTATCTCTATTTCTTCCTTCTTGAAGAATTCCGCCACCTCAGCATCGCTGATCTCGGTGACCTTGGCTCGCAACAGCGCCTGCCAGGCCAGAGCCTCGACTTCGAGTTCGCACTTCGTCAGGGGTTTGACGTGGTAAGAAAGAACGGGCACTGGCACCGTCGCATCTGAAGCAGTGACGGCCTCGTGGTCATCAGTGCATTCCTGTGCAACCGCGCAGGTGGAAACCAGGAGCAGCGTAATCGATGCCAATAGTGAGCGAATAGAACTAAACGGGGTTGTTTTCATTCGACGGTCTCTCGAAGAGGTTGGGACAACTTCAGAAAAATGGCCGACGAGTATGCCGATCGGGGCTGTCGACTTCAATTCCAGGTGACACTTTCATCAAATTCCAGCTAAACGATTCGCAGCCAGGCAGCATCAAACTCGAAACTTTATGGATTCAATGACTAATGTCTGATGCGCCCCTGACTCATAGCGGTAACACAGTGCTGCTGTTGCTCCTTGTTTCGCTGCTCTTTCCTGTACCCGCTCTCGCACAGGACAGCGACACAAGCCGAGACTTTGCCATCGTTGGAATCAATGTCATTCCGATGGACGAAGAGCGCCGGCTAGACAACCAGACTGTGGTTGTAACAGGTGGCGTGATTCAGTCCGTCAGCGATACGGCAGCCACCACCCTGCCCCCAGGACTGCACCAGATCTCTGGCGAGGGTCGATACCTCATGCCGGGCCTTGTTGATCTGCACATTCACCTCAGGCATGAGGACGAGCTCGTCAGCAACCTAGCCTGGGGCGTTACTACGGTCATGCACCTCGGTGGATCGGGTGAGCTGGGACAGAGGCTGCTCGGCTACCGCAAGGAAATCAGGGACGGCACGCGCCTGGGTCCCAACATCTATACGACAGGCCGCATTCTCGATGGCGATCCTGCGGTGGCAAGTAGCGCCGTCAGCCTGGCCACGCCCGAGCAAGCGAGAGCGGCGGTGAAGGATCTCAAGTCGGACGGTTACGATTTCATCAAGACCTATAACAATGTCTCTCAACCTGTTTTTGCGGCTATCGTCGACGAAGCAAACAGGCAAAGCCTCTCCGTGTTTGGTCATGTGCCGAGAAACTTCGACGCGCTATCCGCACTGACCGGGGGCCAGGATGCGGTTGTACATACCGAGGAGTTCTTCTTCACCTACTTTGAAGGTCCTCGCAGCACCGCGAATATGTCGCGGGACTTCGAACCGGACATGAGTAAACTACCCGCGTTAGTCAAAGCCCTCGTCGATAACGACGTAGCCGTCATGCCTGACCTTAGCTTCACGTTTACCAATTTGCTGATGTGGGATGGCCTGGAGAACGTATGGAGCGACCCTGAATTTGCGTATCTGCAGCCCGACACCGCCTCCATGTGGCAGGCCGGCAACATCAATCGGCGCGACAATCTCGAGAATTTTATTGTCCGTGGACAATGGAAATACAACCTGATGCAAGAACTGACGATTGAATTTCAAAAGGCAGGCATCTTGCAGGTCATTGGAACGGACGCTTCACTCCCAGGCCTGTTTCCCGGAAAAGCCGTGCACCGGGAGCTCACAGAACTCGTTAAGGCCGGCACATCCAACTACGACGCACTGGCTATGGGAACTGCGAATGCAGGCGAGTTCGTCAAGCGTTACCTGGATAAGGATGTGCTAGTTGGGCAAATTGTGCCCGGTTATCGGGCGGACTTCGTAATACTGAATGACGATCCGCTACAGGACGTCCGTAACGCGCGTGCAATTGGCGCTGTTGTCGTGAACGGTGTCTACACCGATAAATCGCAACTGGACGAACGGCGCGCCGAGCAGCGCGCGCGATACGCGATTTTTAATGGTGCTAGAGATAATGTCGATTCGGCCCTGCTGCTGGAGTCGCCAGACGCGCCTATTCAGGAGCTGCTGCAGGATCACAGAGAAAACCCCGACATTCTCAAAGCAATTGAGAGACGCATTAACGCCGCTGGATATGCAGCCGCATTTGCTGCTGAACTGGACCGATCAGAACAACTGCTTGAACTCAACACCCGCCTGTTTCCGCTATCGGCGAATACCTGGGACAGCCTTGCAGAAATCGTGCTTGGTCGTGGTGACGACGAACGAGCCGTTCAGCTTTACCGCAAAGCGCTTGAGGTTGATCCGACGTTTACTAATGCGGCTGAGAATATCGATCGTATTCTCGAGAACACCGAGCGTTAGCCTACTGGCCCTTTGACAACGGCGAGTCAGCGAACGCTTTTGTCTGTTGTTCGATGTCTCTCTCAATTTCAGCTATAAGCGCTCTGTAACGCGGATCTTGTCGAACTGAATCAAACGACGGATTCAGTTCAGTGCTCAAGCGCCAGCGCATGCGCCAACCGTCCTTGATGATCCGCGACAGCTCTGCCAGCGCATCGTCCGTCTTACCGAGAAGAACCAGGGCCTGAGCCTTGGCCGCACCGAGTGGCCAGTTCGCTGAACCCAGGGTGTACATCTCATCGTAGCCAACGACGACGCTCTCAAGAATCTGCTGCGCCTCCTCTTGCCGGCCCGCGGCTTGCAGCAGGTGGGCGAGGTCAGCAGCTTTCTGGATATTGGAGCCAACTATCTGTGGCGGGCCTGCAAAAACTTCCGGTATGCGCTGCCGATACCACACCAGGGCCTCCCCGTAGTCTCCGGTCTTTAGAGCCTCATCGCGGACGGCCCTGAGAAACGTAGTATCGCTGCCCCAGCGATCGTCAAGCTGCGCGGCCAGTGCGCGACGCGCTATCGCAAGCGCCCTGTCCTGCTGACCTGACATTCGGTAGTAGAAGACCTGGGCCGCCAGCGGATAAGGCTGATCGGGCCCAAGCTCCAGCGCCTCATCGACTTTGCGTGCCGCCATCTCCAGATTGCCGGCGCTGCCGTAGACGTACACAGAGGTCGATGGGTTTTCATAGTCCTGAGGATCCATGGCAGCTGCGGCATCAGACCAGTAACCCGCTTCAACAATCTGGCCGCCCATGATCGTCGCCATTGCGGCGCCATGGATAGCAAAGGGATTCTCCGGGTTGATCTGCGAGATGCGAAAGAATGCCTGGCGACCCGCGTCGAATTCGCCCAAAGCGATGTGGGATCTTCCCAGGTCGTGATACAGCAGCACCGAAAGCGGATCGAGCTCGAGCGCCCGTCGCACCACATCGATGGATTCCTGATGTCGGCCATTGTTACGCAGGAAAGTGGCGTAGAGTTCCATGGCATCGACGTTGTTCGGATTCAGCACCAGCGAGCGCTTGAACCTGTCCTCCGCGCCGGGCTCCCCCGCCTGGTATTCGTACATGCCGAGAACCGCCTGGCCGTAGCCGTTTTCAGGATCAAGCTCAAGGGCTCGATCGATCTGCTCACGCCCCATGCTGAGCGCCTCTTCAATACTGATAGCGCCGACAAGGGCCCGCTGCTTGATCGCATCGGCAAGACCGATGCGCGGCAGCACATAACCAGGATCGAGTTCGATAGCTTCGCGAAAGTACTGCTCTGCCTCGAGCAGCGCCTTGAAGGACCCTGTGGCTATACTGTGCTTGCCACGCACGTACGCTCTATAGGCGTCCATGTTATCCGTCGGCTGCGCATTGATACGGCGACGCTGCTCTGGCGTCAGCGCTGCGGCGAGCTGCAGCGCGATGGTTTCCACGATCTCGCTTTGAATCTCGAACAGGTTTTCGACAGACAAGCGACGATCATAGGTTTCCGCCCAAAGATGTTCATCAGTCTTCGCGTCAATCAGCTGCACGTTGATACGCACATTGTCGCCGGCAGTCTGGATACCGCCCTCCAGAATATTGGCGGCGCCAAGTTCGACTGCGATCTGGGGAATCTTCTTCGTGGTATCCCTGTATTCCAGCACAGACGTGCGCGATATCACCTTCAACGCACCCACGTTAGCCAGGGTAGTGAGCAGGTCATCGTGAATACCGTCGGCGAAGAACGCCGTTTCGTCGAGACTGCTGCGGGTCGCAAATGGCAAAACAGCAATGGATAAGGGATCGATGCTTGCGAGCGCATCGTCGAAGTTCGACAGAGCAGCAGTCTCGGACACTGGCGCTTCGGAGACCTCAACGGCGACGAAGTAGCCGCTGATGACAATGACCGCCGCGAGTGCGGCCAGAATGCCGTAGTCCGTTCGCTTCAAACCCAGGTCGGTGTCTTCGCCGTTGGCCGGTGTACGCACGATCCCTGCAGCGGTGATGTCGTAGCGCCAGCCGAACGCCAGGGATACCGGGAACATGACAATTGCCGCCATCCAGACGTAGCGCAGCGCCTCGTCTGGAACAGCCCAGGACTCGAAGGCCAGGTCCGCTACCTGCAAAACCACCCAGGCGGCGACTATATAGAGGCCCGCAGTTCTGAAGACCCTGCGACGACGAAGTTCGGTGATGAAGTTGCCAGCTGCCATTTACTCTCCCGGTTCACCATTCTGCATGAAACTCGGGCCGTCGCCTATTCGGAGACGCCGTGTCGTTTGGCAGCGTACGTATTTGACACGACCGTGCTGAAACAATCGGTAACAAAAGCGGCGTTTTCAGAAATCTCCGCGAAACATATTCATTCGACAATCATGACCATGGAGCAGCAATCTCCAGAGGTGCGTGGCCATGCTCATCGGGACACGCGACCGAAAAATGACTTTTTACAAGGAGTAAAAGCTTATGAACGTCAGCATAGTAATCAGTATCTTGGTGGCGTCGATGCTCGCACTGACGCCTGTTTCCAGCTATGCCCAGAAGGGGGGTAAAGGCGGCGGTGCAACTGCAACCCCGAGCCAGCAGGTCGATCGGGATCGAATACAAGATCGCACTCGTCTCGATACTCCTGATCAGGACCGCGATCGCGACCGTGACCGCTTGCAGGTTCAGGATCCGATGAAACTCGAGAATAAGGATATCTACGGTAGCGGACTGATGTCCGGCGACGAAATGAACCAGTACCGCAAGCAGCTCCAGAATGCCAAAACAGAGCAGGAGCGCACGCAGGTTCAGGCACAACATGAAGAACGCATGAAAGCGCGCGCCCTGCGGCAGGGCAAGGACCTGGTGCCACCGGGCCAGGGATCAATCTATGGGGGCGAACTCATGAGTGTCGAAGAGCGCAACGAGTATCGCGAGCAACTGCGTATGCAAAAGTCCGAGCAGGAGCGTCAGAAGCTCCAGGCGCAACATCGGGAAGTAATAGATCAAAGAGCCAAAGCGCTGGACATTGAAGTCGAGGAAGCTGAGTAACCCCCCTGTCTCGGCGTCCTCTGTTTGGGGTCGGTTTGAATCCGGCCCCTTTTTTTATGAACACCACGAACTACGCATGTTCCTTTTGGCAGCACTCACTTTCGTTCTCAGACGGCGCGTAGCACGATACCGGAAGACCAAATCGGTGAGCGGGTGGCAAGCCCAGCCGTGCAATCGTGCCACCTCCGTCTCGCGGCAACAGCTCGATGCTCCAGCCATGCTTGACCGCGAGTTGCCTCGAGATAGCGAGCCCCAGGCCACTACCGCCGACGCCGTTGCTGCGCGAGGCTTGCAGACGGTGGAATGGTTTGAACGCGCGCTCTACTGACTCGGCTGGAATGCCCGGTCCACGATCACATATTTCAATCGAAACAGCGTGTTGATTGCAGTCCAGAGTCACGTCAACCGGTTCGCCCGCACCGTATTGAACCGCGTTTTTGAGCAGATTCTCCAGCACGCGTTGCAATGCGACAGCGTCGGCGAAGTACACACAGGGCGGATCATTGCGGTGCAACACAAGCTCTGTACCTTGCCGTCTCAGGTCGTCCGCAAGCGACGCGATGACCTGCCAGAGATCAACCTGCACGGGCACGCCATCTTCCAGACCTTTCGAAAACTGCAGAAACTGACCGATAAGGTTGTTCATTGCGTTCAGGTCGCGGCGAATACCCGCAACAATTAGCGGGGTCGACTTCTCGTCCAGCATTTCGACGGCTATTCCGAGACGCGTAAGCGGGGTTCGAAGGTCGTGCGAGATCCCCGCTATCATTACCGTTCTGTTTTCTGCCATTTCTCGCAAGTCACTGGTCAGGCGGTTGAACGCTCGTGCCAATGCCGCAATTTCCTTCGGACCGTCTTCAGCCAATGGTGGAGGATCTTGTCCACGGCCGAGCTTCTCAACGGCTAGCGACAGATTGCGGAGCGGTCGGGCAACCTGGCGCACTTCCAGCAGGCTCGCAAGTAGCGTGAAAAGCGCACCGCCAGCAATTGCCAGCAACAGCGCCACCGGCGGATTCGTGCCCAGTCGCTGTCGGTCAAAGCCCAGTCGATAGATTTTTCCGTGGGCGGGCACATCCACCCAGATCAGGGTTCCTGCCTCAGACTCAATGATTGGCAGCTCTTCGCCGGCGCGACGCGCCAACGATGCGCGGAAGAACATAAGGTACGGCGCGTCGAACGCAGTTTCAGAAAGAACCTCGGTTGGTTCGGAAATGATCAGCCCATGATCCTGCAACAGCTGCTGCTTTAGCTCCGCATGCATTTCTTCAGGGAGGCTCTGCAAAGAGTGTGCCGCCGATACGATGACTGCCGCAAAGTCGTCGGCGGAGCGCTTCGTCATCGGGATCATGATGAAGTACACGGCAGCGATCATGGAGATGATCATCGACAAAGCAATGGAGACGGCTATCGTTATTCCGGTTCGTGCGAATAGAGATCTCGGTAGAAGATTCAAGAGACTTCCTCCCCGGGAGTGAACTGGTAGCCCACGCCCCAGACCGTGCGGATAAAGCGGGGCTCAGCCGGATGCTCCTCGATTTTGTGTCGCAGGCGCGTAACCCGCACATCGATACTACGATCGAAAGGATCCCGATCGTGCCCGCTCAGCTTGCCCATGATCTGGTCCCGACTCAGGACCCGGTTAGGGTTATCGGCGAACACGCTGAGCAATTCGAATTCGGCTCGTGACAATTCCAGCTCATCGTCGCCGCGAAATAGCGTGCGGCGATCACGATCGAGACGAAAGGGGCCGAATTCGGGGCCCTTCCAGTCCTGACTGCCAGCCTCCGGCGCTGCGCGGCGCAGTACTGCCCTGACACGGGCCAGCAGCTCTCGAGGGTTAAAGGGCTTGGGGAGATAGTCGTCAGCACCCACCTCGAGACCGACGATGCGATCCAGTTCCTCACCGCGAGCCGAGATCATTACGATCGGCAGCTTGTCGCTGGTTCGCAGACGCCGCGCGATGGACAGGCCGTCTTCACCCGGCAGCATCAGATCGAGAATCACCAGGTCCGGGGTGTGCGTGGCAAGCCATGCGTCCATCGCTGGGCCATCTTCGACGGTGGAAACATCGAAGCCCTGCTCACCAAGATACAGGGACAGCAGATCGCGGGTTTCCCTGTCGTCATCTACGACTAGTAGATGCGATTTCGGCGCGGTCGTGCCTGGCGCGCGGGAGTCCATGGGTAACAGTCTGTAACACTTTGGTACCTCCCGGAAATACGTAGGAAACACAACCAGAGCATGGTTTACAAACTAGGCGAGTTCAGCGCCGGCTAATTGGGCAAATAGCTGATCGCCAGGAGGTAGAAACCATGAACAAGCTACTTATCGCGCTCATTGGCACCCTGTTTATCGTGGGTTGCAGCAGCTCCGATGACGGCTCGATCACCCAGGGCGCACCAACCAACGATGTCGTTGCAGTTGGCACGATAACTGGATTTGGCAGCGTCATCGCCAACGGAATAAAGTTCGAAACCAACTCGGCGACGGTCACCATGAACGGCCAGCCGGGCAATCTGTCGGATCTTCGCGTAGGCATGGTCGTATCGATTCGCGGCACGATTCAAGTGCAAACACGTGCTGCCGTTGCGAGCCAGATAATGTTTACCGACGACGCGCAAGGCCCGATTTCAAACATGAACACCGTGACCAACAGTTTCGTCGTGCTGGGACGGACCGTCATGTATGACGAAATGACTGTGTTTGACGACACCCCTATGGAGACCCTTGCCGAAGGCAACATGGTCCAGGTCAGTGGCCACTGGCGCAGCCAGGAACGCATTCAGGCAACACACATACATCGTATTGCGAATGCCTATGCGCCCGGCATGACGATGGAGGTCAAAGGTCAGATCAGTGGACTTGACGCAGGTTTGCAGCGCTTCAAGATCGGCACCCAGGACTGTGATTATTCGGCTGCCGCGCTCGAACTCGGCGGAGCCACCCTGGCTAACGGCCTGTACGTTGAAGTCTCCAGCAGTTCGCCGATGGCAAAAGGCGACATGTTGCTGGACCGCATACAGGCAAAAGATCGAGACCGCGACAGAGACCAGCTGTGTGACAGTGACTGCGACTTCGAGATTGAAGGCTATGTCACCAGCTTCACCTCAGCCACCGAGTTTGAGGTCGACGGGCAGCCTGTGACCACCACAGGCGCCACAACGTATGTGAACGGCACGGTCGATTCGCTGGCGCTCGACAAGAAGCTGGCCGTTGACGGAACCATCGACTCGACCGGCGTGCTTGTCGCCGAGCGGATCGTTTTCAGACTGCCGTCACTGGTCGAGATCGAGGCAAACGTCGAGGCAGTAGACACCGGCATGGCGGCCATTACGTTGCTGGGCATTTATGTTGCGACAGACGAATCCACGTTGTTCAGAGACCAAAGTGCGATCGGCATAACGGATTTCGGATTTGATGATGTCGTTGTCGGAGACCGTACAGAGGTGCGCGCATATATCGACAGCACCAACGTCGTCGCCAGCAGACTGGAACGTGACGATCCGGATGACGGCGTAACGCTCAAGGCGCCGGTAGATTCCATTGCCCGACCAGACGTAACGCTGCTCGGCACGCTGGTTACGACCGATCAGAACACGGTATTTCAAAACCAGGCCCAGGAAGTTATCGATGCCGACACGTTCTTCGCCCTGCTCGTAGAGGGAAGTCTCGTTAAGGCAGAGGGCACGTATGACGGTTCGTCAATCCTGGCGAGCAAGCTGTTCCTTCGTGACTGTGAAAACAGCTGCATGTAGGTACGCGCCTGTAACGACCTTGAAAGGAGGTGAACGCAGAACACGCCCATAACAATACCGACTACCGGGGGGCAAAGGTAAGGAGTAGTGTCATGAAACAGACAACATCATTATTAATTCGATGGCCAGGATGGCAGCTTGTCGCGATAGCGGTATTCGCTGCGCTCCTGATTGCCTTCAGCGCACCCGGTTTGACGGCCAAAGGTGGAACTCAGGGACCGCCAACTGGCGGTGAGTCGAGCAACAACCTGTCGACGCCGTCAATACAGACGGAGTCGTCTCTGTCGACAGCGGCACGCTGGAACGTGCCCACAGAAGGTGCGGTTCTTGGCGAACATTATTCGTATGGCTGCGATGAACCGCAGAGCGACGGGCAATTCAACTACCCGAATGCGTCTTGTGTAGACAACCTGTCGGAGCCGACGGTTTATTACACTGCCGAACAGTGCCGCGCAAATGTCCCGGAGTGTGCCAATAAGGACATCTACCGTATCTACTGGCAAAAGGTTGAGGTCAACGAATGGTGGGCCGACGACGAAGGCATAGGCACAGGAAACTCTGCCGAGGCCAAGTTTGTCGACTGGGGCGACGCGCTCGAAGCGGTGTCCTGGAACGAACGCTCAGTTATTCGCGTAGAAACTCAGCCTTACAGCAGTACGTTGAGTGACGATCCTGCTACCCCGGGGATCTACGAAGCAACGCTGCTGGCTGACGAAGTAAGCGGCCAGATGCCAACCTGTGCGGAAGCTGCTGCTGATCAGGGACTCGATCCTGCGAATGCGTGCAAGATCGGCTTCCAGATGTGGCACGTTTCCGGTCAGGGCATCAGCGAGCACTGGGGTGTGAGGGCAACCGATCTGGATGACGCTGTGTCATTCAACTACGACTCTCCGTTCCAGATCATCAAGTCCACCGAGGCCAGGTTGAACCTCGCCAAGATGGACGCCGGCGACGCGCTGTGCTCAATGCCGGGCGGCAATACTGGCGATGATCCGCCGGAAGTTGGTAACTGGACAGGTTCGGGATGGCAAGGAACATGCACCTGGTCTGACCTGCCTTACACCGTTGAGACCAGCGTGGGCGGCAAATACGTCTACGGCTACAACTGGCGTATGTCGGATGTCGACCTCGCTTCTTGCGAGGGCGGTGATTGGCTCAAGACCGGGTTCTGGCGCCTGACATTCTATGCACCGGAAGACGTCACGTTTGATGTCAACGACGAAGCGGTTATCGCAGCGAACATCGTCAACAAGGCCCCTCCATCCGTTCTCGCGGAAGCGCGAGCTCTGGTTGAGGAAGCACCGGTATTCATGACCTCGACAAAGATTGTTGCCGTCGCAGCAGCAGAGTCGGAGGAAGAAGATCCGGATGCCGACGACCGACTGTACCGACCGGTTATCGACAATGAAAACAACCTGACTTACCTCGACATCTGCATCATCGCCAAGACTAAAGGCGGCGGCGGTGGCGGCGGTAAGAAAGGCGGCGGTGGCGGCGGCGCCAAAGGTGGCGGCGGCTCCAAAGGAGGTGGAGGCGGCTCCAAAGGCGGATCGCACTAGCTGGCGGCCAGGCAAACAACATTAACCAAGGCAACGACCTCGGGCCCCACAGGCCCGGGGTCCTGGGGTGGGGGAAGACCCGTCCGACGGGTTTCGTGGCAACTGGCTGGCAATCAACGTTAAACTAACCGTATACCAATACACCCTGGAGAATAATTATGTCAGTGGAACGCTCAATCATGGCCTTCGCCGGCTTCATGGTTTTACTATCGCTTGCACTTACTTATTTCGTCCACCCGTACTTCGTTTGGCTTACGGTCTTCGTAGGCGCAAACCTTTTACAAAGCGCTTTCACAGGGTTCTGTCCGGCCGCGATGGTCTTCCGCAAGCTGGGCATGAAGAGCGAACGCGAGCAGGCCCTGACGTCGCCTTAGCGCCAAGTTCGCACCGTAACAGTTAAACGGGCCGAATCATTCGCCCATGCGGCCCCTATCGCTCTTCTTTGCTTTCTTCGCGGCCTTTTTTTCTTTCGGCGTCAGGAGCGGTTGTTTCTTCGATTCTTTATTGCTCTTTCTTTCTTTAGTCATGGTTTTATCTCTACGTGATTGCTACCACAGTACAGGAGAACACCTGCTCATACGATCCAATATCACGCGCTTGCCGTACCTGGACGACTCCGGCACTCTATGATGCCGTAGAGTCAACCAGACTCTCTACCTGGAGATGACAGTATGAAAAAAACCTTGATGGGCCTGACAGCCGCGTTCGCAATGCTCACCGCCTCCGGTGCATTTGCACAAGATACGCTGATCGATCACCTGATGACTGCTTGCGAAACTGACCTCGCGAACTACTGCAGCCAGGTCACCCCCGGTGAGGGCCGTTTGCTGCACTGTATGGCAGCACACGAGGACAAGATCTCAGGCCAATGTGAATATGCCTTCTACCAGGCCGCAACATTGCTCGAGCAGCTCGCGGTTGCGATTAGCTATGTCGCGCAGGAGTGTCGGGCCGACATCGAGGCGCATTGCGGCAATGTTGAGATAGGCGACGGCAAGATTCTTGCTTGCCTCGAAGATCACAGCGAAGACGTTAGTGACGCCTGCAAAACAGCCGTCAACGAAACTGTCAACGAATAACAAAATTAAGAACGGTGGCCCGGCTCGCTGTCGGGCCGCCGTCAGCTATTCGCCTGAACCCAGCGAACAATGTCCGCGGCCCCCATCGCACCGGGCTGTCGCGCCACTTCGCGGCCGTCCTTGAACACCGCCAGAGTCGGAATGCTGCGAATCTGAAAGCGAGCCGCGGTGGCCTGCGCCTCTTCGGTGTTCAGTTTGGCGAGCCGGACGTTGGGCTCCAGTTCGGCAGCGGCCTGCTCAAACGCGGGCGCCATCATCTTGCAGGGCCCGCACCATGACGCCCAGAAATCAACGACCACTGGTACGTCGCTGCGGCTGATATGCGTCTCGAAGTTCGCATCCGTAAGTGTCACCGGATGCCCGGCAAACAGCGGTTCGTGGCACTTGCCACAACGGGGCCCGTCGGCAAGCCGAGCGGATGGAATACGGTTCACTGCCGAACAGTGCGGACAGACGATGTTTGTCGATTGAGTCATGACGTTGGCGCCCAAAGTAAATATGCTGCAAACCTTGGGGCGTGCCGCAGGAACTCAAGCCTGATGGGCAAGCGCTTGCTATGTCGCGCTATTTGAAGAAGTTTGCGACGGTCTCATCGGCGATGCGCCTGAGGAATCGGGCATCGTCTTCGTTCACTGCGCCGAAATAATCGTACTTGATAGCAGCAACCGGCCGTTTGTAGACGCTGGCATAAACGACACACGCAGCCAGGTAGGAGCCAAGCAAACTGGGATGCGTACCATCAAACGCCGTGTGCAATTGGGTATCGGGTCTTTCCTTGTAGGCACGCTCAAACGCCAGGCCGACCGGGATAACCAGCGCATCAATCTTATTGCCGGTCTGCACGTACGTCGGTTCGATCTTCTCGATCATGTTCGGGTCGAACCGGCTATGCGGCTCAACATAGGCATGCGTCATGTATAGCGCGACCTCTGCGCCAGTCTTGCGAATCTTCTCATTCAGCTCGGTCGCCTTTGCTGCAAAAGCCTGACGACTATCTTCGCTGAGTGGCTCGCTACTGCCGCCCTGCAGGATAACCAGCTCGAACGGCTCGTCGATTCCGAGACGGCCGGGCTCCAGTAGGCTATCCAGGTTGTGATGTGACAGTCGGGCACCACCGATGGTTGCCGATTTGTACTGATAGTCCCCTGTTTTGTGCGGACCGTTTTCCTCGGCAATGCGCTTCACATGATTGTGAATGCTGTCGTTGTAATAGAGATAGCTGTTGCCAACGAACAGGATGCGCGTTGGCGCGGTGTTATCGAGCTCGACTCTCTGCGGCGCCATTCCTGCGCCGTCACCCGCCAGGCAGGCTGACTGCATCAGAGCGCCAAGCACGAGGACGACAAACTTCAAGTTCACAGCTATTTTCATTGACTCACCTCCACTTCGCTCATCTACCAGGCGCTCAGCCTGCTACTTCGCCATGGCGGCTTCGATATCGGCAACCGTTCGCGGAATGTGACGCGACAGCACAACGGGGCCATCTTTGGTGACCAGCACAACGTCTTCGATACGAATACCGATGCCCTCTTCGGGGATATAGATACCCGGCTCGACCGTGACCACTACGCCTGGTTTGTAAGGCAAGTCGTAGTTGCCGGCGTCATGAACGTCGAGCCCCACGAAATGACCGGTGTTGTGGATAAAGTATTCGCCGTACCCGGCCTCGTCCAGGACAGCTTTCGCTGTCAGGTGCACGTCATCATGATTGTAGGCACCGACTATTACTTTCTTGATCGCAGCGTCGGACGCCTTCAACACCAGTTCGTATAACTCTTTTTCGCGATCCGAGAATTTTCCGTTAACCGGAAACGTGCGTGTGACGTCGGCACTGTAGTGCTCCCAGGCCGCACCTGTGTCGACGAGGACGAGTCCCGAGTCCTGGATCGCCTGGTTGTTCTTTGTATAGTGCAAGACCGTCGCATTCGGGCCCCAGGCCAGGATTGTAGAGAACCCAAGAAACTGCGCGCCCTCCATTTCGTATGCGTGGTCAACGACAGACTGCAATTGAAACTCCTGCATACCGGGCCGCACTGCCTGCATCGCAGCCAGCAAGCCTTTGCCGGTGATGTCGACAGCTTTTTGAATGCGTTCTACTTCGTAGTCGGTTTTTATGCGTCGCATTTCCGGAATCAGGTCCGCCATGTTTTCGAGGCCGGAACCAGGGACTCTGGCTTTAGCTTCTTGCAGCATATAGAGCGCCGGCGGAATAGGCGCCGTTGCGCTGACGACGGGTCCAAGAAATGCCGCCTCCCGACTGCGCTGCAGAATAGCGGTCAAGTCACGCCCAAGCCGGCCAGTACGGCGCACTTCGGGAAAGCCGGTGGCCTTCTCGAGTGCTTCACCAAGTGGTTCTCGCCGACCGTCCCAGTTTTCAACATCCGGGTCGCGTGGCTGCAGATAGAGAATTTCCTTGTACTGTCTTTCACCCGGAGCAAGTATCAACGCTGCGCCTGGTTCCGATATGCCAGTGAGGTAGTAGAAATTCGACTCCTGGATAAAGAGCTCATCTACAACACCACCGCCGCGGCGTTCGGCGCCATACAGAACCGCGACCCGGCCGTCGAGAGCAGCCATGAGCGCCTGCCTTCTTTCTTTGAAGACATCAACATCGAGGTCCGCTGCGTGCACGGATGCTATTGAAAGAGCACTTAAGACGATCAACAAGAAAACTTTTTTCATGGGCAGACCTCGGTTAAGAACCATCGTCGGCATGTTACGCTAACACCACCGTTTAAACAGCAGGCCATGGCCAGACCGTTGCGCTCTCTCATCATTTCACCGATCCATACACTACGGGCCCGGTTTTAGGCGCCATGGCAGACTCGTTACGTATCGATCGCTGGCTGTTCTATTGCCGATTTTTCAAGACCCGTAGTCGCGCAACCACGGCCGTGAGCGGTGGGCATGTGAAACTGAACGGAGAGCGCACCTCTCCGGGCAATCGCGTCAAGCCTGGGGATCGTATCGATTTGGTACGCGAAAGGCTGCCCTACTCGCTCGACGTCATCAGCATTCCTGTCCGGCGCGGACCCGCAGCCGAAGCGTTAACCTGCTATGTCGAAGATGAAAAAGTCGCGCAACAACGCGCAGAGCAAAGCGCGGCGCTGCGTCAGGACCGAATGCTCATGCCCAAAACAGATGGGCGACCCGACAAACACACGCGTCGCAGGCTAAGAGAAAGAAGCCGCAACTAGGAGTGCTCAATACGAGCGAGTCGCTATTTGCTCCGCTTGCCCGCTTTCTTCTTCCGCGCCTTGGGCTTCGACTTGGCCTTGCTGCTGGCTTTCCCCCTGGGCTTACCCTTAGGGTTCGGCTTGCCTTTGCGTTTTCGTGGCGCTTTGACTTCGCCTTCCAATGAGATATTGATCGCCTGACCGCAGATGCGGACCTTCTTCAGGTCCATGAAGATATCCTTCGGCATGCCAGCAGGGAGATCGACGAGGCTGTACTCGTCCTCGATTTCGATACTGCCGATATGTTCACCGTCGAGACCCGCTTCGTTGGCGATGGCGCCAACGATATTGCCAGGCTTGACGCCGTGCACATGACCGACCTCCAGGCGATAGCGTTCCGCGCCGGCCTCAACATCCCGAACAGGTTTCATCCTGGTCTTGGCCGGCGCCTTCTCGGGTCCGAGCAGCAACGACTTGTCGCCAATGTTCAATTTCGCCAGCGCAGCTGCGATCTCGATCGCAGGAACGTCGTGCTCCTGGCGATACTGTTCAACGATACTCTGCATGAATTCGAGCTCACCAAGGGCAAGCGTATCCGTAATGGCCTGTTTGAAATCGGCAATGCGTTTGTTGTTAACGGCTTCGGTACTCGGCAACACCATCTGCTCGATCTTCTGCCGCGTCGCTCTTTCGATTGCCGCCAACATGCGTCTTTCGCGTGGCGCTACAAACAGGATTGCCTCGCCTGTGCGCCCTGCACGCCCGGTACGGCCGATGCGGTGAATGTACGCCTCGGTGTCGTATGGCACGTCGTAGTTGATGACATGACTGATTCTGTCCACGTCGAGACCACGCGCTGCCACATCGGTCGCTACCAGAATATCCAGTGAGCCGTTCTTCAGGCGCTCGACGGTTTGCTCACGGTGCTTCTGCGCCATGTCACCGTTCATCGCTGCAGCTGCGTATCCGCGTGCCTCGAGTTTCTCGGCAAGTTCCGTTGTTGCGGTCTTGGTACGCACAAACATCAGAATGGCATCGAAGGTTTCAACCTCGAGTATCCGCGTCAGTGCATCGAGCTTGTGAAAGCCGCTGACTTGCCAGTAACGTTGACGAATGGTCTCCGCGGTTGCGGTGCGTGCCTTGATCGAAATCTCTGCCGGGTTATTCAAATATTGCCGCGCAATTTGTTCGACCTGCTTGGGCATCGTTGCAGAGAACAAGGCCATCTGACGTTTGTCGGGCGTTTGCTCGAGTATCCATTTCACTTCGTCAATGAATCCCATGCGCAGCATTTCATCCGCTTCGTCGAGGACTACGGCTTTCAGAGCGCCGAGCTTCAGGGTTCCTTTACGCATGTGGTCCATCAGTCGACCGGGCGTTCCGACGACAACCTGTACGCCCCGTTTGAGTTGCCGAATCTGACCGCCATATTCCTGGCCACCGTATATCGGCAGCACATGAAATCCTTTGATGTGCGATGCGTAATGCTGAAACGCTTCAGCCACCTGGATGGCGAGTTCTCGAGTCGGCGTAAGCGTCAGGACCTGGATGTTCTTGTTGTGCACGTCGATGGTGGATAGCAACGGCAAGGCGAATGCGGCTGTCTTACCGGTGCCCGTGGGTGCATGCCCCAGAATGTCCCGGCCGCTCAGCAATAGCGGTATCGCCTGGCTTTGAATAGGGGTTGGTGTTTCGTAGCCGATCTCGTTCAACACTCTTATAAGAGGTTCGGATAGCTTGAGATCGCGAAAACTGGTCGCGCCGGGCTTGGCATCGGGCTTGGACATGGGTTTGCTCTGGAGTAGGAAAAAGCCGGTGGAGACCCAACCGGCGGGCGCAGCATGATAGCATCCGGCGGCTGATTCACCCCTGCTCGGTTCAAACTCATGATTTCTGCAAATAACCTGTCGATTCAGTTCGGCGCCAAACCTTTATTCGAAAACGTTTCCGCAACCTTCGGCAACGGCAATCGCTATGGCCTGATCGGCGCGAACGGTTGCGGCAAGTCGACGTTGATGAAAATACTGGCCGGAGGGCTGGAGCCCACTGCTGGCAACGTTTTTGTCGAGCCTAATGCGCGCATCGGAGTGCTTTCGCAGGACCAGTTTGCATACGAAGAATATCGCGTACTCGACGTCGTGATGATGGGCTACGAGAAGTTCTGGGCCGTGATGCAGGAGCGTGATCGCATCTACTCGCTGCCGGAAATGAGTGACGAGGAAGGCATTACCGTCGCCCATCTCGAGGTGGAATTCGCGGAAATGGACGGATATTCCGCGGAATCGCGTGCTGGCGAGCTGCTGGAAGGCATCGGTATTCCGGTAGATCAGCACCAGGGACCTATGAGCGAAATTGCGCCGGGCTGGAAACTGCGGGTGCTGCTCGCCCAGGCACTGTTCTCCGATCCCGATGTGCTGCTGCTCGACGAGCCCACCAACAACCTCGATATCAACACCATTCGCTGGCTGGAAGATTTCCTGGATTCCAGCAAGTCGACGATGATCATCATTTCGCATGACCGTCACTTCCTGAACCGTGTGTGCACGCACATGGCCGACCTGGACTACGGCAAGTTACAGCTCTTCCCCGGCAACTACGACGAGTACATGACAGCGGCAACGCAGGCGCGTGAGCGCATGTATGCAGACAATGCCAAGAAGAAGGTCAAGATGGCCGAGCTGCAGGCATTCGTCAGTCGCTTTTCCGCCAACGCCTCAAAAGCGAAACAGGCCACGTCGCGCGCCCGCCAGCTTGAGAAAATCCAGCTCGAAGACATCAAGCCGTCGAGCCGTGTCAGCCCTTACATTCGTTTTGAACAGTCGAAGCCACTGCGTCGTCTCGCCGTCGAAGCCACAGGGTTGAGCAAGAGCTTCGATGAAGGTCCACTGTTTGAGAATCTCAACCTCACTATCGAGGCTGGTTCCCGTGTCGCGATTCTTGGTCCTAACGGCATCGGCAAGACCACGCTGCTGCGTTGCCTGCTGCAAGAGATCGAAGTTGATAGCGGTGAGATCAAGTGGGCGGAGAATTCGCAGACCGGCTACTTCGCTCAGGACAACGCGCACGAATTTGAACATGACGTCAGCCTGTTTGACTGGATCACACAGTGGCAGCCGCCCGGCTCACCGGAACAGTTGTTGCGCGCCACACTTGGACGCATGCTGTTTTCCAAGGACGACAGCGAGAAGTCAGTGAAGGTCGTATCGGGTGGCGAACAGCGTCGCCTGATGTTCGGCAAGCTGGCTTTGCAGGAACCAAACGTGATCGTCATGGACGAGCCGACCAACCACCTCGACATGGAGTCCATCGAGGCGCTGAATCTCGCACTCGAGAACTACCCGGGTACGTTGATCTTTGTCAGCCACGATCGGGATTTCGTATCGACGCTTGCGACACGCATCATCGAGATGACGCCGGAGAAGATTATCGATTACTCGGGCACCTACGATGAGTACCTGCGATCGCAGGGCCTGCTTGAGAAAACGCGCGCCGCTTGAATCGCTGATCGTCGTGAGCACGCCTGAACACAGGGACGATTCCGACAACCTGTTGCTCGGCATGTGGGCAGGCGCGGGTGCGATTTTCATGTTCACACTGATGAACGTGTTTGCGAAGCACCTCAGTTCCAGCCACTCGATTATCGAGATTGTATTTTTCCGCAACCTGATTGCGATGATTCCGTTCCTGGTTGCCGGGTTGGCGTTCCGCCGCACGATCTTTGTCATACAAAGCAAGCCACACGTGATCGTGACACGCGCGGTTCTGGGCGCCATCACGCTGGGGATGACATTCGCCGCGTTCTCGCTGATGCCGATGGCGGAAACAACAGTGCTG